>Ga0209755_10000116_pt1 | contig 150754 bp, 117 predicted proteins | sample TergutCo191P1_FD_187301 | JGI IMG/M metagenome (GOLD analysis project Ga0209755, IMG submission 187301) | Cornitermes sp. P1 segment gut microbial communities from Petit-Saut dam, French Guiana - Co191P1 (SPAdes) (version 2) | ecosystem: Host-associated > Arthropoda: Insects > Digestive... | reverse complement strand
GCAATGGTTGAATTTGAATTAGACCCGGAGAAAGGTTTCCCCGAAGAAGTAAGCCGCCGGAATTTTCTTCATTTTGAAGCTGTAGGCAACGAAGAAGCCAATGTAGTTTCCATGTACACTTTTCCTTCACCGGATTCTTTGAGTGAAAAATTCCCTGTTCTTAACGAAGAAGGACACATTGACAGTTACGGCAATACTCACTGGCGCGATGCAATGATATCGGCTGCGTTAAACAAAGCATCGGCAGGCTGGGGCGACCTGGAGCGCTACTATGATAAGACTGAATTTAACACTATTGGAAAAGCGTATTTGGAACAACATAAATCAGCTATTACTGCAGCCTTTGGTGCTCGTGAAGAATGGCAGCGAGCTATCTGGTGGTTTGATGCCAATATAGTCGCTATAGAAATATGGGAAGAATGGCTTGACAGGGAAGAAGAAGTTCAATCAGATCCCAGTAGTCCTTGGTATGTTCCAGGCTGGGATCGCGCCACCCATTTTGCACAGAGGCAGGAAAACGGAGAAGTTTTTACCGTTGACGGCGTTGACTATAAAGTAATGTGGGATTTTTCTTTTAAATTCAACCCATTCAAAACATGGAGAGAAAATTTAACACAGGCACAGTGGGAGCAAATTCAAGAAAGCACAGATAAAGTTTTTCATGATTATGTCTGGAAGTACCGCCGTGACTTAACAAGCAATGCGTATGAGGAAAATTTCTTATTAAGTAAAGGCGTAGTATTTCAACAATACTACTATAGAGACCGTATCGGAAAAGACGCATGGGGTCCTACAATACGGACAATGGCAGCATCATCAGAAGAATACGCAGCTCAAACTACAGAAAATTTTTCTGAAGCCATAAACTTTACCCACATTGTTGAGCAAATTAATTACTCCTTGAATAATTTCAACGACGGACAAGGTAGAGTCATTAATCGAAGGAATTATTCCATTAAACTTTCCGAAGTGTTAAGCGCACTTTCCGCCCATACAAAACCCGCAAGCGAGTTTGAAGGCAAAACAATGGGCGAAGTATTTGTTTTGCTTAACAACAGTAGCATAATTAATTTTGAACAACTTGACGCAGCCATTTCGGCGTATATGACTCCCACAATAGAGTCAATGGAAACCGAATATAACATGGACAATCTTTCTTTCGGAATAGCAAACACCACTTCTCCTTATTATAGTACTGATCCAACTGCATATTCATATTCTATCATTTCTGAGTGGACGCCAGGTTTAAGAAATTCAACAAGAGTGCGCCCCACTTTAATGGTTGTAGCAGGTTGGCATAGAGTAACATATCCTGAATGGTGGAATGCGGATGCTCCGGGAAAGATTGCACATACTTTGAACAAAACATTAATGGATGTATTGGCAGAAATAGGTCCGGGTATGGCTTTTAATGCGAATCCGGGTGATTTCAATTTCGCAAGCATTGAATTTGGCACCATAAACACATGGGGAGAACTTGCTTTTGCTTTGGGTTATTACAACGAAACCGGTGGTGAAGCAATGCTCAATATGAATGAGCTGAAATCGAATTTACAAATGTATACGAATAGTTTTTGGAATGAAAAACCTCTCGGCGTACCTGCAGATTTGGATTTTGATTCTATGGCAAGCGGAATGTTTAAGGACGGCGTAAAGGTAGAATTCTATAATGTTAATATAGACGAAAACACACCGTTTGTCAGCGACGAATTTTCATTTAAGATTATTTTCTCTCGTGAAGCCACCTGGGCTGAAAAGGGAATGGGTGAAGACGGCAGCGGCGGCAGGGGATCTATCAGGTTTCTGAAAAGGATTCTGAATAGAATTTAATTTAAGAATATACTCCTTTTTTCCCGGCGGCCCTTGCTGCCGGGTTTTTTTTCGTATGCTTAAAGATGTTATTATAAAGGCAGAGGCACAAACCTGCCATAGGCTAGAATGGCTCTGGCATTTAGCCAGCAAGCGTTTTTACCTGTGCTTTTAAAAATATTTTTTTAAATTCGTGGTTTAAATTTTTATGCCATGCTTGCACGCAGTCTGCTTTATTGATTGCCTATGGCAGGTTTTCGCTTCTGCCTATGTATTTTTTTATTATATATACGACCTGTAAAAAATTCTCATTTTTTTCAAAATTCTTTCGTTTTCACTAAAGCAAAACGGCGATCTCATTCCGGGCGCACCGCTCAGGATAAATCCTTCGCGCATCAACAATCTCATTGACTTGGTCTAGCGCCACGCCTTCCTAGGTATTCACAACAACACGCATTCGCGTGCAGACTTGGGCGCCATATAAGGTACATGAATTATCATATTTTTGAAGGTTTTCGGCGAACGCAGGAACATCGACAACACAAGGGCTTTCCTGAAAACAATACTCAATATCCCGGGGGAGGAGTATGTCGGGCTGACAGTAAAAAACCCGATCCTCAAAAAAATGTTCAGGAAAGAAAAAACAGGCATTGTCGATATCAAACTGAAAGCCAAATCGGGCAAGTATTTCCACATTGAGCTGCAAGTGGAAAGAAGGAAAAACATGAAAAACAGGGTTTTGTATTACGGCGCCCGCCTTATAGGAGATCAGTTAAAATGGGGTGACGATTATGACAAGCTGTATCATGTGGTCAGCATAGTAATATGCGACCATGTCTTATTGGGGGAAGAAAGCAAATATTTTAATGTGTACGAACTAAAAAACGATGAAAATCGAACCTTTACAGATTATCTGAAAGTGGTTATCATTGAATTGCCCAAACTGCCCGAGAACGAAGACGGACCTTTATGGCCGTGGCTGAAGTTCCTGAAATGCACAAAGATGGAGGAATGCGCAATGCTTGCAAAGAAATATCCGCAATTGAAGAAACCCGTAAAATGCACGGAAAGAATGGGATTATTGGAATCAATAAGGGACTATCAATTTCATAGAAACCTCGCCAAGGTGGACGAGCGAATGCTGCATGAGCAATGGAAAGAAGACGGCTTGGAAGAAGGAAAAATAATCGGTATCGAACAAGGCATTGAACAAGGTATTGAACAAGGTCATGCCGAAGAAAAACTTGCCATTGCCAGAAATCTTCTTGCAGAGGGTTCCACGCCTGAGTTCGTGCAAAAGATCACCGGGCTTTCTTTGGAAGAAATCGCAGGGCTATAAAAAAATCTTGCGGTTTTTACTTCCATAAGACAAAAACGCTGAAAAACTCATCGTCGTAATTTATGCGAAACATTTCGCCAAAACGATCTGTTACCGCCATTACGCTTTGAAGCCCTATTCCGTATTTTCTGTTTTCATCGTTTTTCTTTGTGCTTATAAACCTGTCTCCGTCTTTTAAAACTTCTCCGTTATAAGTATTTCTGACCATTATGGCAAGCTGTTCTCCCTGCGGCTTTATAACAAGTTTTATATGACGTTCATTGTTTTTTTGGCATGCTTCCACCGCATTTTCCAGAAGATTGCCAAGAACAATGCACATTTCATAATTGGGCAGCGTAAATTCGGGAGGCGCATTTATAGAGACGTTAAAATCAATATTCAATTCCTTGCATTTTCTTGCATAATCACAGACAAGAGAATTAATTACCGCATTACTGCAGAAATTCGGCATTTCTTTTTCTTCCAATTGCTCGTTTAATCCGTTTAAATATTTTCTGCTTTCTTCCAAATTGCCTTTTTTCAGCATCTCTTGCGCTGTTTTTAAATGAAATTTATAATCGTGCTTCATTATCCGCAGGGAGTCGAATTGTTCATTCATTTTTCTGTAATATTCGCGCCCGGATGTTATAATATCACGGGAAAAATCCGCCTCATATTTTTGTTTCGCTTTTTCGTGAGTATTAATGATGGCGTAACACAGGATAATAAAACTCCATACAATAAAGATGAGCGCGAAAAAATGCAGTAAGTTATTCTGCTCGTGAACTCTCCATAAAATGAAAATGGCTGTATGGGCTGCCAGAGTTGTTATCAAGTACAGTATCCATTCCGATTTACTGCCGCCTTCAAAAAACTTTTTTAAAAGCTGTCTTCCGAATTTTAGCATCAATATTATATAAACCGAAAATATTAATACTACTGTTACAAGCATAAATAAAAATATTTCATCGCTCCCGTAAGGAAAGAAAAATCCGTATAACATGCTAAAAAATAAAATGATCGCCAATGAAATAAAAAGCTGGGAAAAAAGCAAAAATATTTTTTGCAAAAAATGTCCTTTAAATAAAATAATCACTAAAGGTATATATGTCCAGCCGGGAGGAATCGGAAGTATCGAAATATAGTTTGTGAAATAATTTAATACAAGAAGCATCGCAGTAAATACGGTATATATGGCTATAATAACAGACAAAGGAAATTTGCGCGGAAGACATATAACAAATGACATTAAACCTAAAACAACAGAGAACAGTGACATTACAGAAATCAATAATTCCCAAAGCATAACTCCCCCTTTTTATATTCTTACTTGTCACCTTCAAACACATGCGTAAAATATTGATCGTTAAAATTTTTATAACTTCTGGAAATGGGAGCTTTTCTGCCGCATCGCAGAATTATTTCCTTTCCTTGAATTTGCATGATAGCGTCCATATTAACCACAAATGATCTGTGACATTGGGCAAAACGTCCGTCCGCCGCAAGCTGCGGCATTATGTCGCTTAACGAGGCAAATATGACGACTTCGCTTCCGTCCAGAAGACGAAAAAATACATTTTTATTTATGACCTCCACATAAGAGATTTCCTTAAAATAAATAAATCTTGTTATATTTCTGGTTTCTATTTTAATTCCTGCACTGTCTTTATTGGATTCGTTGTTTTTAATTTCATTTAATATTTTATAAACATCCTGCGGATTTACGGGTTTTAACAGATAAAAATAAGCCTTTACCTGATACGACTCCACTCCGTAATCTTTGGATGCCGTAAGAAAAACAATTTTGCCGTTAAAGCCTACCTCGCGCATTTTTGCGGCAAGCTCAATACCATTCAATCCCGGCATGATTATATCAAAAAAGCAAACATCGATATTTGCGCCGCCTGATGAACTGTTTTTTTTAAAATATTCTAAAACATCCTCTCCGTTTTGAAAATAAACCGAATTGGATTTGATACTTGATTCGTTTAATATATTTTCAAGTATCAGCGCTTCCTCTTTCACATCGTCGCAGATTAGTATGTTCATATACGCCATTTTATCATAAGATAAAGCATAATTTATCGTTCTTTCAATTAAAAAATTGCATTTTGCACTGTTTCGGGTGCATTTTACGCCGTTTCATGCGCATTCTGCTCTGTTTCGCCATTATCCCTTTTTTTAAGGTTTTTTCCATAATATAATTAAATTTGAAGAATTTTAAATTTTTATAAGGCAAGGCTGACTGTGAGCAGTAAAATATTGGCAGATGATGTGGCTCGGTACGAGATTGTTCCGACAAACGCGGAAAACTCCGAGAACCAGGAAAAACCGAAAAAAGCCGCGAAAAAACGCAGAAATACCGACAGCAATTCGATTTTTTCGATCGGTTTCAAGATGGTTACGATCGTAACCCTGATTGTCATTGTTTCTCTCGGCTCCATTACCGCTCTTGTTTCGTGGCTTGTAAGGCAAGATTTGCAAATCGCCGCGGAAGACAACAATTTTGAAACAAACCGGCGCTCTTCCCTGGAAGCCGAAGAAACCCTTTCCAAAATGCAAAGCGACGCGCTTTATTTTCTGCATACAACAGCCCTTTTGAATGCCGACAATGCGAAAAACTCGGCAGATTATTTTTTTGCGCAAAATCCGCGCATTGCCGCAATAGGTCATTCTACCCTGTTTGCAAACGGGGATTTTTTCCTTAAAAACGATATCGACATTTCGCTTGTTTCCTCTTTCGAAGAAACAAGCGAAGCGTTTTTAAATGAAGCCGCTTTGGGAAAAACGACTGTGGTAAATGCAGCCCCTCATTTTACCTATCATCTTCTTGCGATTTTTTTCAAGGGCGAAACGGGAGGCGCTTATATTTTGTTTTCGCCCGAAAACCTGAACACTTCTTTCGGTACAGGCGTTAACAAGTCCTATCTTATAAACGATGCGGGAGACATTATTGTTCACAGCGACAACGAAAACATAAGAAAAGCCGTAAACGTGTCGGACAGGGAATATGTGCGAAACATAAAAGAAAGCTCCGCAAAAAGCAGGCAATCGCTCGCAGAAACAGATGACGGAACAACCCAATTTTTGGCATATACAAAATTAAACACGGGCGGCTGTATCGCAATAACAAGCATAGAATACAAAAAAGTTTTTGAAGGCATAGAAGCGACAACAAGACGAAACATTTATCTTACGATAGCGATTCTTGCGCTCTCCGTAATGTGCATCTGGTTTTTTGCAAAAAGCATTTCGATTCCGCTTAAAATGCTTGCATTTGCGGCGCGCAAAATCGAAGGCGGCGAGTTTGACATAAACCTGATACAAAAAGGACGCGATGAAATCGGCGTTTTAACCGCGAGCTTTCAGAAGATGACATCGGCTTTGCATATTTTCGGAAGGTTTACCAACAAGGAAATAGCGATTAAAGCCATGCGAAACCAGATTAAACCGGGCGGTCTTCCAAAACACGCGACTGTTTTCTTTTCCGACATCCGCGGCTTTACTGCAAAATCCGAAAGTTTTACAAACGTATTCGGAGAAGACGCGCCAAACAGAATCGTTCACTGGCTGAACGAATATTTTACGCAGATGATCGATTGCGTGGAAAAAACGGGCGGTACCATCGACAAATTCATAGGCGACGCCGTTATGGCGCATTGGGGAACTTCTTACACAACGGGAAGCCCGCAGAAAGACGCAATAAACTGCGTTATGGCATCATTGATGATGCGCAAAGCACTTTATGAGTTAAACAAAAACCGCAAGAAAGGCGATTTGAGCGATCCGCCAATTACGATAGGCTGCGGAATAAATACGGGGATTGTAACTGCAGGGCAATTGGGAAGCGATCAAAGAATGGAATACACTGTAATAGGCGACCCTGTAAATCTTGCATCGCGCGTGGAATCGCTTACAAAAGCATTGGGCGCAGATATTCTAATCGCCGAAGACACTTACAATTTGGTGCGCAAATTTTTCATTACGGAAGAAATGCCCTCTGTTACCGTCAAGGGAAAGGAAAAACCGGTCCGCATTTTTGCGGTTGTAGGACCTGTCGGCACAAGCAAAGGACCGCAGACTCTTGCCGCCGTGCGAAAACTTCTTGGCATTGAAACTCCGGACCTGGAAAAAACCGACGTTAATGCCGACGAAAAGAAATATAAAATAGGTGAAGCGAAAAAATGACGACTGTCCAAAGGGTAAAATCCCGGTACATAGAACCTGTTAAAACCGGTTTTCGCTTCCGGGATTTGTCTGTCGTGATTTTATGTCTTTTCATTTTCGCTTACAGTCTGAATCTTTTTTGGAACGATTTATTTAACACGATAAATTTGCAAAATGTTGATCCTGTAGGAACTATTACAATCAGAAATAATACTGTTCAGCGCCGTTTGTCCGACAGGGTTATCTGGGACAGACTGATACTTGAATCTCCCGTGTATCTTGGCGACTTGATACGCGTTGCGGAAATGTCGTCCGCTACGCTGAATATCGGCGGTTCACAGCTTGATATAGGCGAAAATACCCTTATTCGCATACAACCTTCCGCCGACGGTGAAGGCGTTCAAATTGAATTAAGCTCCGGCAGCGTTGGAATCACCGTAACCGAAGAAAGCGTCAATCAGGGATTCAGACCCCTTTCTCTTAACATGAACGGGCGTATCATCGAAACAACCGCAGGTACGTCCATTACGGCATCCGCATCCGACGAAGGAACCGCAATTCAGGTAAACGAAGGATCTGTCATTTTTACAGACGGAGATACAATCATAGAAATGGCAGAAGGCGAAAAAATGGCGCAGGACAGCGAAGGAACGCAAATAACCCTGCCTTCGTTGGTTGTAATGCAGCCGCACTTTAACGCAAATTACGAAAAAAGCGCAATGCAGGGAGTGAATGTCAGCTTTGCGTGGAATCGTCTTCATTTTAAGGATGACGATACAATACGCCTGGAAATTGCAGCCGACAGAAATTTCAGCCGCGACTTGTCGGTTTACAACAATCTCGATTCTTCGCGGGTTTCTCTGGAAAAAATAATGGATGCGGGAAATTGGAACTGGCGTTTCATTTATGAAGGCGAAGTAATGGCTTCCGGCAGATTTACAGTAATCGAAAAGGAAGAGCCTGTTATCATACAGCGTACGGAGCCTGTAATTGTTGCACAGGAACCTGCGCCGCCCGAAACGATTGTTCAGGAAACGCCTTTACCGCCGCCGCCAGCAGTTTTGCCTCCTCTGTCGGTTCCATTAAACAGAATGCCTGCAAGCGGTCATGTTTTTGGCATAGAACAAATAAGAAGTGCGCGTAACATCGTTTTTTCATGGTCGGGCGTGCAGGGAGCAAATGCGTACATTGTCACCATTTTCCGGCAATCGGACGCAGGAAGGCGGCAGATTAACCGCGAAATTGTAACGGGAACAAACTGGACGCTTTCGGACTTGAGCATTTTGGAAAGAGGCGCATTTGTCTGGCAGGTTGAGGCGATTTACAGAAACACATACGGCTCGATAGAAAGACGCGGAAGACAGGGAGACAATTATTTTACGATGGATGTGCCGGCTCCGCGTCCCGTGCAGAAGAACGACCCCGGGGTGCTCTATGGTCAGTGAAAACTCCAAGAATTTTACCACAAACCAACTCGAACCTGTAATTAAATTTCTTTTTCTTTTTATACTATCATTATCATTGTGGTCTCCAAAGGCGTTTGCGCAGGAGGTGAATTACCGTGTTGATATTCGCTATATACAGCGGCTGACATGGATACATGACGAATACGCGATGCGATACGAGGTAATAATCGAAAAATACGAAAACAGAAGATACTCAAATTTTTTCCGCGATTTTACAGAAAATGATTTTATAGAAGTTTCGCTTCCTCCAGGAAATTACCGCTATCAGGTTATTCCTTACGATTATTTAAACTCGCCTGTCAGCGTAACGGATTGGACGGAATTTACCGTTTTAAGAGCGCCCGAAAATGCGGAAAGAAATTTTATAACGGAAGAAAATCATAACGTCGCCGAGAAATTCGATTTTTTTATCGGCATTTTTTTTGAACCCATTATTCCGGTTTACAATGCGCAATTTTTCTCGGGCGAGAATATGTCTTTGTTGGGCGCTCAGTTCAGATTCGGCGCAGTTTACGGCAATCAGGCTTTTTTTAACCCGGGTATGGAATTAAGCGGTTCGTGGAAAATGCTGAGCGAAATACAAATGATTTCGGTCTCGCTTAATTTTTTGGGACAGGTGCGCATGAATGAAAGAACCGCCCTTAATTTTCGCGCAGGCTTCGGCGTTTCCCTGCTTTCCGACATGCAAGGCGAATCTTTGCCCGAATTCAATGTTTTTAACGTAAACTTGGGAATTTCCTTTATCGCTCTTGTTACGCGAAATTTCTATTTTGAGGCGGGAGCCGATATTTTACAGTTTATTTCGCTTGATCATTTCGGATATTTATGTCCGTGGATAGGCATAGGAGCAAGATTTTGATGAATAGTGAAGAAAGAGTTCTCGCAAAGGCACAAAGAACGCAAAGAACGCAGAGTTATTATTCGAAATCTCTTCACGATCTCTGCGTCTCTGCGTCTTGGCGAGAGAAATTTGTAATTCTTTTTTTATTTTTAATTCTTGGTAATATTCCATTATTTGCCCAAGAAGAAGAACAAACACAGGAACAGACGCGCGAATCTGTACCCTCCTCCGGTTTTTTTGCGCCGCCGCCTGCAAAGGGAGAATTTTGGTTTTGCCCGAGCGCGGAAATCGGATTGTACAGCAAATTCAGTTTTTCATACGGCGCGGGATTTTCAATTGCATACGGAAGAAAGGTATCTGTCGGATTAAGGGCGGCTTTTTTATATGACAACCATGATTCTCTTGATGTATTGGAACTGAACATTCTTTTGCGATTGTATCTTTCGGGCAAAAGCGCCAACTTTGGCCCTTTTTTGCAGTTTACGGGAGGTCCTGCCATTTTTTATCCGAGTGACGGCGAAATTTCATTGCCTGGTGAATTCGGTTTGTTTTCTGCAGGAGTCAGTTTTGGATGGCGTTTTTTGTTCGGGAACATCTTTTTCATTGAGCCGAGTGTCCGTGGAGGCTATCCTTTCATTGCAGGAGGCTCTTTGGCGCTGGGTTTGAGGTTCTGAACGCGAAAGATCGATGCATTTCACGCCGTTTCAACAGCTTTTCGCCCAAATTTCGTAATTTTCGCTTTTTTTTTCATTCTTTCCATAATATAATTACAATTACAGGGCGAGGATACCCTGCTGAATGTGCAATGAAACAATTATATATAAAAATTCCGCAATCTTTTCTCGTTTTTTCCGCGCTTTTATCGATCAGTCTGCTTGCAATAAATTGTGAAAACCCGTTTATCGATTCCGCCCTTCAGCCCAAAATAATCACCTTCGAATCGAACGGCGGCTCGAATGTTCCAAACCAGACTGTTTTAAGAGGCGGAAAAATCAACAAGCCTGATGATCCGCTTAAGGAAAACAACGATTTTTTGGGTTGGTTTCTGGACAATAATATTTTTGGCAATGAATGGGATTTTTCTGTCACGCCCGAAAGCAATATGACTTTATACGCAAAATGGTCGGACTTTTATGCGGCAGGAATATCAAGCATAAATATCGGCATCGCCATTCCCGTAAAGGGACAGGTTCCCGTTACAACCGCAGAAGTTCAGGATGGCAGTCATTTTACCGCAGGGAATATTACATGGTATCCTTTTCACAGCCCGTTCCTTGGCGGCAATCAATACACGGCAACAGTTACGCTTACGGCTGATTCGGGTTTCGTGTTCACAACAACAGGTTTCAACGCGACCATCAACGAATTTTTTGACGCGTCAATTTTAAGCAACACAGGATCGACAGTTACGCTTACCTTTGCATTCCCTGCGACAATGGCAAAAGAAGTGCAAAGCGTTTCGGTAACAAGCCAGCCTTTAACCATGAATTACCTTCACGGCGACACTCTCAGCTTGGACGGTCTTTCTGTCACTCTGGTTTATACGGACGGAACAAGCGATACGAATATTGCACCCGATGCGTTTGCGTCAAAGGGAATTTATACAAGCGTTCCCAACGGCAAAGTTTTGGATTATTCCTATTCGTATAATAATCAGCAAATTGAAATTACTTTAAGCGGCAGCGAACTTAAAGCCGAAACAACCGCCAGTTTGACGATAGGAAAAAGACCGATTACAACCGCTTCCGTTACTGTTACAGCTCCTGCTGTCGGGCAAAACCCAAGTGCGGTGACAAGTTTGGGCACATACAGCAATTTTACGGTAACATCCGTAACATGGTCGCCATTGCCTGAAAGTTTGTTCTTAAGCAATACCGTCTATACTGTCAGCATTGCATTGACACCTGACACGAATTATGTATTGGCGCTGACAACGGCATCAATTAACGGTCAGAATGCCGTAATTACAGGCAGCGGAGATACAACGACCATTTCCTTTGCATTCCCGCCGACAGCGGCTACATCCGTAAACGGTATAACAGTTACGGCGCATCCTTCAAAATTAGTTTACGTTCACGGCGAAAATCTTGATTTATCGGGACTCTCTGTCACCCTTTCATACAACGATTCCAGTACCCTTGTTGTGCCGCTTGATCAGTTTGGCGTAAACAATATTACTACTTCACCTGCGTCAAACAGCGCGTTGACACGAAGCGCCAATAACGGATTGCCGATTATTGTCATATACAATAACAGTTCTTCCATACGCGCAAATACGAACACATTGGAAATTTCAAAAGCTGCAGGAGCCGCAGTTACTTCGCAAAATCCTTCCTTCGTAAGCGGCAATTCATACACAGCCTCGCCTCCTATGCCTCCCGCGACAGGGCAGAATATTGAATACGCAATCGACACAAACGCAAGCGCAAATGCTGCACAATTACATTGGCAGACAAGTCCCAATTTCACAATTAACGCGCATTCGGCCGCTACATATTATTGGTACGCGCGTACAGCGGAAAACACTAATTACCTTGCAGGCACGCACTCAAGAAGCGCAGAAGGGATTACTTTTCATTCCGTTTCATTTTTCAGTGAAGGTCTGCAATATGCTCCTTCGCAAATTGTGCGAAGCGGACAGCCTGCGACAGAGCCTGCCTCCAATCCGACACAAGCAGGCTATGGTTTTTACGGCTGGCTAAACGGAGCTGCAGCATGGAACTTTGCAAGCGCGGTAACCGCAGATATTGTTTTGACAGCCGACTTTAGGGCAAACCAGATTTTCAGTATCACCTTTGCCCAGATTACTGACCTTGCTCCGAATATTCCTACAGGTTTAAGTTTCTCCCGTTCGGGAGCCGCAGGACAGCAAACAGAAATTACAATAACAGCGACACCTCCGGCAGGACAGACATATACAGACTTTATATGGAGTCACGGCGGTCATGATTTGAGTTTTACAAATACACTCGTGCTTGGCAGAGATGATATAAGGGTAAACCAAATCGGTAACAACAAAATCATATCGCTTACTCTTTTAGTAAACGGAGTGCCTTACAGCAAAAATGTAACATTTAACGTGGTAAATTAATATGAGGAAAGAGAAACCGCGGAGTTTAAAACCATCGTCCACGGATTTTCACGGATTTTCACGAAAAAGAAATCTGATAACAAGTTCGTGTTTATTCGTGTGGTTCGCGGTTTGTCTCTTTGTATTCTCTTCCTGTTCAGACGATTTGTTTTTTACAGACGAACAAGGTTCTCTTTCGATTTTTATCGACGAGATTTCCTCTTCGCGCACAATTTTGCCGCAGAATACGGATTGGTCCGGTTTTACAGGCGAATTCAGAATAGAAATTTCCGGGTTGGCTCCGATTTTACGCACCATCAACGATTTATCCGCTCCGATTCAGCTTGATGCGGGGAACTACACTGTTATTGTAACAGCTTTACGAAACGGAAATAATCCCATTGCAAGAGGACAAACAAATATTACCGTAAACGCAGGAGAGCCTTTGGCGCATATAATAAGGCTAAGCGCGATTATGGAAGCGGGTACAGGAACATTCAATTGGAATGTAACAATACCCGGCGCTTCTGCAGGCCAGTTGCGCATAACGCAAACCAACGGCACCCCGGTTGGCGCTACAGTAAATTTATCGCAGGGCGCGAACACAGGAACAAGAAATTTGGACTCGGGATATTATTTTGCAACCACTACCCTGTCAAGAACAAACCATGCCGATATTGTACGCCGCGATGTTCTGCACATTTATCAAAACATGACAAGCGTATTTACTGTCGAGTTTACCGATGCCATGTTTAACAATAATCTGCATAATGTTATTTTTAATCATGGTTACGGCGGTCTTAGCGACTCCATTCCTGTCATACACGGCGATAAAGTTATGCGCCCTTCTGCCCCGACACGCGCAGGCTATGTCTTTATGGACTGGTATACGGATGCGGCTTTAACCGCTCTTTATGATTTTGATACGCCTGTAAGTAATGATGTAACGCTGTACGCAAGATGGGGAACAGTAAGCGTTACCTCGGGCGGTGTAACAACGTCTTATACCGATCTTAGTGCCGCGCTAAATTCAATTACTGCCGCCGGAGATTACACCGTAATTGTTTACTCAGATCAGACGCACGGGGCACGGACATTGAATACGGCAGGTGCAAATATAACGCTGGTAAGCGATGGTTCAGGCAGCGCAGACGAACGCATAATTCAATTTATCGGCGAAACAAATGATCATATGTTTTATCTGGGCAGCGCTACGGCAAACCTTTCGCTGGGAAACAATATTACACTTTCCGGGCGCAACGGCAGCAGTGCAAATTTGCTGGTCGTTCAAAGCGGAACATTGACGATGCTTGACGGCTCAAAAATTACTGGACACACAACGAGTTTAAGTACGGGAGCTGTTTCCGTAGGCGCAAGCGCGAACTTTATTATGTCGGGCGGAAGCATTACTGGGAACGCGTCAACCGACACTGCAATCGCGAACAGCACAGGCGCTTTACGAACCGCCGCTAATGCTTCCGTTACAATAACAGGCGGAAGTATTACGGGAAATTTCGCAAATGGTTTGCCGTTTGATATTCACGCTTTTTCTGACATTAATCTTTCGGGTAACGCCCAGATCGGCGTACTCAGATTAAATTTACAAAACGCAAATGATTATAAATCAACTGTAATTTTAAACACGCCGTTCACAGGAGCAGTTAACGCGCTTCATCTGCGAAGCGAAGATACCAATACAGATACTGTTATAAGTCGTTGGGTAGGCAAACAGGTAATACAAGCGTCGGCAGTTTACACGCTTACCGCCGCCGACATTGCGAAATTCCCGCTTGGGAACTTCTATTCGGCAATGGCTGGCGTGCCACAGCTCATCACCGATACGCACATCCTCGGCACAGAGGTTGCGGATTTGGGCAGGCTGATTGCCATCGGCACCGCAGAAAACCCCTTCCTTATCTACAACGAAACAGACCTTCGCGCAGTCGGGAATGGAATATACAAAAATGCGAACTGGTCTCTTTCGGCGCATTACCGTTTGATGAATAACATCACATTAACTGGCGGCAACTGGACGGCTATAGGAACGGACGCTAGCCGCTTCACAGGATCATTTGACGGAAATTTTAAAACAGTTTCAAACCTTACTATAGCAACTGATTTAGTTAATCAAGGAATGTTTGGAGCAATCGATGTAGGCGGAATAGTAAGGAACATAGGGCTTATTAATGTAAATATATCAGGCGGAAATGCTACCGGCGGCATAGTTGGCAGAAGTTACGGAACTGTTGAAAACAGTTTTGTTACAGGAACGGTGTCTCATGCGAACGTCTCCGCAGTTCCTGTGTCCAATGAATCTGGTGGGCAAACCGGCGGTATAGTCGGATTTGGCAATTCGGGATCTACTGTAAAGAGCAGTTATTTTAGCGGCAGTGTCACAGGACGGCAGAGGGTCGGAGGAATAGTCGGAAGCAACGCAGGCATAATACAGAATTGCTATGCGTTGGGCAGTGTCACAGGACACAGACGAGTCGGAGGTATAGTCGGATATCACGGCAACGCGACCGGAACAACAGCAGCAAATATAAACAGCCGTATGGTAGAGAACAGTTACGCCGCGAATACGGTACGAGGAACAGGCGACCCAAGCGCAACCAGTGTCGGCGGTATTACCGGAGTAAACCAAAACGCCACAGTGCGCAATAGTATTGCCATAAATGAAAGTGTGTCATGCGATATTGATCCTGCGGGGCTTTTTGGACGGCTAACCGCTTCTCCCGCAAGCACCACTGCCGTCCATGTTAATAACCGCGCATGGATAAATATGTCTGCAATTGCTAACGGCGTTCCTAAAACAATTGTAAGCGATTTAGACGATATGGACGGTTTAAGCGTAACTACAAACGAATTAAAAGCGCAAGCGGCATGGACTTCGGCAAACTTTGCCTTCGGCACAAGCGATGCGGCTCCGTGGGTCTGGGAAAACGGCAAGATGCCGCGTCTTTATTGGGAAACATCCGGCGCGAGGGATTGGCCTTCGTATCTGGTTGAGCCCGTTACCGTCACAAGCGGCGCAACAACCACGCCCTACGCCAGCCTTGAAGCCGCGTTTAACGATATCGGTACGCAGGCAGGGAACTTCACCGTAACGCTTTATCGGGACCAGACGCTTGGCGCGCAGACTATGTATACCGCAAATCAAAATATTACGCTTGTAAGTTCCGAAACAGGAGCCGCCAACGAGCGCACCGTTCAATTCAACGGCGCTGCAAACGCCAGGATGTTCATGATTCAAAACGGAGCATCTCTTACGCTTGGAAACAATATTACGCTTGTTGGAATCAACAACAGCACCATGCAGCTTTTGTATGTTCAAAACGGAACATTGACAATGAATAACGGTTCCAAAGTGACAGGACACACAACATCAATGGATGTAGTAGTTGTAGAAGGCGCAAATTCCCGTTTTACAATGAACGGCGGAACCATCACAGGAAACTCGACAACATGGGCAGGCGGAAGCGATTTATCAGGCGGTTTATTGATTAATTCAGGCGCTGCGGCAACAATAACAGGCGGCAGCATCACAGGAAATTCGCCTGTTGATCTTTTTGTCAATTCGCCGTCATCATTAAATTTGTCCGGAAACGCGGCAATTGGAAATATAAGATTAAACGCAACATCTGCAATTGCAAATGCAAACGCAAGCATTACTCTTGGCGCATTTACAGGCACTGTTGGAACGCTTCATCTTAGAGGCCAGGTTACCGACATGAATAACGCCATAAGTTATTGGGAAAACAGACAGGTTATACAAGCGGCAGCAAGTTATACGCTAACCGCTGCCGACATGGCGAAATTCCCATTGGGGAACTTCTATTCTGCAGCGGCTGGCTCGCCACAGGCGATTAGCCTAACCCACAGGATCGGCACAACAGGAACGGACTTGGGTAGGTTGATAAAGAGCGTATACAACATCGGCGACACAGGACCCGCAGGCGGAATAATTATCTACCATGATCCTGCAGGCTTTACCGTACAAGGATACACAGGAGCAACTGGATCATTTGCAGCTTACACCGCCTACTACCTTGAAGCCGCTCCAACCAATCAGTCAACAAGTGTAACTTGGTCAAATACAGATATTTTAATACCTAATCTGTCACAAGATTCTAGTGATACAATCGACCAAGCAATCGGCAGAGGCAGATTAAACACAGCGCTTATAGCAGCCGCCCACCCTGCCGGTACAATCGACAATAACGCTGCAAAAGCGGCAGCGGCATACTCAGGCGGCGGTAAAAACGACTGGTTTTTGCCAAGCAGAGAAGAATTAAATCTAATATATTTACAAAGAAGCCAATTTGGTATAGCAACAGGACTGTTCTGGTCTTCGTCGCAGCAAACTATCGGTGGCGCGTGGAATCAGAATTTCGAATATGGCAATCAGATCGGCTTCAACAAGAATTTCAGTTACAATGTTCGTGCCATACGTGCTTTTTAAGGTTTAGGGGAAGAGGGATAGGAATGTATCAGGAAGAGATGATTGCGATTACCGCATTAAGAACAGCGTGTGTTTTTATTTCAGATACATGCCCTGCTGCAGAAAGAATGAGGTTTTTATCGGCAGTGAATATTTTATTTGGACGAATGAAACTGTCAATCGGCAGACTGCCTGCTGTAAAATCTTGTGCTTCAAGTGAAAGAGCAAAAGGATCGGATGTGGATTTACTGGTAATTTGGCAGACAATAAAATCATCTCCCGGAAGATCGGCTATAACAAAAGCCGGGCGTTTTTTACTTCCGGAAAGATCGGTAAACGGAAACGGAATTATAACGACATCGCCTTTTACAAACTTGCCCATGCTTCATCTTCTTCAGGCGTATTCCAGTCTTTTGACAAAGACGCTTCGCTCATCAGCATTGTCTCCGGGATTTGGGACATTTTACGCTGTTTTATCCATGATACAAAATCAATCACTTCGCCAACACATGCTGTCGGAAGTGTTTCTATTTCTTTTAATAAAAGAGCATGTGCTGTCATGGTTTTCTCCCTTAAATGGTCATGAGGTAAATATAGCATGAAAATAAACAGGAGACAAGGGAATAAGAATTTAACCACTAACCATCACGAACCTGCGAAAAGAAATCTAACAACAAGTTCGATTTTGTTAGTGTGGTTCGTGTTAAATCTCTTTTTACTTACTTCCTGTCCCGAGGATATGCAATTCGGAGAAATGGTTTTACCCGAAGGCCAAGGCTCTCTTTCTCTTTATATCGATGAACCTTCTTCGCGCACGATTTTGCCGCAGAATACGGATTGGTCCGGTTTTACAGGCGAATTTAGAATAGAAATTTCCGGGTTGGCTCCGATTCTACGCACCATCAATAATTTATCCGCTCCAATTCAACTTGACGCAGGGAACTACTCTGTTACTGTTACGGCCTTACGAAACGGAAAGCCCCTCCCCAACAGTGAACTGGACAGAATCTTCAAAATCATCCCATGTCATGTCGAGCGCTTTATATTAGTATCTATAAGGACGGTCATTTTATGTGTTTAGCCAACCTTTCTGCACGAATTTCCTCTGTATCAATATCACCGCCCATTTTTGAAAGGATATCCAGAAGAGCGTCTGTATGCGGTGTTGCTCCTGATTTTGCAGAAGAATTGGCAACTGTATCCTGCTTCGCATTATTTGTCGGAGTAAAAGAAAGGATAACCGATCCTGTCGGTACTTCGCGAGGGACGGTTATACGGCGATCAGCCGGAATTTCAACAGTTTGCGTAATGGTCATGTGTCCCTCCGGGTCACGAGATATGCGGAATGGATTTACGCACCGCCATACGGCGGAGCGGCATCTTGGAGTTAATATAGCATGAAAATAAACAGGAAACAAGGGAAGAAATTATACGGCAGCAGCCATAAGCATCTCTTTGCGAACAAGCTCGCTTATAATGGCATCGGTAGTTGTATTATTTGCAGTAGCCTTAATACGCAGCCAGTCGGCAGAAAGACTGTCCACAAAAATGAGGGTGTTACCCTTTTCCGCATGTCTTGCAAAAAAGCCGCTATTGCCGTTGCCGGACAGTCTTGGCGGATTTTTTGTATAGTGTTCATCCAGGGCGTCATATTCTTCATCTGTCATATCAGGCATATTTTTCTCCTAAATATTGAGCAATTTACGGTGCGCATTGGTACATCTCATCGCATGAAAGACCTTCACTGTTTGCTCGTCAATTACATTATACATTATCTCCAGCAAATTTGCATTGTTATCAAATCCTATCAACAGATGTTTGCCAGGATCGTCCTCTACAATATCATCATATTTCCAGTTCAATATGGCGTGTCGAATATTTTCTTCGGTAATGTCATGTTTAAACGCAGACGGCACATATTTAACGACAACTTCCATGGAGTTAATATAGCATGAAAACAAACAGGAGACAAGGGAATAAGAATTTAACCACTATCATCACTTTATTCGTGGTAAATTTCTTTTTACTTACTTCCTGTCCCGAGGATATGCAATTCGGCGAAATGGTTTTACCCGAAGGCCAAGGCTCTCTTTCTCTTTATATAGACGAGATTTCCTCTTCGCGCACAATTTTGCCGAAGAATACGGATTGGTCGTCTTTTTCTGGCACTTTTGAAATTGACATTACAGGTCAGCCTTTAATTACGCGTAACATTAACAATTTGTCAAGTCCCATTGTTCTGGATGCGGGAAATTATGATATTACGGTAACGGCTTTGGACGGTACAGCCCCTTTCGCAAGAGGACAGATTAATATTACCGTTATCGCTGGAGAACCTTCTGCCCATATAATCAGGCTAAGGGCGATTTTCGAAGCGGGTGTGGCAGGGACATTTGGCTGGAACGTAACAATTCCCGCAGCAGCTACGGGGCAGATGCTCATAACCCGAATTGACGGCACTCCTGTTGGCGCTGAAGATCTTGCGCAGGGTGCAAACAGCGGAACAAGGGTTTTGGATTGTGACTATTACTTTGTAACCACTACCCTGAAAAAAACGGGACGCGTAGATGTTATTCGCCGTGATGTTTTGCACATTTATCAAAACATGACAAGCGTATTTGCAATCGAGTTTGCAGACGCGCTGTTTAACAACAGTCTGCACTATGTTACATTTGATTTTAATTACGGCAGTTTAAGCGAGATGGAGCCTGTTATTCACGGCGAACCGATTGCAAAGCCTTCGCCCGATCCGCAAAGAAACGGTTATGGATTTGCAGGCTGGTTCACCGAGGCTGCCGCGGTTAACGCGTTTAATTTCAGCCAGCTTGTTTTGAACGATATAACCCTGTACGCCTCCTGGATACCAAACACCGCAAGCATTACGCTTACTGTGGCGCAGATAGAAAACGGCGACCCGATTTTCTCGGCGCCTGTTGTTGTTTCGCGTAACGGTATCGGCGTTCCCGCGGTTTTTAATGTCAATGTACCAAGCGCGGGCAATTATTCGCATTTTAAATGGGAGATTGCAGGCGTCGGTTTAATGCCCTCTTTTGTTTCCGAAGGCGCATCCGCTTCCGCCTTTACGATAAACGGAGCGAATCCCAATTACGGCACTCTTGGCGGGCATGTATTAAAACTTACCGTAACACGAAACGGGATTTTGTATCAGGTGAATATTCCGTTTACGATTGTTGAAACAATACCGCCTGTAGAAGTCAGCACAAACGGAGTAATAACAGGGTACGCCGACCTTGCATCTGCGTTTGGTGCAATCGGAACGAATGCCGGTAACTATGTCATTACGCTTGGAGAAAACCAAACGATGACGGCAAACCGCACGATCAATTCCAACCAGCATATCACGATAACAGGCAAAGACGAAATGCGGACGATTAACTGCAGTACTGCCGGAACAAATATTACCATGTTTTCGATAAACAGCAATGCAAGTCTTACGCTTGGAAACAATGTCACCATTCAGGGAAGAACCGAAGCGGGAAGCGGCGATCTTGTCTTTACTTCTGCCGGTACTTTCAGAATGCTGGAAGGTTCAAGAATAACAGGGCATCAAGTTAACAGCGCAACTTCGGCGGCAGTCTATGTTGGTACAAGCGGCCGTTTTGAGATGTCAGGCGGAAGCATTGACGGTAACAACAGTACAGTAACGGCAACATCAACAAACGCTGCAGGCGGCGTGATATTTACAGGTCTTTCAGGCGGCATATTCATTATGACAGGCGGCAGTATCACAGGCAATACACAAGGCCCGGAAGCGTCCGATATGTATCATGAAACTGTCGCCGCAGGCAGCTTTACCATGTCAGGTAGTGCCAGTATCGGCGCGCTAAAAATGAACGCTCCAAACTCAACCACAGGCGCAAGTGTGAATATCGGCGAGGGCTGGACAGGAAGCATAGACAGGCTGAACCTGCGAGGCACCATTGCAGATATCGCGGCAGTTTCACAACGGTGGGATAACAGAATGCTTTTTAGCGGCATCAGCTCCGCCAAAGTTAACAGTATCGCTCTTGGGGAATTTATCAGCAGCGGCAATGATCGGCAGGCGATTGTCTCGTTGTGTTTCATCGGCACATCGGGCAATGATTTGGGCAGATTGTTGGCATTCCCTGCAACAGCGGCTGTTACTGTCAGTGCAAACGGCGTAACCTCAGGCTTCCTTAGTTTGACAGCCGCGTTTGCCTTTATCGGTTCGCAGGAAGGGGAATTCACCGTTACGCTGAGGGAAAACCAGACGATGACGGCAAACCGCACAATCAATTTTAATCAGAATATAACGATAACAGGTTCAGGCGGCATGCGAACGATTGACGGCAGTACTATTGGAACCGCTGTTGTCATGTTTACATTAAACTTTACCAGCGCAAGTCTTACGCTTGGAAATAACATCACCTTGCAGGGTAGAACCAACGCGGGTACGGCGGCTGTTGTCAATAATACAAACGGTACGTTCAGAATGCTGGAAGGTTCAAGAATCACAGGACATGCAAGCAGCAGCGCAACCTCGGCGGCAGTCAACATAACAGGCGCAAGCTCTGTTTTTGAAATGTCAGGCGGAAGCATTGACGGCAATAACAATACTATTGGTGCAACAAACACAAACGCCACAGGCGGCGTGTATTTTACAGGCGGCACTTTTACCATGTCGGGCGGCAGTATAACAGGCAATACGCAAGGAACAGAAGCGTCCGACACATACCATGCGGTTACCACCGCCAACCGCTTTACCATGTCAGGCAATGCCAGTATCGGCACACTTAAACTGAACGCGACAAGCACGACCGCAGGCGCAACTATGAGTATAGGCACAGGCTGGACGGGCAATATTACCACGCTAAATCTTCGCGGCGAAATAAACGCTATCGCAACGGCTTTGGGTTATTGGACAAACAGTACCAGAACAATTTTAAACGGCATCACCGCCGCACAGGTCGCAAGGATAGGTCTTGGCGAGTTTATCAGCAGCAACAATACACGGCAGACGATTACAGATACGCACATTATCGGCACAACAGGAACGGAATTGGGTGTGCTGGTTGAGAGACCCATCATTCCCGGTTCCGGCACACCGGCAGACCCATTCAACATTTACAACGAGACAGAACTTCGCGCAGTTGGGCGCGGAACATACAACGGCATGAGCTGGTCGACTTCGGCTCATTACCGTTTAATGAATAACATTACATTGACCGGCGGCAACTGGACACGCATTGGCGACATAGCAACAGGTTTCTCGGGAACATTTAACGGCAACGGAAAAACGATCGCCGGAATGACAGTTGCGGAAAGCTCAACAGCATATCAAGGTATGTTCTGTTTTATAAGCCCTGAAGGAGTTGTAAGAAATCTTGGGTTGGTGAATGTCAATATTACAGGCTTCAGAAATGTTGGCGGTATTGCAGGAGACAATGAGGGAACAATCGAAAACTGTTTTGTAACAGGCAGTATAACCGGAACCGAAACCCAAATCGGCGGTATTGCCGGATACAACTTAGCGAGCGGCACCATTCAAAATTGTTATGTAATTGCCAACATTACAGGAGCAAATGATTTGGGCGGTATTACCGGATATGCTTCTTTAGGCATAATACGAAATTGTTATGTTGCCGGAACCATTACAGGCGGCGTTACCAGTAATACTTTTGGTGTTGGCGGAATTTCCGGTTCCAATGCAATGTCAGTACAAAACACTGTCACATTACTTCAAAGCATAACAGTAACAAGCGGAACAGGTTACAACAAAATTACCGGCGTTAATTTAACTGGCGGCTCACTTGCAAATAAACGCGCATGGAGCGGCACGGTACTCTCTCCTGTAAAAACCGCTACAAGCAATTTAACAGGCGTTAACGGTTTGGACGTAACTGCTGCCGTTTTAAAAACACAAGCCGCATGGCAAGCATCAGGCGCGGCTTTCAGCTTCGGCACAAGCGACGCTTCGCCCTGGGTCTGGCAGGACGGTAAGATGCCGCGTCTGCATTGGGAAACAGGCAGCAGGGATTGGCCTGCGTATTTTACGGATTAGGGGAAAAGGGATGAAGGGATTGAAGAATTTTACCACTAACTCGAACCACGAACCCGCGAAAAGAAATCGAACAGCAAGTTTGTGTTTGTTTGTGTGGTTCGTGGCTACTCTATTTCTCTTTGCTTCCTGTACTGAGCCTTTTACTGCCTGGAATATCGATCTCCCCGAAGGCAAAGGTTCTTTCTCGCTTTCGCTTTCTTCTGCGCGTACAATTTTACCGACCGCTCCCCTATTGGACGATTTTGCAAATTACACGCTTGCCTTTGTCGCGACAACAGGCGGCGAAGACGAAACCGTAAACAGAACAAACGCGACGCTTTTAAGCGATCCCATAATATTATATGCAGGGACTTATACTCTTACCGTTACAGCTTACAAGGCCGGAGATTTGATTGCCGCACGGGGAACGACAACCGGCATTGTGATTACCCCGGGGCAAAACAATACGGCGAGCGTTACGCTTCATGCCCTTTTGGATGAACCGAACACAGAAGGAACATTCAAATGGAACATCACTCTTAACACATCGCCTGTTACGGTAACTTTGGCAACAATGAAAATTTATAATTCGGACGGCACACAACAGGGAGCAAATGCAAATCTTTCCGCCTCGGGAACAAGCTCGGGCGAGAGAGCGCTTGCTTCGGGAATGTATACAGTTTCTTTCTATCTTGAGGGAACGGAGGAAGGCGAAAATAAAAGCGTAAAGTGGGACGAGCTTCTTTATGTATACGCAACTCTGGAAAGCGGTTTTGCCTATACCTTTACGGATGAACACTTTAAAAAAATCAATTGGAAAGTTACTCTCGACAATAATTTTGAAGGCGGCGGCAGCGTTACGCAATCTGTAATGCACGGCGGCACAATTTCGCGTCCATCGCCTGATCCGGCAAGATCCAAATATGACTTTATTGACTGGTATACAACCAACGCCGCATTTACAACTCCTTATGATTTTGCCTCGCCTGTAACGAATGACTTAACCCTTTTCGCAAGATGGGAACTTACACCCGTTGTTACGGTAACTGTTGACGGCGTAACCTCAGGCTACAATGACCTCGCCGCCGCGCTTGCATTTATCGGCACTCAGGCAGGGAACTTCACAGTAACGCTGAGAGAAGACCAGACGATGTCGGTAAACCGCACGATTGTCGCCAGTCAGAATATAACGATAACAGGTTCGGACGGGATGCGCACAATTAACGGCAACAATCTCCCCGCAATTGCCATTATGTTTACAATAGGCAATGCCGGCGCAAGCCTGACGCTTGGCGAAAACATCACCGTACTGGGAAGAACCTCGGGGGGAGCGGGAGCTCTTGTGAGTGTGTCCGACGGCGGTACGTTTACCATGCAGGAAAATTCAAGAATACAAGGGCATAATATAAACAATACAGGATCAGGAGCTGTTCTTATAGGGAACGGCGGCACATTTAACATGATGGATAATTCCGTAATAACAGGCGTTATCGTTTCTACCGCTACAAGCGCCGCTGTTTGCCAGATCAACGCCAACACAACCTTCAATATGCACGGCGGACAAATCACCGCAAACAGCAATTCCATAACGGTGGCAACAACATCTGCGTCAGGCGGCGTATTTTTGACCAACGGTATTTTTAACATGACAGGCGGCAGTATTTCAGGCAATACGCATGTTGGAGAAGCCTCCGATGTGTACCATGCCATTACCGCCGCAGGCAGCTTTACCATGTCGGGCAATGCGCAAATCGGCGCGCTCAAACTGAACGCGACAAGCGAAACCGAAGGCACAAACATTACAATCGGAGCAGGCGGCTGGACAGGCAGTATTGAAACGCTTAACTTGCGCGGCAACATTGCCGCTATCGCAACGGCTTCTGGTTATTGGACCGGTACCAGAGCAATTTTCAATGACATAAACTTTGCACAGATTAATAATATCGGGCTTGGAGAATTTATCAGCAGCAATAACGCGCGGCAGGCGATAGGCCCTGTTTACAGAATCGGCACTGAGGGCGCGAGTTTGGGAAGATTGGTTATAGACGCGAATTTTGCGCCTGTAACCGTTACGGAAAACGGCGCGGGCACAGGTTATCTCAACCTTGCCGCCGCGTTTACCGCAATCGGCACGCAGGCAGGGAACTTCACCATTACGCTGAGAGAAGACCAAACGATTACGGCAGAGCGCTCAATCAGAGCAGGTCAAAATATAACGATAGAGGGCTCAGGCGGGATACGAACGATTTTCGGCAACACTCCTTCCATAGACAGTATTCATATATTTGCGATAGGCAATGCCGACGCATGCCTTACACTGGGCAATAATGTTACCATACAGGGAAGAACCCAGCCTGCCGCTGGAGCTGTTATCAATAATACAAACGGCACGTTCAGAATGCTTCCCGGTTCAAGGATTACAGGACATCGAAGCAACGGCGGAACCTCGGCGGCAGTTAATATAATCGGCGCAAACTCTGTTTTTGAAATGTCAGGCGGAAATATAGACGGTAACAATACTTCTATACCGTTTGCTACAACAACTGCCTCAGCGGGCGTGTATTTTACAAACGGGACTTTCATTATGACGGGCGGCAGCATTACGGGCAATACGCAAGGGGGAACGGATGCCTCCGATGTATATTTTGGACCAACCGTTGCCGCAAATTATAACACCGCCAGTTTGCAAATATCCGGCTCTGCCAATATCGGCGCGCTCAAACTGAACGCAAACAGCACAACCGCAGGCGCGACTGTAAGTATAGGCACAGGCTGGACGGGCAGTATTACCACGCTCAACCTGCGGGGGGACCAGATCGCTATCGCAACGATTATGGGTTATTGGACCGGCAGTGACAGAATCATTTTTAACGGCATCACCGCCGCGCAGGTCGCAAGAATAGGGCTTGGAGAATTTATCAGCAGCAATAATGCAAGGCAGACGATTGGCCCCGATTACATGATCGGCACAACTGCGCCGGATTTGGGCAGGCTGATTGTAAGACCTGACGGCACAGCGGCGGCCCCATTCCTAATTTACAACGAGACAGACCTGCGGGCAGTCGGGAATGGAACATACAACAACATGAACTGGTCTCTTTCTGCGCATTACCGGTTGGTAAACAATATTACATTGACGAGCGGCAACTGGACACCGATTGGAAATACAGACAATCACTTTACAGGTTCCTTTGACGGAGACTCAAAAACAATTTCAAACTTGACTATAACGGCAACAACAAATAATCAGGGAATGTTTGGGGTTATCGGTGTAGGCGGAGCGGTAAGAAATCTAGGTCTTGATATGAATATAACAGTAACCGGAACCGGCATTACTCATGCAGGCGGCATTGCAGGTATGAACGGAGGCATAGTCGAAAACTGTTATACAACAGGAAGCATTAATGGCGTTAGACGTGTCGGCGGTATTGTGGGTCAAAACGGTTTGGAAAATCAGGCAGGACCGGGAGCCGCAGTCAGATTGTCCCATTCAACGGCGGCAGTAACGGCAAGCGAAATAGTGGCAGGCGGTGTTGTAGGACGAAATGTTTTTTACGGCGTAATAGAAAACTGTTATTCAACTGGCAATGTCACCGCCAATTTTACGGGAGCGGATGTAAGGGCAGGCGGCATAGTGGGTTACAGCGGTAACGGTTCTGATATCAATATTGGAGGATCTGTCAGGTTTTGTTATGCCACAGGAAATGTCAGCACGCCGAATGCCACAGGTACAGGATGGGCGGGCGGCATCGCAGGTGATTTTACAAGAAGCACAGCAGAAGGCAATGTGGCATTAAATCAATCCGTAACCGGTGTTCCCGGCAATCGTGTTTTCGGTACTTTTCACGCAAACAGCGTAGCTTCCAATAATTTTGCCCGCGCGGCAATGTCGGTAAACGGAGCAACGGTAACAACAGGAACAGGCGAAGCAACTGCTCATGGTGAAAATGTCGCGGCAGCCCAATGGACTAGCGTACAATGGTGGCGCGATCGCGGCTTTACCGCTACGGCATGGCCCGAAAGCAGACTGCCTTTGACACTGCCGTGATATTTACTGCCTGCATTTAGCGCTGTTTGGCGTGCATTCTGCGCTGTTTTGCCATAAGTTACTTTTAATCGGGTTAAATGATAAATTATAATTTATACAATGAGCGGACATCTTCACTTTAAACCTGCCATCACCAAGCTTGCAAAGGATTCGTATATCTTTGTTGAGGGAAAACCGAATGCCGACAAGTTTTACATTGTCAAAGAGGGAAAGGTGCGCATTATCCGCGAAAACGAGGATTTGCACGGCGACATTTTAAACCCCGGCGACATTTTTGGAACAATTTCCGTTATGGCAGGACACGGTTATATCATGTCTGCAGTTGCCGTAACGGATGTGACTTTGCTTGTTATCGATCGCAAGCAATACGGCGATCTTGTCCGCAAAACAAACTCCATCGCAATGAAAAACATCAAAACGTTTTCTGTCCGTATGCGGGAATTAAACGATCATTTGTCGGAACGAATGCTAAAAAGTTCTTCCACCGCCGATTCTTCGGTGCTTTTTGACATTGCGGAGTATTACGAAAATTCGCAGAAAATAAACCACGCGGTTTATGTTTATCATCAGTATTTGAACAATTGCCCCAACGGAGAAAAAATCGAAGAGGCAAAGCAAAAGCTCGAAAAACTGCAAAACTATGTTTCTGTTGACAGACCTTCCTACCCCGAAAATACAATGATGCAGAAATACCCAAAGGAATGCCTTCTTTTTGCAGAGGGCGAAATGGGAAACAATCTTTATATCATTCAAAGCGGTTCCGTAAAAATCATAAAAATTGTAAACAACCAGGAAATTGTTCTTGCTGTTCTTGGAAAAAGCGACATTTTCGGCGAAATGGCGATGCTCGACGACAAACCGCGCGCCGCAACTGCGGAAATCTACGAAGAATGCACATTGTTAGCTGTCAATAAGGACAACTTTTCAAAATTGATTCATGATCAGCCCGATATGGTTGTAAAACTTACCAGCATGATGGCGGAACGTTTATGGCTTTTATACCGCCAGTTGGACAACACGTTTATCGAAGAGCCGATCGGAAGGCTTTTTGACGCGCTTATCATTCAACTGGAAAAAAACAAAGTGGATTTGACGTCAAAAGATTCGTATCAATGCAGTTTTGGTTACAAGGAATTAATGGGCATGGCGGGGCTTGCAGTGGACAGAGCCGACGGTTTGTATAATAAATTCCTTGATACAAAAAAAGTTTTAATCTTGGAAGACAAATTACAGGTAAATAATGTAAGCGAGACCTTTAAGGAAGCCGAGTACTACCGCAACATGCAAAAAAAGGAAAACTCCGTAAGGGAATCGAAAAACAAGGATAAAGAAAAAAGTGCCACCTCGGAGAATTGAACTCCAGACACGCAGATTTTCAGTCTGCTGCTCTACCAACTGAGCTAAGGTGGCAAGTTGACAGTCTTAATAACAATATGCCAAAAACGCCCGAATGTGTCAATACCCCAAAGAAAAAATTCTAGATTATCTTAATTTTCCCTGGACCTTTTTTATGTCCTCTATAAAGCGCGGTTTTATATCCTTTGGAATGGTTCCCGACTTGAAGAAGATAAAATCTTTGCCGGACTTGGTAAGCACCTTAAATTGAAGAACATCTTCGATTTTAAGGATGGTCTGCGTACTCATATGCTCAAATTGCGCATTTGAATTGTCAAAAATGGTCTCTTTTGTAATAAGCACAAAATTGACGGTTTTTGCCTTGGCATTTTCAACCCATAATGCCGAAACAAAGTCTTCTTTTTTGATTGCGCCGCTTGCATAGTCCTTGGTTTGCGACAATATTTTTTTGTCTACCTTGGTAAAATCTGTCGTGTACCTGTAATCGCCAAATTTTTCAACCATGAAAACCTCCCGATAAAAACTGGAGATATGGGGATTCGAACCCCAGGCCTATTGATTGCGAACCAATCGCTCTACCAACTGAGCTATATCCCCTGTATCTAATGAAATTTAGCCATAATTGGGGCGCTTGGTCAAGTGGCAAGGCGGGGATTGCTCCCCGCTTTGCATTATACTTTAACCATCCACCCCTTGGTGTCGGGCAATTTGCCGTACTGGATGCCCTTAATTGTGTCGCGGATTTCTATGGTAAGCTCGCCTGTATTGCCGTCGTTAAAAACGGCTTTTTTGCCCTGATACGTCAGGGATGTAAGAGGCGTGGCTCCCGCCGCAGTGCCGCTTACGAAACATTCCTTGGCTTCTTCCATCGCTTCGTCAATCGAGATTTTTCTTTCCTGTACTTTTATTCCCTTGTCGCGCGCAAGCTCGATTATGCTCTCTCTTGTTATGCCGGGAAGAATTGTATCACCAAGCTCAGGCGTTACAAGTTCGCCCGATTTCAAGTAAAAGAAAATGTTGCAGGACGAGCCTTCTTCGATATATTTGCGGTTTGTTCCGTCAAGGAAAACGCATTCCATGTATCCGTCTTTTAATGCCTGCGATTTTGCAAGAGCCGAGATTACATAATTTGAACATGCCTTTATCCAGCCTGTGCCGTTGGGCATTGCCCGTACCTTATCGGAAACAATTGCGTCCGACCTTCCCGACGAGAAATACGAGCTTACAGGCGTATTGATCACCATTACATAGGGTTCAGAGGACAGATTCACTCCGATACCGCCTTCGGCAATTGTAAAAGGTCTTATATATACCGAGTTTGCAGTCATGTAGGAATCTTTTTCCCATGCGCTTTCATAGTGAGGATAAAAACCGAGAGCGGCATTGCGCTTTACGGTTTCGATGCATGCTTCCATAAAAAGTTTATCCGGGAACGGCGGCATTTTTAAACCTTCCATTGAACGCGCAAAACGAGCTGCGTTTTTATCGGGTCTGAAAATTGCAAGGCCTCCGTTTTTTTGCGGAAGCGCCTTTAATCCTTCAAAACATGCCAATCCATACTGGCTTGTGTAATTGACAAGAGGCATATCCTCATAATGATTGCGGGAATTTTCAAGCTTTGCGCGGGCATCTTCGCTCATCGCAGCTTCTTCTTCCTGCGTCTTGTGCGGTTTTTCCAAATACTCCTGCGGCCATTTGCCGTCGGTAAACTTGGAGCGGTAGGTAATCGGATACGTGTTTAATGCAAAAGCCATAGTATACTCCTTGAGTTACTATACAAATTATATAAATACTATGCAATAGGAAGAAGAAGAATTTACCACGGAGGACACAGAGGACACGGAGTTTTTATTTTCTTTTCTTCGTGTTATTCCGTGGTTTATTTTTCTTAGTAAACAATATTTTTTTGCGGAGTTTTTCTGCCATACAAAACAAACTGTATAAAAAACCATTGTAGGCAAAATCCCAAGTGCCGCTTCTGTGCATTATTTGTCCGCCGAATCCTGTCTTGAACCGATACAATCCTGCCATCGGATGAGATGGATCCTCATTCGGAGGGATGCCGAAAAGATCGTAATTGATGCAGCCCTTTTCCTTTGCATCCTGCATTGCCTTCCACTGAAGCGCGTAGGGTGCCATTAAATTGCGTTTGTTGTTGGACGAAGCTCCATAAAGATATGTTGCGTCCTTCCCCCAAAAAAGAACAACAATCGCGGCAAGCGTTTCGCCCTCGTGAGACGCTGTGTACAGTTTGATTTTTTCCCCGCAAAGCTCAAAAAGCGTTTTGTAATAATTCAATCCGTGCACTGAAATTCCGTCCCTTTGCGCTGTTTCCTTTAACAAATTGTAAAATGTTTCAATTTCTTCAATTCCGCATGTTTTAACAGTTACGCCTTTTTTTTCCGCAAGCGAAATATTGTATCTCCATTTTGATTTCATCTGCGAAAGAATTTCTTCGGGTTTGTTTTCCAGATTGATGATAACGGTATCAGGCGGCTGAACTGTTGCTGCCGCTTTTTTGAATCCTGCGGATAAATATGAATCATTACTTTCATTACTACCCTGCCATGGCGGCTCAAAACGAACAAATACGCAATTTCGCGGCAGAAACGGTTTTAATTTTTTTGCAGTTTCCGATACGGCTTTTTCATTTTCGTTTGAAAAAAAATTTACGGGAAGCTGCGGGCCCCAAGGCACATAGGCAAAAGAAAAACCCGGCACAAGTTTTCTGCAAAGAACCAAAAGATGCGTTTTTTCCCTTAAATTGTCATAAAGCCATTCTGTTAAAAACGCTTTTGCGCTCCAGCCGAACTTTGCCTTAAATTCACCCCACATGGAAGACTGCAAAAACACATCTGCGTTTTCCAAGTCCGACAATTGCGCCTGCGAGACATTCAATTTAATGAACCTCTCCATTTGGAATTTTTTCCGTTCTTACGGGAATGCCGTTCAAACACAATTTTTTATCGCCTGTCATTACAACATTTTCTTTTACAAAAACAGGATACGAAAAAAATGTGTCTATGTCGATTTCATCAAGAGCTTTATTATCTTCGCCTTCGGGCAGAAACCTTGTTCCTGTAGGAGTATCTCCTGCGTCCAAAACTTCCACGCGTTCTTTTTTCTGCCCGTCCTCTCCTTCAATTTCATCGCCTGCGGCAAGAAGCATACCCCTGGATTCGACACCGCGAAGTTTTGCAGGCTTTAAATTGTACGCGACAATTATTTTTTTTCCAAGCAACTGCTCTTCCGTGTAATGCTGAACAAGTCCTGAAACAATCTGCCTCTCTTCGCGCACTCCCGTAACGCCTTCTCCCGTTTCAAGATTGATAATGTAGAGTTTGTCCGCTTTTGGATGCTTTTCTATCTTTTCGATTTTAGCGGCGCGAAGATCCACAACAGAAGAAAATGTTTTTTGCTCCTGCCTTTCCTTTTGTGTGCCGGAATATTTTTCCCTGAATGCGTCAACCTGTTCATCTTCCAGTTTTGCAAAAAGAACTTCGCTTTTTATCTGATAATCAGAAATGCCCTCGGGGGTTCCAATGCATTTCCAGCACAAATTTTCCCTGAATTTCAAACCAAGGAAAGACGCGATTTTTTCCGCGGCGGCAGGCATGTACGGCTCTATCAAAACGGCAAGGTCTCGCACAATGTACGTTAAATCACTTATTACGGCTTTTGCCTTGTCAGGGTTTTCATTCTTTAGTTTCCACGGCTCATTGTCCTGGAAATATTTGTTTGCATGCGACGAAAGCTCGAATATTTCACGGAAAGCGTCCCTTAATTCCGCCCTGTCAAGTTTTTCTGTAATGGAGTTTTCGCGTTTCCTTACTTCTTCCCATAACGCTTTGTCGCTCAAACCCGGGCAATCAGGCACCTTGCCGTCAAAGTAGCGCGTAACAAACGAAAGCGTGCGGTTAACCAAATTGCCAAGATTTCCAATAAGTTCGCCGTTTACCTTTTCCTGAAAATCGCTCCATGTAAACATTGCGTCGGTTTTTTCCGGTCTGTTGTAATAAATGTAAAAACGCCAGACATCGCCTGGAATCCCCGTTTCCATTGCGTCTGTTCCGAACACTCCAACTCCCCTGGATTTTGAGAATTTTGAATTTTCATAATTCAGGTATTCGGAGCTTGACATGTGATGAAGCATTGTCCATTTGTCGCCCGAACCCAAAAGGCTGGAAGGAAAAATAACCGTATGAAAGGGAATGTTGTCTTTGCCGATAAACTGAAAAAGCTCAACTTCGTCGGGGGCTTTCCACCAATAATCGGTAAATTTGCGCCAATCGCCCGCCTCCGATTTTTCTTCACCTAACAAACCGGTTATTGAAATATAGCCTATCGGAGCGTCGAACCAAACATAAAAAACCTTGTTCTCGTACCCGGGTTTTGGAACGGGGATTCCCCATTTCAAGTCCCTTGTAATAGCGCGTTCCTTTAATCCGTCGCGTATCCATGCCAAAGTCATTTGAATTGCGTTATGCGCCCAAAAACCGCTAGCAGAGGCCGACTTTATCCATTCTTCAAGTTTGTCCTTAATTGCCGGAAGATCAATATACAAATGATTTGTTTTTTGCAAAGACGGCGTGCTTTCGCAGGCGGAACATTTTGGCTCTTTCAAATCTGTCGGGTCAAGCAATTTTTGGCATGCTTCGCATTGATCGCCTCTTGCGTTCGTGCTTGCGCACTTTGGGCAAACGCCGATTATGAACCGGTCTGCAAGAAATTTATTGCACTTTGCGCAAAAAAACTGTTCGATTGTCCTTTCGCATACAAAGCCCGCTTTATCCAATTTTTTAAAAATATCCTGAACAACTTCCGTTTGAATTTCTGTCGATGTGCGTCCGAATTTGTCAAATGCAATATTAAACCATTTGTAAATGTCGGCATGAATCTTATGGTAGCGATCGCAAAGCTCTTTGGGAGTTACGCCTTCCTGTGCCGCTTTCGTTTCTGTCGCTGTGCCGTACTCGTCGGTACCGCAGACATACAAAGTTTCCATTTGGCGAAGTCTGCAAAAACGCGCAAAACAGTCCGCAGAAAGCACCTGAATCAGGTTTCCTAGATGCGGCTCGTTGTTGACATACGGCAGAGCCGATGTAATCAGTCTTCTTTTCATAATTGACATAATATAAAATTAATGGGAAAATTTCAAGGTGAATTCGTTTGTCCAGCTTTCGTTCGGTTCAAGGGAAATCTGAAAACCCGGGAAGATCCCCGTTGCCTGATATATGCCGTTTTTGCAGCAAGGAACAAGACATCCTGAAAAACCGTTTTTGGAAGAAAGAACAATCTGCACTTCGTTTTTCAGGTCGTGTATTTTAAGGTTATCCGTATCAAACTTGCTTTCCAAATGTATATCTTTTCCCGTTTTGTCGATTGTATAAAAGCGAACGTATTCGTCGCCGATTCCTGCAAACGAAAAATCGATTTTTGTTACAAACCTGAATTTTTGGCATTCGGTTCCCGTATTTTTCAACTGATACGAAACGCAAATGGCCTCTTTTTTAAGAAGAAAACATTTTTGTATTTCCATACAGTTAAACGGAATGTTTTCTGCCGCATTGGAAAGTTTAAAGCACGATTTTCCCTTTCTGTCCTGGGACAGGGCTTCATATTGTTCGTTATGGCACAATCTTGAATTTTTTCCGTCAAGAAAACCAGAATCGTCAATTTCCAAATCCTGCGGCGCAATAATGTCTGCAAATGCCGTTTTCCTCCCGTTTTCGTCGCAGCCGCAGTCAAGATAATTCCATTCTTTGGGAAGATAATCAAGTTCGAATATGCCGGCTCCCCTAAGCTGAATGTAACAGTTTATTTTAACATCCTGAAAAAGATGTTCCTTAATGCCGTCAAAATCAAAATCATGCTGAACAAGGGAAGAAACAAATTTTCCGTTATCCCTTGTAAGTCTTTCCGCGCGCAAAAGAGAGCTGTATGCGGATTTTCTAAGGGAGCTTTGAAATTTGCCCGCTTCGGAAAAAAGACACGAATCCTGCGCCTTCCATAATTCTTCCCTTGCGTTTAACTTTCTTGCCTTGTCGCCCTTTAGCTGATTTATCAAAACATTCGTAAAAATCATTTTGGAGTAAATTCCGTTCGCTTCCGCATGTTCAATCAAAAAATTACGCGGCGAAAAATTTTCGATAAGCCCGCATGAATCCTTAAAATTTGTTTTCTTGTATTTTTTTTGCGTTTTTAATATCTTGGAAGGCAGAATTGTTTCTACAATGTTTTCGGAAAGCGATATTTCCTCGAAAAACCTGTTCCATGCCGTATCGGGAGCCTCTTCCTGCGAAGACGCAACTTTTTGCGGAAATACGCTTATTATTTTCACTTCATTGGAGGCAGGACATTCCGTTTCGAATTTGTTTTTAAGCTCGACAAAAACCTGCGAAAAACTTTTTTGTTCAAGGTCTTTTTCTATCGGCAACGAAACGGGAAAAACCGTAACAAGTTTTCCCTGATCTTCTGTTATGCATGGAGAAAAAAGATCTGCGCCATTCATTCCCGCCCTTAAAAATTGATCCCCCGACAAAAAAGTATAATTCATGTCGCCTGAAGAAATGGCGGCCGCCAAATTCTGTTCCCAGACAAAATCCGGCATCCAGCAACCAAGCGGTCTTTTTCCAAAGTGTTTTCTAAGATATGTTGTTAAAAGTTCAATCTGCCCTATTCTGTCCGCAAGAGGAATAAGCGGAAAGCTCGGTTCGTAAAATCCGCCGCCAAGCAACTCAACCTGTTTTCTTGATACCATGTCTTCGATAAGCATTAAAAATTCCGAATGGTTTCGTTCTATCCAGTACAAAAGAACGCCCGAATAATGCAGAACCGCATGAATGTTCGAATAACGGTACAAATTCGAAACAAACGGCTTAATTTTATTAAGGTATGCAAATTCAAAATCGGCTTCTCTTGCGCCTGAAGGAACATGGGCATGAGAACCAAGAATCATATTGATTTTTTTTTCTTCTTTCACCCTACACTAATCATCCTAAAAAGCAGTAAAGAACCTGTTGTAAAAACAAGCGACAGTAACCCCATGGCGATCAGAATCAACGGTTTTCCGCGCAAAAAAACCGGAACGGCTTCCAATGCGGCGCGGTAACGAATCTCCCTTATAATTGTATTTACAAGAAAAATGCCCGCCGTAAATCCAAACGACAAAATGACAGCCTCAAGAAAACCGTTTGCAAGATTGATGCAGATAAAGACCGAAGCTGCCGTAACTCCCGCAGGGAAACTGATTATCGACTCGTCTTTTATTTCTTTTTTCATTATAAACTTGAATATCAAATATTCAAGCCCCGAATAACAGGCGGCGCTTAGCGGAAACAGTATAATGTAAATAAAAATGCCCTGAATCAGCGAAAACAGAATATGTGCAAAGAAAAACCACAATAGGATTATCGATGCAAATATGATGCCCGATTTTATCAATGCCGACAAATCCATCGATCCTTTGGATTCGACAACTCCCTTTATTCCAAGTCCGCACTGCAAGACAAGATTCATCGTAAATCCCGAATAAATCAATAAAATCAAAACTGTTATTCCTTCCATTTTCATTCTCCCTTATTCCCTTTGGAAGACTGATAAAGACAGATAATATATCCAAGCAAAAGCAAAGCTCCCGCGGAAGAGCCGAAAATTCCAATCGGGAAAAACGCGCCTTCCGTAAAATACATGATTGTCAGCATTCCCTGAAATGTTCCGGGAAACGAAAGCGAGCAATACGAGAGAGGTTCTCTTACGATTGAAAAAACGATAATCAAACCGGCAAGGGATGCGGCTTGCGAAACGGCATCCGAAACATGTTCAAAAACATCGGGGCGCGCATTTTCGGGAAGCACCTGCTCCACTATCCCCGAACTTGCGCAAAAAAGCGGAACAAGACAAAGAAGCATGAAATTTTCAAATACCACAAACGGGCAAAGAAGCCAAAAAAGGAAAATGTAAATTGCGCCGAAAAAAGACGCCAAACATGTATAGATGACAGCCTTTCCCTTTACGGGAAAAATTTTATCGCCTGCCGAATTCAACAGCGAGGAAAAAACAAGCGCGGTAAAACCGTATACCCAGAACAGACATCCTGCAATTGTAATTGCCCACGAAAGACGCGCGGAAGCCATTATTAAAAGCCCGGCTCCCATCAATCCCCCAAGAGGAGAGAGAGAACCCCAAAAAGAATATTGCCGGCTTAAACTCATTGTGTTTTTCCTTCTATTCTGTCAGTGTACATTTTGACAATACTGTCTGGCAAATCTCCAAAAACCTGAACGGCATGAGCGCTTAAGGGAAGAATTTCCCTAACTTCGCCTGTTTGCGCGACAACAGCTCCAAGAGGAATCAAAACGCCGTCCTGAAACGCGCCAAAAATAAACATTTTATCGTCTGAATATTGAATCGAAAACCAATAACCCAAAAGACCCGCCTTTGTGCTTTTGTCTTTTATATGCGCCAACAGATAACGCGAATCGCCGTTTGATGTCAAAACATAATTTGCGGAGCGCATCAGATAACTTGCCTGAAGAGGCGTTGTCAGAATCCATAAAAGCGAAATAAGCAGTAAAAGTCCTGTCACCCAGCCGAAAAAAAGCGCCTTGTCTCTCATACGGGATTCTCCTTGACAGATGCCGTATTTTTTCGCGAAAGAAAAATTCTTTCCTCAAGAAGCCTGATAATCGGCGTTATGCAATTTACAAGCGCAATGGCGATAAAACAGCCGGAATAATCCATGCATTTGTACCTGAAGAACCATGAAAGTATTGCGCCTAACAATACCGCAAGTATTATCCCCGGTTTTAATTTTGCGCTGCTTGCAGGTTCCGCCGCAAGAATGAAAGCTGCCGCAATTGTTCCGCCCGAGAACAAACCGTATAACAAATCGCCGTTCCAAAGCATCATCGAATCGCCCGAAAAACGAATCAAAAAACCGTAAACGGAAAGGAACAAAAGCGGAATCCAGCCGCGGTTTATTCCGATAGCCGTTATTATAATCGTGCCGATTAAAAGCGCAAATATTCCCCTGTCCGCAATAATGCCGGGTCCCGAGTTGAAAAGCAAATCGACATAACCGGAAGGAAGCTGAACTTCCGTAACGGAAAAAATCGTGCTGTTGAAAAATTCGGTAACGGTGTTGTCAATTGCGCTCAAGTCGCCCGTAAATACCATATCGGTAACAGAGGAACCGCCATCCTGCGCATTTTTATATGCGGCTGGCCATGAAAAACGAATGAAGAGCCATCCGCCAAGAGCCGGGTTCAACCAGTTTGCACCCAATCCTCCAAAACTGTATTTGACGACAGTAATCGCAAAAGCGGTGCCGAATATCACATAAACCGGGCTTAGCTGATTTGGAAGAAGCATTGTCAGAATCATCGCTGTAGCGGCTGCGCTTCCGTCTTTTATTTTTGCGCCCCTGCTTGTTCTGCATGTCAGCAAAAATTCCGTCAATATGGCTGTCGAAAGCGCGGTAAGGGCAATTATCAAAGAACTGCCGCCGTCGCCCAAAGACGATTGCAGAACGCATGCAAATGCGCAGCCGCAAATAAGCCACATCCGTCCCGTGCTTGGAACGGAAATGTTAATTTGGGGTTTATGCGAAAATATCCTTTTTGCCTCAGACATTTGCATCCTCCCCCGATTTTTCCATAAAAGTTTCGAGTAACGGAAGCGCCGACGGACACACTATTTTGCAGCATCCGCAGCCGTGACAGCCTGTAGTGCCCGCAAATTCTATTTCCTGCATCCTTATGCGCTTGTAAATATCCTGCGGATCAAGACCCATCGGGCACACTGCCCTGCACTCGCCGCAATTTATGCAATTCTGAAGACCGTGAATTGCCGCCTGGGATTTTGCCATCGCGACTATCGCATAACACGTTTTGCCTACAGGTTCGTCAAGATACATCACTTCCCTTCCCGACAAGGGAGAGCCTGTAACAATTCTTTCGGGAGGTTCTATAAATCCGCCGCATTGTTCTATCACTTCGCTTATGCGCGTTCCGATTCTCACTTTTAAAATTTGCGGTTTTTTTACCGCAGTGCCTCCGACTGCCACGTATCGATCCAGAATCGGTTTTTTATGCACAACTGCGTCATAAGCCGCGACAAGAACCGCAGGACCAAGAATCAAAATGGAACCCAAATTCACGCCTTCTTTTTTTTCGTAATCGCGCAGGGCAAGTTCCAGTTCCCGTTTGTTTCTTTGCGGATATTTTGATCCTGTCATTATAAGAGTTGACGGAGTTTCCAATCTTGCCGCTTCCGAAATAAGAAGCTGACCCAATTCCTTTTCCTTGTGAGAAACCGCAAAAACTATATTTGCAACCTTAAAACACGATTTTGCGACAATTGCCGCGCCGTCGATTACCGCCTTAATCCTGTCATGACAAAGCGCGTAATCCGCAACAAGCCAAGGATCGTCAAAAACGCATCTTACCACAAGCGAAATTTTTTCGTTTTCTTTTCTTGCATTTGATATCAAATCGGAAAGGGGCATTTCGGAATTTTCCATTTCCACTATTCCGTAATCGGAAATAATGCGCTGAAGATCGTATCCGTTCAATCCGTTCCAAATCATTATTTCGTCTTTTTTTCCGAGCCTTTCGAATGAGCCTTCCATTTTAATCACAAAGGCATCGTTGTTGATTCCGTCCCTGTCTTTCCATGTCACTTTTCTTATTATTCTGCCGGGAACCGTTGCATGCACATTCGCAGCTCCTGCTCCCGAAGCTCTTGCAACAAGCATGCCTTCGCGAACCGTTTCTCCAATGGAGACGACAGGGAAAACCTTTCTTGCCCAATTTCCAAGTTGAATTACGGAAATGGCGGGAAGAAAAGCGTTTACGGCTTGAGATTTTTCCGGTGCCGACGAGTCGTCATAGGGAAGTCCTCCCCTTGGAAAAGAATATACCTTCATTTTATGCGTCCTTTCGGCTTCCTCTCATGTTTTTTTTATTATACAACAATTTATTGTTTATAATCAATCCCGGCAAAACGAACAGCAACAATACAAGGAGCGACAAATTGTCGCCGATTCCGCCCAAAGCGCGCGAATCCGTTGTTGTCCTTGTGCCGCTGTTTACTGTATTGAAAAATTCCATCAGATATTTCAGCGGAAACGGCGGATAATCGCCCGGCCTGATTTCTGCAGATGCCGCATTTGCGTTCATTACGGGAAATCCGTCAGAATCGGGATAAAAAACAGGGAAAACATCCGAATCCGCGCCAAAGCGTCTTACGGAAAAAGACGTTTGAAATTCGATATGATCAAAATAATCCTTTTCTTCGATTATTATGTCGAATCTGTTTGAATTGTCGTAGGAACCCGACATGCGCGGCGTAAAAATCATTGTTACAAAAGCGCCGACAATAAACGGCAAAATATAAATCGGAAAAACAAATTCCGGGAAACGCCGTTTTACAATTGTTATCGGATTGAATCTTTTGTGCTCTACGCCCGAGAACGACACAATTTTAAGCGAAAAGAAAAAAACTGCAAAAGAAACAACCGAAGCCGCGATTAAAAACAAAAACTGCAATTGCGAAAAAATTACCAATACTGCAAATGCCAAAACGAATACGGGCAGAAAAAACCAGTAATTTTTATACGGCAGAATTATTTCCTTGTACATTTCCGCCATTCTTTTTTTAAAATATTTTGAATGCGGACGCGTCGGGTTTACAAGATCTCCCAAAGGTTCCTTTAAAAGAATGAAAAGTCCGTAAAGAAGGGCTGCGCTTCCTATTCCCGCCGCTCCAAAAAAACCAAGCGAAGACAAAACGGGAATCATCGGTATAATGTTTACGATGCTGCGGTGAACTTTTCTGTTTCTGTAAATAAAAATCAAAAGCAATGCGGAAGCTGTCGTATAAACGGCAAAAAAGAGAAAAAGCGGCCGCCCTATACCGAAATAATTAACGGAAAAGGGAATATCGCGCATCAGTTCCGCCAATTTTTTGTCAAGCGCGTCCGAATTCCAATTGCCCGCCATTAGCGGAATGTATGCGTAACGCTTTCCGTTTCTTACGAATATTTCCCGCACTTTGTCGGCATATCCGTCATTGCGCGGATCAAAATCAAAAACTCTTGTGCCGTACTCGTCAAGCGGAATCCTCAAAATGGAATCGAATCCGTCCAGAAAAACCCACTGCGTGGATTCGCAGACAGGCTCTCCGACAAAGTACAAACCTGTCGATTGGATAATGGATTTTAACGGTTTGTCTTCGATTGCGTCTTCATCAACAGAAAGAACCGCATATCCGCCCCTGAACTCTTCAAACCCCATGGAAAAACCGATAAAGTGAAGGGCCATTGCCGCGATGAGCGAAACCAAACTTGCTGCAATAACGGAGCGAAAGAAAGACATAAAATGCCTATTTCATAAAAAGGTAAAAGCAAATCGCAATGAATATTCCAAGGCAGGATCCCACAAGCACTTCCAAAGGCGTATGCCCCTGCACTTCTTTTACGGAATGAAAATCAAGACCTGTTAATTTTGCCGATTGCTTGCCAAGATTGTTAAGGGCTTTTGCCTGCAAACCTGCCGCTCTTCTGACTCCGACAGAATCGCGAAGAACGACCATCGCAAAGAACAAACAAAAAATGAAAAAATCGGAATCGATGCCGTGCCTGATGCCTGCCGATGTTGCAAGAGCGCAAACTGTCGCAGAATGGCTGGAAGGCATTCCGCCGGTACGCCATATCATTGTCTCTATTGCATCACGCCTGGTTTTGTGTTTGAAGGTTATCAGATAAAAAACCATCTTTAGAACTTGAGCAACACACAAGCTTGATACAGTGGACAGAAACATGGGATTAAAAAACAACGATTTTATCGCCATTGCGGCATTCATTTTTTTATCATCCATCAAAGCGCATTTCTTGTCAATATGGTATAAATATCAATATGGAACTTATAACAGGGGAAAATGACAAGGGTCGGCGGCTTGACAGAATCCTTCGCAAAGCGCTTCCCGACTGTCCTCTTCCTTTGATTCACAGGCTTTTAAGGCAAAAAAAGGTGTTGGTTGACGGGAAACCGCATAAAGCCAATGACAGAATTGATGAAGGAATAACGATTTCCATTCCGTCTTTGAATGCCGCGGATCAGGGGTTTAAAATCAAGGAGCGGGGGTTGGAAGCCGTGGATCGGTTTGTCAAACCGGAAATATTGTGGGAAGGGATGGGGCTTGTTGCCGTCAACAAACCTGCGGGCGTTGCCGTTCACGGAGATAACAGCCTTGATACAATTGTCCGCTCGTATCTTATCGACAAATTAACACCTTCCCTTTCATTTGCACCCGGTCCGCTTCACAGGCTGGACAAACCGTCAAGCGGCATCGTTGTTTTTTCTTCCGGTCTTGAAGGAGCGCGTCTTTTTACAAGTTTAATGCGCGAACAGAAAATAAAAAAAACCTACCTTGCAGTAATCGAAGGCAAACTTGAAAAAGAGGAAATTTGGCAGGACGAACTTTTGCGCGACAAGGAAATGAAGAAGACATTTGTTGCAAATAAAATAAGAAATACCCCGCATAAAAATAAAACAAAGACCGCAATTACAAAGGTTACGCCGTTGTCTTTTAACGGCGAATGCACTTTGATAAAAGCGCAAATTGCCACAGGAAGAACTCATCAGATACGCGCACAGGCGGCATCTCACGGGTATCCGCTTTTGGGAGATGTCAAATACGGAGCAAAGAAAACAGGAAATAAGGAATACAAGATAAGAAATAAGGAAAATGTTGAGTTTTTTTTGCATGCATGGAAGCTTGAATTTTTGGATGTAAAAATTGAAGCTCCTTTGCCTCAAACCCGAATGCCAATCGCTTCTCTTATTGCTTCCACAAGCGTTTTTCTGTCGGGAAGCCTTCCCGAGATACCGGGAATTTCTACGAGTAACGGATAATTGCCCGAAAGCTGCCAATCTGTCATGTAATCGCCAAGCCAATCTGCGGTTTCTTCCGTTAGCAGCAAAACACGGCAATAAGGTTCGTCGATTGCTTTTTCCGTAATGTCCTTAAAAACAAATACAGCGTGCTGCTGATCCCTGACTGCGATTCCGTCAATGCCTATAAAACGAAAAGCCGTTACAAGCTCTTCGTCGCCAAGAAAAAAATAATCCATTTAAAAATGTCAAAGGAATAAAATCAGGAACGCCACGATTAATCCCCAAAGACAGATTCCTTCCGCAAGACCTACAAGCGGAAGCGCTTTCCCGAAAAGGTCCGGGTTTTCGCTCATGGCTCCCATTGCGGCGGAGCCAATGCGTCCTACCGCAATGCCGCCTGCAATACAGGAAATGCCAACCGATAAGGCTGCCGCAATGTATTTTAATGAAGAAGCGATCGATGCGCTCTCTTCGCCTGCGCCATGCTCCTGCGCAAATGCACCAAACCCGAAAAAACATCCAATAAGAGCCGCGCACAAAACAATTACAATCCTTTTCATATCCTCTCCTTATAATTTATGCGAAACGGAGCAAACTCCACGCCTGTTTCCAATAAAAATTTATTGAAAAATTCATAATATTGCAAGCGGATAACCTGTATGGTTACGATTAATCCTTCAAGCGCTATAATAATTGCGTTTCCAAAAACAAATATAAAAGCTGCCAGAAATGATGCGCCAATGCCGTATCCTGAAATTTTATCGGTAAAATAAAAAACGATAAACGAAAAAACGGCGTGCGCAAGCGCAAACGCTCCAACGCGCACAAAACTTATCGTGTTGGAAAAATACCCTGAAACCGTTTCCAATATTTCAACAAACCCCTGCATGACAAACGCAAACACGCCTTCTTTTTGTGAAGGTTTTTCGCCCGAAACAATTCCATAAACTGCAGGACCGAAAAGAATGAACAAAAGAGGAACCAAAAGAGCGAAAACATCATGTGTTTCAAATTGACCGTTAAAAAAAAGAATTTTTATAACGACAAACAGGGCATACCAGAACAATAAAAGTCCCGAAAGCCCTGTTCTGGAAAAAAACGCAGTCTTGTATTTTTTTAAAATTATGCGGTTATATATATTTATTATTAACCCCAAAGAATTTATAACAACTCCGATTGCGATTGTAAAACCGAAAAAATACAACAATTTGGTAATGCTTCCGCCTTCTTCTGCAAGCGGAAGAATGTGCAGGATTCTGTCTTTCGGATACCCAAAAAGCGCTTCTGTTACGGCTCTTGTAGGACCTATAAGAATTTTTTCGTTTGTAAAAACAGATCCTGCAAGAAACCCCATTATCATGGAAGATATTCCGACAGAAACCAAAACAGTCGAATATTTTTTAAGTTTGGAAAGTTTTGAACCGCCCGTTTTGATTATTATTCCCAATAAAAGCAGGACAAACCCCTGCCCTGCGTCTCCAAACATTATTCCAAACATGAGCGTAAAGAAAAATGCGACAAGCACTGTAGGGTCGACAGTTCCGTACAAAGGAGCGCCGTAAGAAAAAACAACGCTTTCAAATCCCCTGACAAACGCATTGTGCTTCATCGAAACGGGCACTTTTTCCTTTCCGCTTTGAATTGCGGGAACTTCATCGGGCAAAAACGATCGAACCGCGATTCTTCCGTTTGTTATTTCGTTTAACCCCCTGACAAGCAGAGACGACGAATCGGCGGGTGTCCAACCCGAAAAATGATAAAGATTCGTTGTTGTTGTAAACCTTGCCTTTATTTCTTCCACAAGCATTGCAATTCGCCATGAAGCGATGTGTTTTTTCAATTCAAGCGCGCATCTTTTTGCCAATTGCGCTTTTTCTTCTTTTATGCTTTCAATTTCTTTTTCCATCTTAAAAAACTGATCGATTAGTCTTTTAAGGATTTCTGCGGGAATGCCAAGATATTTTTGCGGCAGCTCAACAGGTTCAAACTGCGCTTTTTTCAATTGGGTGTCAAGCGCAAAGCGTCCTTTTTTTGAGCTTGCGGCAAGAATTCTGTCATCGTCATCCAATGAAATGATGACCGCCCTGTTTCCCATATTTTCGCGTAACTGCGAAATGCCGTTTGGATCCAAACGCCCGACCCTAAGCGTAAGATACGAAAGATGTTCAAAATCGGAAAACGGCACATTCATTTTGGAAAAGGCCTTAACTTCGTTGATTGTTTCCTTTATGCGCTGTTTTTCATTGGAAGCCTTGTATTCCCTGTCTTTCATCGATTCGATAATCGAACAAAGGGATATTGCCGCCGCTTCCCCTTCTTTTCCCGGAATGGAAACTTCATCGTTGTATTTTGAAAGGTCCGTGTTTTTGTTTACGACTCCAAGATAATCGCCCGCAGAGTATAACCTTTCGATTAAATCCCTTATGTGCAAAACATCCTGTCCTTCGTAAACAATATCGCTGCCCGGAAACTGAATTGACGCTTTTCGCCCGAGAAAATTCAAAACTGCGTCCATGTCTTCCTTAAAGACGGTTAACTCCATATAAAGCATTTTTCGCGGAAGGAACATTTAAGACACCTCCAGCAAATCGAAAACTTTTGAGCTGCTGATTCCAAGAGACAAACCTTCGGCAACGCTTGTCAAAAGATCCTCTTCGTACAATTTTAATTTTACAAAACAATAAAACGCGCTTACGGACATCGGTGAACTGTGAAAATGCCTTATATAAAGATGATGCAGGTACTTGGAAGCCGCATTTTGAAAATGACGCGGATCGATCTTCCAATGGGCGGATGTTCCTTCTTCGTTTAGAAATTTTTCCCATCTCCAGCCGCGCCAGTCTTCCCTTACATCAAGGGAAAAATGCAAAGAAGATCTTGCCTCTGCGCAGACAGTCGCGCGTTTTTGACTGACTTTTCCGAACATGTTGATATTCATGATGTATTTCGCGGTCTCGGCTTCGCTTTTATTGTAATAGGTGCGGATACGCATTACCCAAAGACAGTTTCTGATTGATATTTCGTCCGCGATTAAACGCGCGGCGATTTCCCTGTCTTCGGCTTCAAGCTGGGACAAGCTGTCAATTAAACCCTGATAATATCTGTGATCCAATTTTGTTTCGATATCAACAAGTTCCATTCCTTTTTTTACGGACCTTAACTCCTGCGAAAGCAAATGTTCAAAATCGGTTTTTCTTAACATTGCGCCGACATCGGGAAACGCGTCAAAACGAATTGTGCCAAAGCGCCCGATATTGCTGATAATGGGCAATTCGGTTCTTCCGCCTGCAATGGAACCCAAACATTCGACAAAGCCCGAATATTCGATTCCTTTAAGGAGACGCACCAAAAGTTTCGGCGGCTGTGAAAATGAATTTACAATCGATAAAATATGGCGCACGGATCGTTTTACAATGCGCCTTTCTAGATCGGGAAGCAATTCCCTTCCCGGAAGTTCCCTGTACAAATCGGGAAAAATGTTTCTGTCGAGTTCATTCAGGGTATGGATGCCTTTAAGGGAAGACATTCTTTTCCCCATGAAGGATTTTCCAATGAGCCAACTTGCTTTTGCATACGCATAACCCGAGTCAGTCCACATGTTTTAACCCTTAAGATAATTGTTCAAAAGGTCACAAAACCCCTTTTCGTCGATTTTTACGCCCGAAATTTCCCTTTTATAATCGTCAAGCGATTTTTGATACTGCGCTTTTATTTTTTCTTTTTCTTCTTCAAGCGATTTTTCGCGCTTTTTGATTTCTTCTTTCAAACGCTCTTCGTAAACCGCGCGATTTTTTTCCTCGTTTTCCCGAATGCGTTTTTGCGCTTCTTCTTCCGCGTCATTTACCAAAGCCGAAGCCTCGGATTCCACTTCCAGCAAATGTTCAAGCGTATTTGGCATAAGTTAAACGGAGTCCGCAGAAAGCATTTCTTCGAATTTGCGGATTATTTTAAATGCGCTTTGCGGATCACGCTGTGCCTGAAGTTCAACCTGAAACTGCGGGATTTCCATAAGCTCCGCAAGATGTTTTAGCAAACGAAGATATTTTTCGGAATCCTCAAGCGGAGAAATAATCATAAACAAAAGATAGACAGGCTCTCCGTCCAATGCGTCATATTCAATGCCTTTTCTTGAGATTCCCAAAACGCCGCGAAGAGTTTTTACGGCGTTTGTTTTTCCGTGGGGAACTGCGATACCCTTGTGAATGCCTGTAGACATTTTTTCTTCGCGTCTTACAATCGCGTTTAATATGTCATCATGAGAATGGGAATTGTCGGCATGGCAATAATGGGCTACAAGTTCTTCGAAAGCTTCTTCCTTGTCTTCAGCTTCCATTTCAACCTTGATGAATTCCGGCAATAACACGTCTTGCAGAATCATAAACAACCCCTCAAATTATCCGCCCCTACTCCACAGGAACCGCGTCTTCCACTATGTTGAAGATGCTTTCGTCAAAGAAAAATTCATCGTTCGACGGAGGATTGATTTCGTCCTCCACCCAGGAAGAAACATCTCTTGCCCTTTGATCTTCCCTTGCGGCATCTTCAACGCCCGTACCGCCCGGTGTGCGGCTTAAAAGAGCCAAGCCAAAACTTATTACAAGAAACATCGATCCCAGCACTGTTGTTGCCCTTGTAAGAACATTGCCCGAACGCGAACCGAATGCCGAACCCGATCCGCCGCCAAAAATACCGCCAAGTCCCCCCGAATCGTCATTCTGAATCAAAACCAGAAGGACAAGAAGGACTGCATTGATTATAAAAGCCACCAATAATATAACGCTTAAAACACCCATCTTTACAAAACTCCGTTTTCAAATATGCATACAGTATACAGAATGGAAGGAGTTTGTGCAATAGCGCGGAGGAAGGGATTGGGGAGCGGGGATTAGTGTTGAAATTTGTACAAAAAGGCTGTATTATTTTAACATGCTGTCAAAATCCAAACATGTTATCTTTCTATCGATATTCATTCTTGCCGCCTCGCTTGCTTTCGGTCAGGGCAGGGGCGCGATATTTGACGAACAATATGACAATCTTCCGCGCAGAGCCGAGCTTTCCGCCAGGGCTTATGAAGGGCTTCCAAGCGCCTTCTCCCTAAGGCAATTTGCTCCGCTCCCCGGCGATCAGGAGCATTACGGCACATGCGTCGCCTGGGCTGCAAGTTATGCCGCGCGCACCATTTCCGAATCCGTGGCGTTAAACCGCACCAACCAGACGGAAACCACACAAAATGCATTTTCTGTCGCCCAGATTTACCGTCATATAAGACCCGATGACCCCGAAGGACTTTACGGAGCGCAAATTTATTCCGCCCTCGATTTCATGAGGGATACGGGCGCTTCCCGAATGCTTGACATCGAGCGTTCTTCTTCGTTTTCGAGGGTCGATCTTGCCTATTACAGAACCACGCGCAATTTTCCGATTGCCGATTATGTCACGCTTTTTTCAAGGGAAGACAGGCGCAAACAGGCGCTTATTACAAGAATCGTAAAAAAAAGCATTTCCGAGGGAAGACCTGTGATTATCGGCATGAATACCCCGGACTCTTTCACTTCCGCAAGAGACGTGTGGAGGCCCAGGGAAAACCCTCAGCGTTTTTATTACGGTCATGCCCTCTGCGTTGTCGGTTATGACGATACAAGGCACGGCGGCGCATTCGAAGTTTTAAACAGTTGGGGCAGAAAATGGGGAAGCGGCGGATACATCTGGATACCCTACAATGTGTTTGTCGATTTTGTAATGGAAGCGTACGAGATAATCGAAAATATTGCCGCCTTCAGCGACGAAATCAGGTTTGACGGTTTTGTGCGAATGGATGTTGTAAATCAGACGGCAACAAGAACCGCAGGCGTTGCGCTTTCGGACAACAATTTTTATACGGCAACAGAAACATTCACGGAAGGCACAGAGGTGAGCTTTGTGATAGGAGCGCGTGAAAGCGCGTATGTTTATTCGTTCACCGTTTCCCAAAGCGCCGATTCGGAAGCATTCTTTGCTCCTGTTTTGATGTTTCCCTCGACAGGCGTTTCGGCTTTGTTGAATTACAGCGACAGCGCAATAGAGCTTCCGGGCGAAAACAGGGTGATTCAAATCGGTTCCGCCGGCACCAAATACCTTGTAACGCTTTATGCAAAACATGCGCTGGACATTCAAAACATCATGCGCACATTTGTCTCGACGGGAGGCTCAATCAACAAAAGGCTTGCCGCCGCTGTAGGCGACGGCTATACAACCGATTTGTCGTTTAACGAAAACGAAGCGGCATTTACGGCAACGCCCGAAAATCCGCGCACTGTTGCCGCAATCGTTCTTGAAATCAAAACTGCGCCAAATCCTTAATGCTGCATTACTGCGTAATGCTTAACGTATAGGGCTGATTCGGCTCATCGTCCAGACACCATATCTTCAGGAGATATGTGCCGTTATTCAAATTAAGCGAAAGGCGCGAGCTTAACGAATCGCCGCCGTCATCGTCTTCTGCAATCAGGTTCAGGTTCGAATCGTACAATTCGATGTAAGTGTCAAGGCGGTTATTGTTTACGCCCCTTACGTTTATCGTATAACGTCCTGCGCGTGTTATCTGAAACCTTACCCAGTCGATATCGTCGCCCGAATGGAAGTTGCGCGTTTGCGTAGCCCCTATTTCAATCGATTTTGCCTGACCGGGTTCGTTATCAGGTTCAAATTCATCGGGGGATACATTTGTGCCGTCCGGGAAGAAAGCCCTAAAGCCGTAGCTTCCCGAAACATTCTGACTGTAACCGCGGATTAAAACGATATAGCGGGTGCCTGCAGTTACGCTGTAGCGAAGACGCGCGTTATTGTTGTTTCCGCCGTCGTCGTTTTCGTCCAGCATTTCCCTGTCGGCATCATAAAGTTCCATGTAGGTGTCGATTCTTCCCGTTGTTTCGATTGTAAGACGTCCATTTCGCGCAGGCACCAGAAGGAAATAATCTTCGTCGCCCTGCTGCAAAGTGCGGTTAACGGTAACAATATTCGTATCGCCTTCGCCTATTTCGTAAGCAATCGGATTTTCAAAACTGCTCATTCCTTCCCTTACGACAATAAACGCGCGAAATCCGTAAGCGCCTGCGGTGCTTCCGCCAAAACCGCGCACAACAGCAAGGTATCTTGTGCCCGCCCTTACACTCTGAACAATTCTTGCATTTAGTCCCTGTCCGCCGTCATCGTTAACTGCAATTTCGTCGCCTGTATCATAATTGTAAAAATGCATGTATGTGTCGATGCTGCCTGTTGTCTCCATTGTAAGCCGTCCGTCCCTTTCCGGGACCAAGAGAAAAAAATCTTCATCGCCCTCCGTTATTGTGCGGTTCATTACTGCGGCGGTTGGACTTGTTCCAATAATATAAGTGACAGGCGAATCCCAACTGTCAGGCTCGCGCGCATCGCGTCCGCCCGCTGCGGCTGCGTTTGAACTTGTGCCGCCTCCTCCGCCCGATATCATGTCGTTAATGTGATCGTTACGCTCAAAGCTTGAGTAAAAACTGCCTTCTATTGCCCTGTCCGACAGGCGGATTAAACGCGAATAAACCCTGATGACATCAGCCACCTGAACTATTTCGCCGACAATTGTCCATCCTGCATCCTGGGCGCCGCCCGTTAAAATTATGTAATTCCTTCCGCGCATGTTTGTCAGTTCGCCGACAAGCTGATTTACCCAATACGAGCTGAACGGCGGAACGCCATCCTGAAATGTAAACTGGCCGACAAGAACTTTCTCGGCCCTTTTTTCCAATAATTTTGCATGTATTTCATTTGCCAGATTTTTGACAGCTTCGTCCATTTGACCAACCGGGCTTGCGCTTGCGGCGGCGCCGGTTTGTGCAAAAGTCAGGCTTGCGGCAAGAAAGAAGATCGAAATCAACAAAAAGACTCTTTTCATAAATCCTCCATAAGGTTTTTTATCGTAACATGAAATGATTAATAAGGCTAGACGTACTTAACGGTTTGCATTGTAGATTTTGCTTGAGGGCGGCACCGACTGAACGATCCAAACGTTGCCGCCGATAATGCTGTCGTGTCCAATAACAGTTTCGCCGCCCAAAATTGTTGCGTTGGCATAAATTGTCACATTGTCTTCGATTGTCGGATGGCGTTTTTTTCCGCTTTCGCCTTTTTTGACGGACAGCGCGCCCAATGTTACGCCCTGATAAATTTTTACGTTTTTCCCGATTATCGTGGTTTCGCCGAATACTATGCCAGTGCCGTGATCGATAAAAAACGATTCGCCAATTTGCGCGCCCGGGTGTATGTCGATGCCTGTTCTTCTGTGAAGAAGTTCGCTCATCATGCGCGGAATCAAAGGCACCTCGCGCGAATAGAAAAAGTGAGCGATACGATGCACAACTATCGCCTGAAATCCCGGGTATGACAAAATAACTTCGTCCGCGCTCATTGCGGCAGGATCTCCGCGCACAGCCGCTTCCAAATCTTTTGCAAGGATTACCCTGATTTTTGAAAGCTCTTCAAAAAATTCTTCGATTATCATTGCGGCAACTGCCCTGCATCCTTCATGCCCGCAGCTAAGAGCGCCAATCCGCGCGGAAAAAGCAAGGCTCTTCTCCACTTCGGATCTTAACGCCAAAGCGAGATTGTTTATTTTTTCTACCGTGAATAATTTTAAACTCTGTTTGCCTGTATCCAAATTTTCCAAATACCCGGGAAAAAGAAGTTCTTCCAATCCGCGCACAATATTGTTTATACTTTCCCTTCCCGGAAGATTAATCGAACCTGAATGATTCACCATTCCATGCGTTTCGTAATTTTCGAGAAGATCGCCTATGCTTTTCTCTAATCTATTCATAAGAATCCTTAATTTATTATCCACGGATTTTCACGGATTTTCACGAATTGTTTTTTCTTTTCCGTGTTAATCCGTGTTAATCCGTGTTAATCCGTGTTAATCCGTGTTAATTCGTGGACACTTTCTTCTCCGATTTGTCAACAAGAGTTGACAAATCAGTTCCGCCCTTGAAGCGCAGTACATTTACCATAAAGATATTAAGCTTGTTGACAATGTTGGGCGGAAGCAGGTTACCGTCAATTTCTACCGAGAGTATCGGGTAATTGCGCTCACGCGCCCACGGCGTAAACAAGCCTTCGATTACGCGGCCTATTAAACATGCAAACGGGCTGATGTTTACAATACCCGAATAGCCTGCGTCCATTGCGGCGGCTGCGGAGCCCGAAGAAACCGCAATTTCGGAATTGAGTTCCAGATTTACAAAGTGCTCAACCGTATAGCTCATTATGTGACGCATGTCGTGCGGCGTTTCAGGAATCAGCCCCGTAGGTTTTAAAATCGAAAGAGTTTTCTTTTCGATATGATGCTTCCACCATTCTTCGATTTGCAGTTTCTTTAAATCCTTGGAAGGCTTGGAAAAAAGACGCTTGCCCGGTTTTTGCAGTTTGATCAATTTTTTAAGCGCGTATTCGCGGACAAAGTCCAAATAATGAATCCATTCGCTTATGCCTGCAATTTTTACGACAATGCCGCGCTCGCTCATAAGTTCGATTAACTCTCCGACCGCAAAATCGTCACGACGCACATAAATTTCACCTACAATTAAAACGCGCGGACAGTCCGCAACTTTTCGTTTTAACGGAATCTTTTTAACATCCGATGCTACAAGTTTTAATTCTTTCCATAAACTGTCCGGGTTATGCTCAACCGCTTTCATTAAATGACGCCACGATTTTTCAAATTCTTTTTCGGCTTTTTCAGGCTCCACTGCCGTTGCCAAAAGAGAACATTGAATGTCTTTTAAATAGTCGGATAACACCAAGCCCTTCCACATGTTCTTTGCAAAACTCGGGCCAAGCTCTGTGTAGGAATTATCCGCGGAAAGAATAAAGACGCAGACGTTTTCTAAACGCAGGTCTTTGAATAAATTTTCATAATAGACAAAATACTGCCCCGTACGGCAAGGACCTGTCGTTATCGGCACAAAGAGGAGATACATTTCGTCCTTGCGGTATTTATCGCTGAAGAAATATTGCAATGCGCTTCCCAAAACTAAATGGCTTGGAACGCATTCTTTCCCCGACGCATGAGCGCGGGCGATTTGAATTGTCTTGTTAGTTGCAATCGGCATCGCTTCCGCGTTATAGCCCAAGTTTCTGATTGCGGCTCCCATGTACTCAGTAGAAATATTTCCCATATTGGAAAGAAGAACTTTTACCTTCTTGTTGTTTTTAACGGGGATTTTTTCGCCTGTTTTAATGTTGTCGATACGCATTTCAAAATCGCCCGAATCCTGTTTCTCGCTTACAAAGCGAAGACCGTTATCGTAACGCTCGTTTTCAAGTTCGTTTTTCTTTGCGCGGTAGCCGTCGATAATGTCAAGGAACGCTTCAACGCGAGTGTCAACGCCCGCGTCGGCGGAATGCGAATCGAGTTCCAAAACAAGGAACGGTTTTTGTCCCATCATCCATTTCACATAATGCAAAATAAACGAGTCGGGCGCGCACGAAAAGTTTGTGATAAACGTCAAGTAAATATTTTCTTCGTTCTTTAACAAACTTGCGGTTTTTAAATCCTGCTGGCCGTAGAACCAGTACATGTTTTCAAAAATGGACTGTTCACGGAAAGGCAGAATGTCAAACGGAACGATTGAATAGCCGCGTGTTGTAAATTTGCGCGGAATACCCATATTCGCTTCGGGGGTGAACGCGTTATACGGACGCCCGAGAATTGCGATAACAGGGCGATCTGCTTTTCTTGCGTCTTCAAGCGCCTGCACGCCCATTTTTTCGGCGGCTTCAAAGTATGCTTTTTGTTTTGCCCATGCAATCTCAAACGCCGCTTTTGTTTCCGATTCGCTTATACCCAAAAGTTTTGTCATTTCGCAGAAAAGCTCAAGCGCTTTTTCTTCGCCGAATTTAAAACTTACAACCAACGGAAGCCATTTTTTTGCGTCGATATCGGGGAACGCCTTTTTCATGTAATAAGGAAGAGCCTGCGTTATCGGACAAAAGTTTGCGTGAACTTTTTCTTCGTAACTTGGCATGTCGCGGAAATGGGGCAAAAGCACAAAGTCCGCGCCTTTATCAAGACAGTCCTGAATTGCGCCGTGCGCGATCTCCGCAGGGAAACAGTACTGGGCCTCCGCCCGCGCAATGCCTGCATGAGCCACTTCTGTGGAAAGGAAAGTTTTTATTCCTAGCTCATGGAAGAACCACGAATACAGCGGATAAAGCGTATGCACCGAAAACGCCCTCGGTATCCCCACGGTGAAATCTCTCTTATTTTTCTCTCGCGCAGGAGCTGCGAATTCTTCAAACAGCATTTTCTGCCGTTTTTCCACATAATCAAAAACAGGAACATCGTTTACCTTTTTACGCATGTTCGTGTACTTGTTGCATCTGCCGCCGAACATGTATTTGGTATTGTTTACGTTTAACACCTGTATCGGGCAAAGATTTTCGCAAGCCTGACACTGGAAAACTTTTTCGTAGCCGATATCGCGGTTAATAATGTCGTCGATAATAATAGTCTGCTCTGCAAGAAGACCGTCGTCCCTTTTGCGTTTTGCAAGAAGCGCAACGCCAAAGCAGCCCATTAATTCGGGCGAAGGGGGAACCAGTATTTCCTTGTTTATAAGCATCGCAAACGCCAAAGGAACAGCAGGGTTTTTTGCAACCCCGCCCTGCAAGAATATTTTTGCGCCGATTGTGCGGTTCCCGACAACTCGGTTTAAATAATTGGAAACAATCGAACAGACAATTCCTGCCGTAATATTTTCTTTTCCCGCTCCCTGCTGAAGAGCGTTTCTTATATCGGAATTTATAAACGCCGAGCAATGCTCGCCGAATTTGCACGGCGCGTTTGCATCTAACGCAATGGGGCCTATGTCCTTTGCGCTGTGAATCGACAAGTCTCCTGCGGCGGATTCTTCCAAAAATGAGCCGGTTCCCGCAGAACATGCTTCGTTCATCGCATAATCGATTGGTACGCCGTTTTTTAACAAAACGTATTTTGCGTCCTGACCGCCGATTTCAAAAATTGTTTCTACGCCCTTGTCAAAATACGTTGTGCCGACAGAGTGCGCGATAATTTCATTGTATACGCCCGGCGTTTCCAAAAATACGCCGAGGATTTCGCGGCTTGAGCCTGTTGTTGAAACAAGGCGGATATCGATATTTTTGCTGCCTGTGTCTTCGATTACTTTCTTTTGAATAATGGAAAGGCATTCTTTAAGCGCCTTTACAGGATCGCCGTGTGTGCGCCCGTAATGGCTTGCGACAATTTCGTCGGTTTCGATGTCGACAAGACACGCTTTTGTCGTAGTGGAGCCGCCGTCAACGCCGAGTATGTACTTGCGACCTGCCTGAACCTTGCCGTCTTTTTTATCGAAAACTTTTACCTTGTCTTTCCAGTCGCGTAACGCTCCAAGCGCGCCAAAACGTATTTCGTTTGCCTTAAGCAAATAATCGGCATGAGGAAGACTGCTTCCCGATTTTGGCGCCATAACAGCCGCGCCCAATGCTTCGAATACGGGAGCGCTTTCGGGGATTACAAATTCAATTTGAGGGGCTTTTTCGCGGATAAAACGGATGATGTGGCGGTTTAACGTAATGCCGCCTGTCAATACAACCTTGCCCGACGTTACTTTGGCGCGTTTTAAAAAGTCGATAACCTTTACCGCCATTACGTCGGAGAGAGAAAGAACGATATCGTCCTTAGTCGCTTCGCGCTTATTTAAGCGGTGGGTACAATCGCTCTTCATAAAGACAGAACAGCGCGTAGACAACGAATGCACCTTGGCGGTGTCGGGCACTTTATCGATGTCGTTTAAAGTCATGTCCATGCGGGCAAGCTGCTGTTTTAAGAATTCGCCCGTGCCGCTTGCGCACTTATTGCCCGAAAAACTGTTAACGATTTTGCCGCTTTCTGCGTCCAAAGAATAGACAATCAGGTCTTCGCCGCCCATGCTGACAACCGCATCGGCCTTTAAACCAAGAAATTTGAGGGCAGCCTCGACACAGAGCGGTTCCAAAGTGCCGCTTACTTCGAACATAAAGCGGCCTTCGTTGCCGGTAACAAGGGCAGGAATGCCCTCGCCTATCTTGCCTTCTGCCAAAAGGTTATGAACCGCCGAGCTAAAATCGCCTTCGTGGGGCGTTGCGGATGTCCATACCACTTTTCCGTCATCCAATAAAGCCATTTTTAGGCTTGTTGAGCCAATATTTATACCAAGTGATTGCATTTGGCATTTTACCCTGCCTGACAAGTTGATTCAAGGGGTTTTTAAGGGAAGCGGCGAACGCCCGGTTTACTGGACATTTTTTCATAAATAAAGCAAAATACAGAATATTTTTATCAAGGAGTTTAATTATGAAAATCGGAAAGACATTGCGGCATGCAGCTTTCGTTTTGTTTTGCGGATTTACCGTAATGGCGATTTTAGGCTGTTCGGGCGACCCCGAAAGACACTTTAAGGCGGAACCGGTAGAAGGAAAATCGGCAGGAATAGTTTCGTATGCAGGATCAAAATGGTCTGTAGATATCCCCTCCAGATACCGCGGCTTGCCGGTTAAATACATTGGAGACGATGCGTTCAGCACAAAGAACCTTGTAAAGGTCAGGATTCCGTCGGGCGTTGAGGCAATTTTTGACAACGCATTTTTCGGCAACCAACTGACAAAAGTTTCCATTCCGGGCAGTGTGACATACATCGGAGAAGGCGCTTTTTCGGGCAATTTGCTTGCAAGCGTAAGAATTCCCGGAAAAATCATGACGATCGAACCGAATGTTTTTTCCAACAACATGATTAAAAGCGTAACCATCCCGTCAAACATAACAAGCATTGGAGCCCGCGCCTTTGAAGGCAATCAGCTTTCGGGCATTGTCATTCCCGCAAACGTAACATATATAGGAGACAAGGCATTTCACAGCAATCTGCTGGAAAGCGCGACAATCGGAAACAATGTTGTATCCATAGGCGACGAAGCTTTTGGAAACAACAAACTTACAATGGTAATAATCCCCGAAAACGTGGCTATAATCGGAAACGGCGCGTTTGCAGACAACAAGCTTATAAGCATTACACTTTCGCAGAATGTAACAGGAATCGGAAATTATGCGTTTCTAAACAACAGTCTTGCAAGCGTTACAATCCCCGCAAATGTAACAGTTATCGGAAGCGGAGCGTTTGGCAACAATTCGGGGCTTTCGTCCTTTACATTCGCTTCAGGCAGCAAGCTGGAAACAATTGGCGGAAGAGTCTGGAACGACAGATGGAATGCGCAAAGATGGGAAGGTATGGGCGCTTTTGAAGGCACAAATATTTCCAGCATTACAATTCCCGAGACCGTGACAAACATCGGCAACGGAGCGTTTAACGGATGGACAGAAGCGCAGACAATACGCATTCCTTTTGCCACGATAGCGGAAGCAAATCGTTCTGCAGCCCAGGGCGGCTGGGGAACAGGCTGGAGAGCAGGCAACAATGCAACAATTCTGAACAATGCAGGGGAACAGATAAGCCAATGACGATTAAATTACCGGGTTTGAACTTAGGCAAAATTGTCTTCTTGGGTTTTTGCCTCTTGGCGCTAATCGGTTTTTTTCTGCCGGCTTTTAACGCGCATTTTTCGATTATGGAAACGACGCATACCTCAAGTTTCGGCATGGCATCTTTGTTTGACAGTTCGTTGAAATCCGCAAACCAAAACGATTTGCTTGGCCGGTTTGACGCAGGCGTAATAAATATACGGGAATTGACGGAACAGTTTCAGGTTAAAGACATTTTTGAAGACGCGATAAGACCTCTTGTTTTCGGCGCCGCATCGTACTTTTTGTCACTTTTTCTTTTGCTTGCCGTAATTGCGCTTTTCATTCTTGACAGGTTTAACCTGATTCGTTTTGTCCTGAATGTCCTTGCTCTTGCGCTGTTGATTGTATCGGGAGCGGCATTTCATGCCGTGCCCGAAATTGCACTCGACTGCCTGAGCTGCTCATTTGGCGAAACGGCAAAAGTTATTTTTGAAAATGCGAACCTTCATGAAATTCTTGTATTGGAATACGGCGCAGGCTTCGTTTTGACTATATTTGCGTTATGTGCAATGCTTCTTGCCGGTGCTGCGATTTTTGCAAGACAGCTGATTCCCGCGCAGGAAAAAAGCGTCCCTGCAAAACAGGAACCTGTACAGGAAGAGACTGTCGCAAGTCATGAAGAGCCTGTAATTGCGCAAGAGCCTGATCCTGAGGTTTCACAAGAACCTGAAGTAACAAGCGAGGAAGTAAAAGAGGAAGAATAACCGCAGGCAAGCTGCTTTCCAAGCCTCGATAAAACGGGTCCACGGATTTTCACGAAGAAAAAGCGGTTAACGGATATTATTTCATTGCGTTTTTTATTTATTCATATTAGTATGGATTTATGGGTGCATTACCAAAAGATGATCAGATTTTTACATACGCCGATTACAAGAACTTTGAGCTTGCCGAAGGAGAGCGATTCGAGCTCATTTACGGTATTGCTTATGCAATGGCAGCTCCCGGTGCAAGGCATCAGGAAATACTAATGGCAATATCAGGACAGTTTTATAACTACTTGAGGGGAAAGCCATGCAAGGTATACCCTGCTCCATATGATGTCAGGCTTTTTTACAGATCAGATGAACAGGATGATACTGTGGTTCAGCCGGACATCACAATTGTATGCGATGAAAAAAAACGCGGCAATGAAGGCTGCAGAGGCGCTCCCGATCTTGTCATAGAAATACTTTCGCCTTCCAATACAGCTATCGAAATGGAAAGAAAATTAAAGTTGTATCAGGATGCAGGCGTACGCGAGTACTGGATTGCAGATCCGGAAAACATGGGGCTTACCGCATATCGTTTTCAGGAAGGCGCGATATTGACATATACATATAAAAGAGACGCAACTGTTCCTGTCGGCATTTTTAACGATTTAAACATATCACTTGAACAGGTTTTTACCGAATAAAATCCAAAATCACTGTTTCATGTTTCCATTTCTTCCCTCCGATAATGTATTAAGGAAGAAATATGAAAAAACACAATGTCCTGTTGTTCGTATTCGCGGCATTAATCGTTTTGGCCTGCAAAACCGCAGAGCCTGTTGCGATCGAAGAGCCAATGCCCCCTCCCCCTGCACAGGGACATAATGGTCCTGTTCTCAGCGTGGCTTTCAGCCCGGACGGAAGCAGGTTTCTTACAGGCTCGACAGACAGTACCATTAAATATTGGGTAACCGGGACAGGCGAGCTTATCAGGACAATACGCGCACACGGCTCATGGGTAAATTCACTTGCATTCAGTCCCGACGGCGATTATTTTCTTTCTTCCGGAGCAAGCGACAGAACCGTAAAACTCTGGGAAACGGAAACGGGCGAACTTATAAGGACTTTTACGGGTCACGAAGCCATGGTCACTTCCGTTGCATTCAGCCCTGACGGAAGGCAAATCCTGTCAGGCTCGGTCGACAAAACGGTAAGACTTTGGGACAGGGCATCGGGAAGAACCGTAAGAACGTTTTGGGGCGATTTGGGGATGGTCACCTCCGCAGTTTTCAGTCCCGACGCCAGATATATCATTTTTACCGATCAAACGCCTTCTCTCGGGAATTTTGCCGCAACCCTAAAATTTTACGATCCATATACAGGAAGAGAAACAAGGACATTTTCAAGGTTCAGGGAAAGCATTTATTCGATAAGCTTTAGCCCCAACGGACATTATTTTTTGTTTGGTCTTGGCGACGGCACCATCAAAATGTTTGAAGAATCCACAGGCAGAGAGATCAGGGTTTTGTCGGGACACACAGGCTGGGTTCATTCGGCATGTTTCAGCCCCGACGGAAGACAAATCCTTTCCGGTGCAGGCGCGGGAGACAACACAATCAAGCTCTGGGATTCATCGACAGGAAGGGAAGTAAGAACATTCACAGGTCATGCAGGATGGGTCATATCCGTAGCCTTCAGCCCGGACGGCTCGCAAATTCTTTCGGGCGCATACGACAATACCGCAAGACTTTGGAATGCCCGAACAGGGGAAATAATAAGGGTTTTTGGAACCGAACACCCAAGACCCTAGTGTAGCCACGATTTGTTTTTTGTGATACAATCACTTTATGAAATTTAGATCCACGTTTGTTTTTCTCCTCATTTTACCCTTTTTTCTGCAGAATCTTTTTGCAATGGAAACAGGAGACGAATCTTCGGAATCGTCCTCTTTGCCCTCGGGGATTAGTGCAATCGAACTGGAAGCCGGTCTTGGAGCCGAATACAACAGAAGCAATTTCAACAACGGTTCCATAATGCTGATTGCAGGCATTGAATTCATCGACATGATTTTAATAAGAGGCGGCATTTCATACATACAAAGCACCCTAAGCACCGATTTGAATTCGTTTGTAAACGCAAGATTCTCGCCTTTTTCACGGCAATATTTGTCGCCTTTGAGTTTTGCGGCTTCGTACATTTACAATGGCATGATTGATCTTGACATTCATACTCATTCGATATTGCCCATGGTTTCGTATATGACCGATGTCGCGGGAGCTTCAGTCGGATTGAGTTTGAGATTTACGTCGTTCTTCGGCGAAAATCCGCAATTTGAAACCGTGCTTTCGTTCTATGCCTACTTTAATTTTATCAGAACGGAAACATTTGTTTTGGGTTTGGGTGCCGGAACAATGAATGATTTTAACGCAAGAAATATGGCTGCCATCTGGCTTAATCTGAACGCGGATTTTCGCCTGAACAAAAACTTTTCAATCCATAACGAAATCGAAATCATGCAAAGCGGCATGGACGGTTTGACGGCAACCTTTTACGGATTCGCATGGCGCGGGGGAGTAAAATACTCATGGTAAAACGAAATCCAATCATACTTTTATCTGTTTTTCTTTTAATCGCGGCCTTATTTGTTTTTGGCTGCAGCAACGATTTTTTCGGACTTGTTTATTCAAACGATCTCGACGAACGCCTGAATCACAAGGACGTAATGACATTTGTGAATGACAGCCCCGCCCTGTCACCGCTGGGCGACACCTATAATTTCATTGTTGTTACCGACACTCACATAGAAGACGGAGACGATTTTGGTCTTGGCGGCATCAAATCTGCCGTAATTGCGCATAACGCACGGTTTGTCGTTAATTTGGGCGACATCACGCAGCACGGAGCCGCTCACGACATTGATCTTTTTATTGAAATTGCCGACGATCTTGGCGTTCCGTTCTATCCTGTTATCGGAAACCACGATATTTATTTTGACACATGGCATGTATGGAGGGATAAAATCGGTTCCACCAATTACAGGATAAATTCGGGCTCAACCTCTCTTTTTGTTTTGGACTCCGCGAATGCGTTTATCGGAAAAAGACAGCTTGACTGGCTTGAAAACGAACTGAAAACAATCACCGCACCCGGGCATCGCGTATTTGTTTTTACCCATGCGCCGCTTTTTACAACCGGCATCAAAATGCAGCAGGTAACCGACTCCAGGGAAAGAGCGCGTGTTATTTCGATATTGAGAAACAGGGCGGACATCATGTTTATGGGGCATTCCCATCAGAGGGCGATAAATCGGGCCGGGAATGTGGAATATGTTACATTTGAGGATTTTAAATCGACAAAGATTTATACTGTCGTAAGAGTTACCCCGGCAGGCGTTTCTTACGAGTTCCATGAGTTATACTGACAGGTATGGCCGTTTACATCGAACCCAAAATATTAAAAGGCTTCAGGGATTTTCTTCCGGACGCGGAAATTGTCAGAAGAAATTTGACCGAAAAAATCGAAAATGTTTTTTGCAGTTTCGGTTTTGTCCCGATTGACACTCCCGCGATGGAGTACGCCGAAATTCTGCTTGGAAAAGGCGGCGGCGAAACGGAAAAACAGATTTACCGGTTTAAGGACAACGGGGAGCGCGATGTTGCGCTTCGTTTCGATTTGACTGTTCCCTTTGCACGCTTTATTGCCCTTCACCGCGCAGAGCTTACATTCCCTTTCAAAAGATACCATATTGGAAAAGTTTGGAGGGGAGAAAACACGCAGCGCGGACGGTTTCGCGAATTTACGCAATGCGATTTTGACATCATAGGAAGCGATTCTCCTTCTTCCGATTTTGAAATTCTTTTATTGATACAAACTACCCTTTTAAACCTTGGTCTTGAAATTACGATTCATGTAAATCATCGCGGTCTTTTTAACAAATTCCTGCAGCATATAAATCAAAGCGAAAAATTGGTCGATGTTCTTCGCACTGTGGACAAACTTTCCAAAGTGGGAGAAGAAGAAACAAAAAAAAGTCTTGAAAGCATTGCAGGCGAAGAAAACGCAAAAAAAATCCTGGAATTCATCGGAGCCAAAGGAAATTTTACCGAAGTTTTAAATCGCATAACGGAACTTTCGGGAGGTTCGTCTCCCGAATCGGATCGCCTTTTAACGTTATATGAATTCATGAAAGACGCAAATGCCGGTAATGCACCTAACAGCGAGCCGTTTGTTCTTGACCCGTCCATTACGCGCGGACTTGATTATTACACAGGCGTTGTTTTTGAAACATTTTTAAACGATCTTCCCGATATCGGTTCCATTTGTTCGGGCGGAAGATACGACAATCTTTGCGCATTGTATTCAAAAGAAAAGGAAACGGTAAGCGGCGTCGGCTCTTCTATCGGTTTGGATCGCCTTCTTGCCGCATTGGAAACTGTCGGCAAATTGCCCGCTGCAAAAAAACCGCAAATTGCAATCGCCTGTGTCAATGCAGAGAAATCGGGCGAATACCAGGCGCTTGCCCAAAGTTTCAGGAAGGACGGCATTAACTGCGAAGTCTTTTTGGACGCAGGCGCAGGCGGCGAAAAACAGCCTGTAAAGCAATTTGTTTTGGCGGAAAAAAAAGGCATCCGTTATGTGATAATCCCCGGCGACGAGCCGTTAAAAGACAAAATGACATTGCGCAATTTGTCAACAAGGGAAAACCGTGAAGTAAGCGTTGAAGAGGCAAAAAAAACATTAAAATGAAATTAACAATAACAATAAGCGGGATGGGATGCGCGGCATGCTCTGCAAAAATAGAAAAAGCATTGCGCTCCCTAAAAGGAATTCAAAGCGCGAGCATTAATCTTGCATCGGAAAAAGCGCAGATTGTTTTTGATTCGAAAATTTTAAATGCAAATCTTATAAAAAAAACGATAACCGGTTTGGGATACGGCGTAACGGATTCTGCAAACGGGGACAGCGAAAATATACGAAAAGAAAACGAAATCAGAATATTAAGGAAAAAACTTTTAATCGCATCCCCTTTTGCGCTTTTGCTTTTGTATTTGTCGATGACACCGATGATAACAATTGCGGATATTCCCTTTCCTTCATTTATATATCCCATGAACAATCCCCTTCTTTATTCGTTGCTTGAACTGGCGCTTGTCATTCCCGTTATTTACGCAGGGATAAATTTTTACATTTCAGGTTACAAAAACATATTCAAATTAAAACCAAACATGGATTCTCTTATTGCGATTGGAACATCGGCGGCAATCATTTTCAGTTTGTACAGCATATTCGAAATAATTACGGGAAACCACATGGCGGTTGAATCTTTATACTTTGAAACCGCCGCCGTAATCATCACTTTGATTCTTCTTGGAAAAACATTGGAAACAATTTCCAAAGGACGCACAGGGGATGCTTTAAAAAAACTGATGGCGTTAACTCCAAAAACCGCAATTGTTTTTGAAAACGGCAAGGAAAGGGAAACCCCGATAGAAGAAATAAAAAAAGGCGACATAATTTTTGTAAAACCGGGAATGAAAATACCTGTCGACGGAATTATTGTTACAGGGCAAAGCACGGTGGACGAAACAATGCTGACAGGGGAAAGCATTCCAATCGACAAGGAACCCGGGCACTTTGTGTTCGGCGGAACCGTTAACTGCTCGGGCGTTTTTCGCTTCAAGGCGGTAAAAACGGGGCAAAACACAGTCCTTGCGCAAATCATAAAACTTGTGGAAGACGCGCAAAATTCCAAAGCGCCGATTGCAAGGTTAGCTGACATTGTTTCCGGTTACTTTGTTCCTGCGGTTTGCCTTATTGCGCTTCTTGCAGGAATTTCATGGTACGCGATTGCACAATCGGGATTGGAATTTGCGCTTACAATTTTTATTTCTGTTTTAGTAATCGCCTGCCCCTGCGCACTTGGGCTTGCAACGCCGACTGCAGTAATGACGGGAACGGGAAAAGGCGCGGAAAACGGAATTTTAATAAAATCGGGTCAGGCTCTTGAGATAGCGGGAAACATCGACACGATTATTTTTGACAAAACAGGCACAATAACGGAAGGCCGTCTTGTCGTTACCGATATTGTTTTGGGAAACAGCGCATGGGGGGTTGGCAACTGGAAAGACTCGATGGACATTCATGACAGATTCTTGCAGCTTGCCGCCGCCGCGGAAAAGGTAAGCGAACATCCGTTGGGACAGGCAATTGTACGCGAAGCGGAAAAACGTTCGTTCGAACTTCCGGAAGTGACAGAATTTGTCGCAATATCGGGTCAGGGAATCAAAGCTGTTGTTGACGACATTCCCGTCTTTGCAGGCAACAAACTGTTCATGGAAAAAAACAATATCGCCCTTGGACAGCTTGAGGCAATTTACGACAGAATCGCATCCGAAAGAAAAACGCCGGTTTTATTTTCCATTCACGGAAAAATTGCGGGCGTAATTGCCGTCGCCGACGTAATCAGAAAAACAAGCAAGGACGCGGTTTTAAAATTGCGCAGAATGGGTATTGACGTTATCATGCTTACCGGCGACAACAGAATCACAGCAAGTTCGATTGCAAAAGAAGCGGGAATAGAAAACGTAATTTCCGAAGTTCTTCCGAACGACAAAATTTCGGAAATAAAAAAATTGCAGGCAAAAGGCAAAAAAACCGCGATGGTGGGTGACGGAATAAATGACGCTCCCGCTCTTGCGCAGGCCGATGTCGGCATTGCAATCGGAAGCGGAACGGATGTTGCAATAGAAACCGCAAGCATCGTTTTGATGAAAAACGATCCTGCCGACGTGGTATCCGCAATCAAATTAAGCAGACGGACAATTCGCGTAATCAAGCAAAATCTTTTTTGGGCGTTCGGATACAATGTAATCGGAATTCCCATTGCGGCAGGTTTGCTTTATGTTTTTGGAGGGCCGCTTTTAAATCCTATGTTCGCGGCTGCCGCCATGAGCCTTAGCTCCATATCGGTGCTTTTAAATGCGCTCAGACTAAAACTTCTCAAATTGTAAAAATTCGCAATTTGCCGATTTACCATATTAAAATTTGCCGGTATACTCCTTGTATGGCCAAAATAAACATGAAAACCCCTCTTGTCGAAATAGACGGAGATGAGATGACCAGGGTTCTATGGGAAATCATCAAAGAGAAATTGCTTCTTCCTTTTATTGATTTAAAAGTCGAATATTACGATCTTGGTTTGAAAAACCGCGACGACACGGAAGACGGCATAACCGTAAAATCTGCGGAAGCGATAAAAAAATACGGTGTCGGCGTAAAATGCGCGACAATTACCGCTAACAGCGCAAGAGTTAAAGAATACGATTTGAAACATTTGCTCCCAAGCCCAAACGCGACAATCAGGGCAATTTTGGACGGAACCGTTTTCAGAAAGCCGATTTCTGTGGAGCGGGTCAAACCTTCCGTTAATACATGGAAAAAACCGATTGTAATAGGACGTCATGCCTATGGTGACGTTTACAAAGCCGCAGAAATGGAAATTGACGGGCCCGGCAAAGTTGAACTTGTTTACACCAAGGCTGACGGAACGGAAAAACGCGTAAAGGTTGCCGATTTCAAGGGAAGCGGAATTGTTCAGGGAATGCACAATATTGACGATTCGATAAGAAGTTTTGCGCGCGCGTGTTTTCTATATGCAATAGAAGAAAAACTTCCGCTTTGGTTTGCGACAAAAGACACGATTTCAAAAATTTATGACGGACGCTTTAAGACAATTTTTAACGAAGTATATGAAAGCGAATTCAAGGACAAATGCAAAGCCGCAGGAATCGAATATTTTTATACATTGATTGACGATGCGGTTGCGCGTGTTGTAAAAAGCGAAGGCGGCTTTTTGTGGGCATGCAAAAATTACGACGGCGACGTTCAAAGCGACATGATCGCAAGCGCGGCGGGAAGCCTTGCAATGATGACAAGCGTACTTGTTTCACCCTCGGGCGTTTTTGAATACGAGGCGGCTCACGGCACTGTACAGCAGCACTACTACCGCTGGCAAAAAGGCGAAAAAACAAGCACCAATCCCGCAGCTCTAATTTTTGCGTGGACGGGCGCTCTTTCCAAACGCGCAGAGCTTGACAACTTGAGCGACTTGGCCGATTTTTCGAGACGACTGGAAAAATCGGTTCTTGGCACTATCGAAAACGGAATAATGACAGGAGATTTGGCGCGGCTTTCTGATCCTCCTGCGGAAAAAATTCTTAATTCATGGGAATTCATCGACGCAATAGCCGAGAGGTTAAAATAAAGGCAATGGAAAAATTACAGGCGAAACTAGTATTGGAAGACGGCAGTGAATTTGCAGGCTGGGCTTTCGGCAAAACGAAAAGCTGCGCAGGAGAAGTTGTCTTTAATACGGGAATGTCGGGGCTTGTTCAGGCTGTCACGGACCCTGCCTGCATGGGACAAATTTTTGTTTCGACATGGCCGATTGCGGGAAATGTCGGCGTTAATGCGAATAAAAACGGCTCTTCCTTATTAGATAAGGAATACGATCTTCCTTTATTTTTGGAATCGGAAAAGATACAAGTAAGCGGACTGATAATTTCCGACCTCTGCGAAGAGCCAAGCCATTATGCGATGAAACTTACCCTTTCTTCGTGGATGGAAAAATGCGGCATCCCCGGCATTTACGGAATCGATACCCGCGCTGTCGCAATTCGTCTTAGGGATCGCGGAACAATGCGCGGAAAAATAATTGTCGACGGAAAACCGGAAGTTTCATTTAAAAAAATAGATTCTTCAAATCACGAAGGCGTTTTGTTAAAAGAAATAAAAACTTATGTTCCAAAAGAAAAAAATATCGGCATAAAAATCGCACTTATTGACTGCGGCGTTAAAACAAATATTATCCGTTGTCTTTTGGAAAGGGGCGCACAGGTTACAAGAATTCCCTGCAATCAGGATTTTACAAAAATCGATTATGACGCAATACTGATTTCATCGGGCCCGGGCGATCCCAAAAACTATAAAAATTTGACAGAAGCAGTACGCGGCGTTTTAAACGGAAACAAACCTGTTTTTGGCATAGGGCTCGGATGCCTGATTTTGGCGCTTGGCGCAGGAGCCGACACATACAAACTGCCGTTCGGACACAGAAGCCAAAACCAGCCTTGTTCGCAGGAAGGCGAAAACCGTTGTTATGTGACATCACAAAACCACGGTCATGCGATTCGCAAAGAGTCGATTCCAAAAGGCTGGAAAACATGGTTTACAAACGCAAATGACGGCACAGTGGAGGGAATAATCTGCGAAAACAAGCCCTTTGGCGCAGTGCAATTCTATCCCGAAGGCTGCCCGGGTTCGCGCGACCTTGAATTCCTGTTTGACCGGTTTCTCGAACAAATAAAGGGAGGATGTTAATGTCAGATAACAATAAGAATCTTCCAAAAAAAGTTTTGATACTTGGCTCAGGCGGCTTGAAAATAGGACAGGCAGGAGAGTTTGACTATTCGGGTTCTCAGGCAATCAAGGCGATGCGCGAAGAAGACATTAAAACAATTTTAATAAATCCTAATATCGCAACGATTCAAACAAGCGAAGGCATGGCGGACTCAACCTATTTTCTTCCCGTAACGCCCGAATATGTGCGAAAAGTGATAGAAAAGGAAAAACCTGACGCAATGCTGCTCTCCTTCGGCGGACAAACCGCCCTTAACTGCGGCGTTGCTCTTGAACGCGACGGCACTTTGGCGAAAAACAATGTGCGCGTCCTTGGCACCCCGGTAAAAACAATCGAAGACACGGAAGACCGCAAATTGTTCGTTAAACGCCTTGATGAAATAGGCGCGTTAACGCCAAGAAGTTTTGCCGTAACCGATACGGACGCAGCTTTAAAAGCCGCCGAAGAAATCGGCTATCCTGTAATGGCACGCGTGGCGTTTGCTCTTGGCGGCGCGGGCTCGGGGATTTGCAAAAACGAAGCGGACCTTGGCAAAAGATGCGCGATGGTTTTTGCAAGAAAAAACGAAATTGACACGCCGCCTCAGATCCTTGTGGAAGAATGGCTTGGCGGCTGGAAAGAAATCGAATTTGAAATCGTAAGGGATTCATGCGACAACTGCATAACAGTTGCAAGCATGGAAAACTTTGATCCGTTGGGCATTCACACAGGCGAAAGCATTGTTGTCTCTCCTGCGCAGACTTTAACCGATTCCGAGCTTGGAAAACTCAGAAGAATCGGCATCGACGTTATTCGCCATCTTGGAATTGTCGGCGAATGCAATATTCAATTTGCGCTTGACCCGTTTTCGGAAGATTACCGCATAATCGAAGTGAACGCGCGTCTTTCGCGAAGCTCGGCCCTTGCGTCAAAAGCGACGGGCTACCCTCTTGCGTTTATCGCGGCAAAAATAGCGCTTGGACACTCGATGCTTGAAATAAGTAATCACATAACTCATGCGACAAAATCGTGCTTTGAGCCCGCTCTTGATTATATCGTTGCGAAAGTTCCGCGCTGGGACTTAACCAAGTTTAAAAACGTTGATCTTCGCATCGGCTCCGAAATGAAATCTGTCGGTGAGGTAATGTCGATTGCAAGAACTTTTGAAGAAGTTATACAAAAAGCGCTCAGAATGACGGGTATAGGAGCGCCCGGTCTTGCAGGAGACGATGCACTTTGCGGCGAAAGTTTTTCAAAACCGGGAAACATCGATGCAAAACTTCGCGACGCGCTTTCAAGACCGACAGACAGACGCATCTATGCAATTTACCGCGCATTCGACGAAGGCTGGTCTGTAGACAAAATTTATAAATTCACAAAAATTGACAAGTGGTTTTTAAGCAAAATCGCAAATGTATGGAAAATCGAACAGGAGTTAAAAGGAACAGAAAAACTTTCTTCTTCATTGCTGGCACGCGCAAAACAATTGGGATTTTCCGACGCGCGTATCGGCGCACTTGTGAAATCCTGCGAAATGGAAGTTCGAAAACTGCGAAAAGAATATCGAATAAAACCTGCAATCAAGCAAATTGACACGCTTGCCGCCGAATATCCTGCAAAAAACAATTACCTTTACATGACTTACGGAAACGCAGCCTCTCCGTCGGGCGCACAAATAGACGATGTTAGCGCGTCAAACAGGGGCGTAATGGTTTTGGGCTCGGGCGTTTACAGAATCGGTTCAAGCGTAGAGTTTGACTGGTGCTGCGTAAATGCGGTGCAAACCGTCCGCAATTTGGGGCGGCTTTCAATCATGGTAAACTGCAATCCCGAAACCGTTTCCACCGATTACGACATGTGCGACAGGCTCTACTTTGAAGAACTCACTCTGGAAAGGGTTTTGGATATTTATGAAAGTGAGAACCCTGACGGTGTAATAGTTTCTATGGGCGGACAAATACCCAACAATCTTGCGACAAAACTTTTTGACGCAGGCGTAAACATTTTCGGAACAACGCCTTCTTCCATTGATAACGCGGAAGATCGAAATAAATTTTCGGCTCTTTTGGACAAACTGAATATAAATCAGCCCGAGTGGAAAGAGCTTACCGATTTTGCCTCGGCAAAAGAATTTGCAAAAAAAGCGGGCTACCCTGTTTTAATCCGCCCCAGTTATGTGCTATCAGGCGCCGCTATGAACGTGGCGTGGGATGATGAAAGCCTTCAAAAATTCTTAAGCCTTGCCGCGGACGTGTCACCCGAACATCCTGTCGTAATTTCCAAGTTCGCGGAAAACGCGCGGGAAATCGAAATAGACGCAGTTGCGCGCAAGGGAGAAATTTTATTTCACGCGATTACGGAACACATAGAAAACGCGGGCATTCACTCGGGCGATGCTACAGTAGTGCTTCCCGCTCAGCGCTTGTATATCGAAACTTTAAGAAAAATAAAACAGACAAGCGAAAAAATTGCAAAAGCTCTTGATATCACGGGGCCTTTTAACATTCAATTCCTTGCGCAAAGGGGAGGCATAAGCGTAATTGAGTGCAATCTTCGTTCCAGCCGCAGTTTCCCGTTCTGTTCAAAAGTAAGCCGCGTCAACATGATAGACCTTGCGGTAAAGGCAATGTTAGGTGAACATGTTGAAAAAATCCCGGTTTCCGCGTTGGAGCTTCAATGTGTCGGAGTAAAAGCCGCCCAGTTCAGTTTTTCGCGCTTGCACGGAGCAGACCCTGTAAGCGGAGTTGAAATGGCAAGCACCGGAGAAGTAGGCTGTATAGGCTCCAGCATTTCCGACGCATTGTTAAAGGCGCTTTTGTCGGTCGGATACAAAATCCCAAAACATCAAGCGAAGGTTTTGTTGTCCACAGGGCCCATGACAGACAAACTTGACTTCCTTGATTCCGCAAAAAAACTTGTTAATATGGGACACGAACTTTTTGCCTCACGCGGAACCGCGAAATTTCTTGCAGACAACAAACTTCCCGTAACGGCGCTTGCGTGGCCTTTGGAGAAAAAAGAGCCAAACATTGCGGAGCTTATAAAAAAGCGCGGCATAGATTTAATCATAAACATTCCAAAGAACAATACAGCTCAAGAGCTTAAAAACGATTACACCGTCCGCAGAATGGCTGTCGATTTTGACATTCCGCTTTTTACAAACATAAAAGTCGCCAAGGAATTCATCGATGCCCTTGAAACGCTTCATAACGGCGCGGAAATTGAGATTAAATCGTGGGAAGAATACTGTTTTTAGGTTTTTCGCAATAATTCCATAGGTTTCAACTTTCCTGCGCGTCTTGCGGGAATCCATGACGCAATCACCGAGCAAAAAATCGCAAAAAGACCTATCATTAAAACTGCGTTCCAGTCTATGACAATCGGAATTGTTTCCAGGTAGAAACCGGGATCGAGAATTTTAATTTCTCCGCCGTTAAAAAGACCGGAAAAAAATGTCAGTATGTTTTCAAGCGACCTGACAAGAAAATTTATATTCCCGCCAACCAGCAGTCCCAATGCAATGCCGATTATTCCGCCCGTAAGACCCGTTAAAAAACTGCCCCATAAGAATACGCCCGTTATTCCTTTTACGCTTCCGCCCGACACTTTCAAAACCGCAATGTCTTTTTGCCGTTCAAGAACAAGCATGCTTGTTGCGGAAGAAACATTTACGGCGGCAACAATTACTATAAGCGCCATTATGAACAGCAAAAGCTGCCTTGTTGTTTCGTATGACATGTACTGTGAACGCAAAAGATCCTTCCACGTGTAAAGACCGTAACCGCCGCCCAACGAGTCGTATAAATCCCATAATACGCTTTCTGCATTTTTATAAGGGTCGTCTATTTTTACAATGAAATGCGAGGTTGAAATTCCGTCGGTAAATATCCTGTTTCCTCCGCCGTGTCCTGTTATGCACCATAATGCGTCAAGCTCGTTGTATCCGCAGGAAATAATTCCCCTGACGGTAAACGAAGCGGTTCTTGGAGACATTCTGCCTCCTTCGCTTTGCCTTATCGTCATAAGACGAACAGTATCTCCGACAGAAACCCCGATGTTTTCGGCAAGAGTTTCACCTAACACAATGTCTCTGTCTGTTTCCGGTTTGTTTGCGCCGTCGATTATTTTAAGCATTCCTGCGCTTCCCGGAAAATCCCAAAACGACGATTCGATTGAACGGACTGTTACGCCCGTTTTTCCGCCTTTTCCCGCAATAACGCCCATTCCTCTCTGCTCGGGCCACACTCCCCTTACATTTGGCGATTTTTTGATAATTTCCATTGTTTCTTCGTTTGTTGCGCCGTTCGTCAAATCCGAAACCTGAATGTGTCCCGTGCCGAACTCAAGATACCGATCCGTAATTCCCCTAATCATTCCGTCCGCAACAATCAGCGTTACGATAATCGGAACAAGACTAACAGCAATTCCCGCCGCAGCTCCCCTAAGGTAGCGCACGCCTTCATGCGCCCTTCCCCAAAGATATCTTAATGCAATAAAAAAAGAAACGTTCTTTTTCAATTGTTGCTCCCGGCTTCTTCAAGCAATTGACCGTTTTCCAAAACAAGCTGAACGTTTGCGCGTGACGCAACTTTTTTGTCATGAGTTACGACAATCAGCGATTTTTTCCATTTTTGCGCGCTTTCGTAAAGAAGCTGCGCGACAATTTCGCTGTTTTGCGGATCAAGATTTCCTGTGGGTTCGTCCGCAAGAATCAATGCGGGATCATTTACCATTGATCTTGCAACGGCAACCCTCTGTCTCTCTCCTCCCGAAAGCTGCGACGGAAAATGACCTTTTCTGTCTTCCATTTTTACTTCCGCCAACAGTTTTTTTGCCCTGTCAATCGCATCCTTCTTTTTCATTCCGGCTATGTAAGCGGGAAGCATAATATTCTCAAGAGCGGTAAAATCCCTTAAAAGGTAATGAAACTGAAAAATAAAACCCACTCTTTTTGATCTGTATACGGAAATTTCCTTTTCAGAAAGGGCAGTTATTTCGTCATTCCCGATAAAAACGCTTCCCTGATCCGCCCTGTCAAGACCGCCGATTATGTTCAAAAGGGTGCTTTTTCCGCTTCCGCTCTGTCCCGAAATTGCGACAGACTGCCCTTCTTCTATGTCAAAATCGATCCCTTTAAGGATGTTCAGCGTTTCCGAGCCGGAAGTGTAATTTTTTACAATATTTTTTATCCTTACAAGGATTCTTTTGTTCAAGGCGTCACTCATAACGCAAAACCTCCGCCGGTTGAATTTTTGCCGCTTTTCCAGATGCAATCCATCCTGCCGCAAGGGCGGACAGAAAACCAAACATAAAAATGATTATAACCTCATGCGCAATCACTCTTGAAGGAATTTCCTTTATGTAAAAAACTGCAGGCGAAAAAACCGAAAAATTGCTTGCAAGTCCAAATCCAAGTTTGTATGCGATAATGTTAATAAGGTTTATAACAGAGTTCACGATTTTTTCTATGCCGGAAAAAAATATCGGAATGTTAGACGCAATTGCAAGTCCCAAGCCAAGACCTATACCGGCTCCCGAGAAGCCGATAAGCCCTCCGTCCAAAACAAAAACCGACTGCACGGACATTCTGCTTCCGCCCACTGCGCGCAAAAGACCGATTTCTTCCCGCCTTTGCATAACGGATCTTCTTTGAGCCTGAAAAATATTCAATCCCACGACTATAAAAATAAGACCGACAAGTATGAACATAAAAAGTTTTTCCGTTCGCAGCGCTCCAAAGAAAGAACGGTTGTAATCCCTCCAGCTTGAGAGTTTGATGCCTTCGTAATCGCCCAATTTTTTTCTTGCCTGTTCCAGAATGTTTTTGTCCTGAAAACGGTTTGCGATTTTTATTCCCAGTACCAAATCGCTTTCATTGTCCAACTTGGAAACTTTTTCCATGTTGATAAATGCCCAACTGTAATCGTATTCGTAATAACCTGTCCTGAAAATTCCGGCAACGGTAAACGATTCAAGTCCGCTGTCCTCGTCTTCTGCGGACAAAATCCCCGTTATGGAAAACAATGTAATTGCATCGCCCGTAACGGCTCCAAGACGCCGCGCAAGTTCCGCGCCCAATAAAACGTTGTCATTGTTTGTCAAATTGAAATAACCGTCTTCGAATGAAAGACGCGAATCCATCATTTTGTCCGCTTCTGCCGCATCTTCATGCACGCCCCTGACCAAAACAGCCTGCTGCGACGTTCTTTTTCCCCTTGCAAGCGCCTGAAATTCCCTAAACGGAACTGCGGATTTCACTCCCGGAACCGAAAGCATAATGTTTTGCAATTCGCCCGTTTTTTCTTCGTCGAAAGATTCAAGCCGCAAATGATATGAAGAAATTTCGAGGATGCTTTCTATAAAACTCAACTGAAACCCGTTCATAACGGCGATAATCACAATCAGGGCAAGCACCCCTACGGCAATTCCAACTACCGACAAAACGGGAGAATTCGAACGTCCCCTGAAAATATAACGAAAGGCGACAAATAGAATCCAGGATAACTTCAATTTTCCATCCTTGTCTCGGAAATTTTTCTTCCTTCTTCCCAAACTGCGCGAAGCACAACAATATTATTCATATAAAGTTCTTCCACGTCAATATTTCCTTCCGTGCGGACAACCCTTTCAAGCTCGCCGTTTTTGGAGTTTCTTTCCAATATCCTGTCTCCCGCCGAATTGTATCGGTATTCTGCCGTCAATACAACATCGCCCTCTTTTTTGACAGAAGACACAATGCGGTTTCCTTCCCATGTATTTTCGATAACCCAAATAATTTCGTTCTCGTCGTTGTAAAGGGTTTGACTCAACACCCTGCCCCTGTTATCTGTCTGAAAAACAAGTTTGGATTCGTCAAAAATAAAAACATCGCCAAAATATTCGGGATACAAATTTATCCTTTCGCTTATAAAAACATTTTCTTTTATCGACGACATGATAATTCTTGGAAAAGTCACCCTGTCGGGAGAATCGGTTTTTCCTGTCTGCATGTCCCTGTAAAACACCCTTTCAATTGCCCTTAACGACAACGAACGGTTATATCTGTAAAAATCGGTATATGCCTTGTTGTACTTTTCGCCGTCTTCCCATATATAAAGCGAAGACAATACAAGCAAACCTTCGTTGTATTCAAAATCGGTTTTGTTGATTCCGCCGTTTTCAAAAAAAACGGATTCGGAAATTATGTTTCCGTTTTCGTCAAACAGTTCGATAAAACCTTTCAGGCTTTTTTCGCTGCCGGGTTCCTGCAATGACGCGTTAAACCTTGTAAGTCCTCCGATATCCCTGAAAATCCACTGTTTGCGAAACTCCCTGCCGTTTTTAAAAAGCGTGCGGACTTCGGACAGGTATTCGATGCTGTAATAGGGCAAGATGTAATCGGGAAGCTCATCCTGTTCCACCCAGTCAATCGAAAGCGCATATTCATTTCTGAGCGCGATAAACTTTGTTTGGATTTCTTCCAAAGCCATGGCTCCAATGTTGGATCTGAACCATCTTGTGGGTTCCTTTACAGTCATATAAAATTGGATTTCTTCGTCGATAACCGCAGTATCCAAATCGGACGAATCGTCATCCAGTTCCTGCGTCAATGCGACAATGCCCGCAAACAGCAAAAATACGAGAAAAATCAAAATGACGTTTTTCTTATTCAATTCCCGCAAACTCCTTTGCAAATTTTTCATTGTCGAATGTTTCGATATCGGTGTATTTTTCTCCTGTGCAAACGTATGCAACAGGCAGATTCAATTCCGATGCGAGCGAAAATACAACTCCGCCTTTTGCTGTGGAATCGTATTTTGTAAGTATAACGCCGTCAATATTAACCGCAGAATTGAATATTTCCGCCTGCGAGAAGGCGTTTCTGCCGGTTGTCGCGTCAAGCACAAGGTACTTTAAACAGCGAATGTCCGCCGACTTGGATTCTACAACCCTGTCGATTTTTTTCAGTTCTTCCACCAGCGACGATTTTGTGTGCATCCTTCCTGCGGTATCCGCAATTATCACATCCGCTCCGCCCGACAAGGCGGCTTCCAGCGCGTCGTACACAACAGCCGCAGGATCGCCGCCCTGCTTGTGCGCAACAACGCGAACATTCAATTTTTCGCCGTGTATTTTAAGCTGATCTATTGCCGCCGCCCTGAACGTATCCGCCGCGGCAAGAATTGTTTTTTTATTGTATTTAACGTTAAAAAGATGCGACAGTTTTGCGGCTGTTGTGGTCTTGCCGACTCCGTTTACGCCCAAAATCAGAATTGCCGCCATTTTGTTTTCGTTTAAAAAAGATGCCGCGGGTTTTGCCTTGTCAAGCTCTTCTTCCAGCAAAACGCACAGTTTGCGCATAACGTCGTGCGAATCCTTTTTGCAGCGTTCCTTTAACTGTTCTGTCATTTTATAGGCCTGCGCAGGGCCGAAATCGCCTTCTATCAGCAAATCGCACAAATCGTCAAAAGACTCTTCGCCAAGAGAAGTTTTGCCAAGAAAAAAATTTTTTAGTCTTTCGCCGAATTTCATTCTTTTTTTTCCTGAAGTTCCTCTTCAATTTCAATTGTTTCCGGTATTTCCGTTTGATAATGCCGAATTCCCGGCGTAGTGGAGGCGACACGGGTTGCGCCCCTGTTTGCGGCATGCAAATATCTTATCAGCCTGTAAATGCAATATGCTCCCGTGACTCCCAGCGCAATCAGCGAACCGTTATGAATATTGTAGGCGATGTTATAATTTGCCGCAAATTCGTCGCTGTAATTTCCTGTGCTTGCAACGACAGAATAGCCTGTAAGCGAATAATAGCTAAGCCATGCGGTAATCCCCGATATCCACACTCCGCCCCAAGACCAATAATAATGACGGCGCATTCTGTCCACGCGTCCGCTTTGCAAAGGCGGCGAAGCGTTCAACGAAAGACTCTGCGCAACTTCGGATGTTGCGGGAGTATGAAACACAACCGTGCCGCGCTGCAAATCGGATGTTTCCATTTCGACATACTCAAGAGTGTCAAGCGGAAGGCACAGCGTAAATGGAGCTTCTCCCACATACATTGCGCCGTGATAAATCCTGTTGTCACCGCTTCCGTATATTTCGACATCAACATATTCTATCGGGTTAAGGTTGATGTTTATTCTTGCAAGTTCTCCCGGTGCAAGGGAAGTTTCGAATGTCAGGCTTTCGTGATTGGGCGATGTCGCTGTTACCAAAATCGACCCGGGCGGAAATTCCATTACATTTGTTTCTCCCCTTCCTGCAAACGATCTGTTAATCAGGATAAGCGAATCCGAAGGCTGCGCATTTATGGAGACTGCCGCAGGCGCGCTTCCGGAAAGCACAATGATCAATTTCCTTGTAATTTGTGCAATCGCGGTTTCAATATCTTCGTCCGAAAAGATTATCGAATCCTGCCAGACAAACGCGCGCATGTACAAAGCGTAAAGTTTAACGCTTAAAACATACCTTCCGTGAAAATTGGAAATTGTGCCCGAAAGAAACGCGTCCACCCTTTGCGAAGAGCAAAACCTGCTCTCGCCTCCCTGTTGCGGCGGCGCGGGAAAAGACAAATCAATATTACCCTGTGTCAGTTTGAATACGGGTTGATTGTTGATTGCAGGCGCATTGCTTTCGGCTGTTTCAAGAGCGGTTCTTAAATTTTCGATCTCCTTGTCAAGCCTTTCGATGTTTCGCCTGTAACGCCAATCGGGCTCGCCGCGAAACAGGAATTGCGATCTTTCCTCAATTTTTGCGGCAAGGGATCTGGCTGCCGCCGAACGTTCGCGCGTCCATGCATAATCTTCATAATAGGCGTATTCGGGAAGGACTCTGGTTCTGTAACCAATCGAGGACAATTTGTCCACCAATTTTCTTTCGACCAAACCGGAAATGTTTACCCTGTTCGCGGGAAGGGAGCTTGAGTCAATGCCCGTTATGCACAAAACCCATTCGTTGTTTTGCGATGCGGCTTCCGCCGTTTGCGTCTCCGCCGCGCCCGATGCAAAAACCTGCAAAGCGCAAACCGCATATAAAATGCACAGCGGGAAAAAAACAGCCAAACGGACTTTGCCTTTCAAAAAATCCCCTTTATTGCGCGTCACGGCAATTCGATGCGCGCTAATCCTGCGCGCTCTCGTCGTTGTTGCGCCATGAAAATTTCAAATATTCCTCGATGAAAGGATCGATGTCGCCGTCCATCACCGCCTGAATATTTCCCTTCTCCACTTTCGTCCTGTAATCTTTTACCATCGTGTACGGCTGAAACACATACGATCTGATCTGATTGCCCCAGGAAATGTCTTTTTTTTCCTGCGAAAACCTTGCGTTTTCCTTTTCCTTTTCCTGACGGTAATGCTCGTAGAGCCTTGCCTTTAACATGCTCATCGCGGTTGCGCGGTTCTTTATCTGGCTGCGTTCGTTTTGGCAAGCCACGACAATTCCCGTAGGAAGATGCGTAAAACGAACCGCGCTGTCGGTCTTGTTTACATGCTGACCGCCCGCTCCCCCCGCGCGGTAAGTATCGACGCGCAGATCTTCGGGTTTTATTTCCACTTCAATTGTATCATCAATAACGGGAAAAAGGTAAACAGATGCAAACGAAGTGTGCCGCCTCGCGTTTGAATCGAACGGGCTTATCCTTACAAGCCTGTGAATGCCGGACTCGCCTTTCAAAAAACCGTAGGCATAATCGCCCTCCACCTTGCAGGTTGCGGATTTGATGCCGCCCTCGGCTTCCTGCCTGTCAACTTCTTCGACGGCAAAACCTTTTTGCTCCGCCCAGCGAAGGTACATGCGGTAAAGCATCTGCGACCAGTCGCAGGCTTCGGTTCCGCCCGCGCCCGAATGCACGGTAAGAAAGCAGGGGTTTTTGTCCACTTCGCCCGACATAAGCTCGACTATGTTGAGTTTTTCATATTGATCCGAAATGTTTTTAAGGGAGTTTTCGATCCCGGCGCTTTCGCTCTCGTCTTTTGCATCCCTTGCAAGTTCAAAGAGCGTTTGCAAATCGGTAATTTCGCTGTTTAGCGCCTTCCACGGCTCATATCGGTTTTTTAGGCTTTTAAGCGAAGCCATTGTCTTGTCGACATTTTCCTGATCGTTCCAAAAACCGCTCTCGGCGGTTTTTGCCTCGATTTCCGCTATACGCTGCGCAAAACGTGCGTCTTCAAAGACGCCTCCATGTTTCGTTTATTTTTTTGTACAAATCACTGACGGGCGCACCCAATTCGGCAAGTTCCATGATTACCTCTGCATAAATGATAGGGTAAAACACAATAATTTTCAACTGCAAACAACGCATCCTTGTGTACCAAATCCGCAAAAAATGATAACATACCGGCATGAAAAGATTAACGGCTGACGAACTTCGCGGCAAATATGTCAACTTCTTTGTGTCCAAGGGGCACACGCAGATTCAGGGAAAATCCCTAATACCGGAAAACGACCCCACCGCGCTTTTTACAATGGCAGGGATGCATCCCCTGGTTCCCTATCTTTCGGGACAGGAACATCCTGCGGGAAAAAGGCTTACCGATTTTCAAAAGTGCATTCGCACAAGCGATATCGACAGCGTGGGAGATCCAAGCCATCTTACCTTTTTTGAAATGCTCGGAAACTGGTCTTTGGGAGATTATTTTAAGGAAGAAACGATTAAAATGAGCTTTGAATTTTTAACTTCGCCCGATTGGCTTAACATACCATTGGATAAATTGGGAGTGACTGTATTTGAAGGCGAAGATGGCATACCCAAAGACGACGAATCGGCCTCCATCTGGAAAAGCCTTGGCGTTACGCGAATTTCATACCTTCCGCGCGAAGACAATTGGTGGGGACCTGCAGGCACCACGGGTCCATGCGGCCCTGATACCGAAATGTTTTATTATATGGGAGATGCTCCCTGCAGCGCGGATTGCAAACCGGGATGCCCGTGCAACAAATGGCTTGAAATCTGGAACGACGTTTTCATGCAGTACAACAAAAACGCATCGGGGGAATACGAACCTCTTTCAAGAAAATGCGTCGATACGGGAATGGGCATCGAAAGAACGGTAACCGTTTTGAACGGAAAATCGTCTGTTTATGATACGGAAATTTTTGCGGATATTTTGGGCGCAATAGAAAAAGCGTCGGGCGTAAGTTATAAAAGCGGCGCGGCGGGCGAAACGGACAAGTCGATTCGAATTATCGCGGATCATGTGCGCTCCTCCACTTTTATTTTAGGCGACCCTAAAGCTGTAAGCCCTTCCAATGTGGGAGCGGGTTATGTCCTAAGAAGATTGATCCGCCGCGCCGTGCGTCACGGGCGAAAACTTTCTGCAAACGAAATGAGACTTTCTCCAATCGCCGAAGTTGTTATCAATCAATTTAAGGAAGCGTACCCGGAGTTAAAAGAAAATTCCGGTTTTATATTGAAGGAGCTCGACAAGGAAGAAGACAAGTTCATGGAGACACTTCAAAAAGGCGAGCATGAATTTGAAAAACTTCTTCCCAATCTTTTAAAAGACCCAAGAAAAATAATGTCGGGCAGGCTCGCTTTCAAACTGTATGACACATACGGTTTCCCCATCGAACTTACGGAAGAACTTGCCGCGGAATCCGGAATGACCGTAAACCGGGAAGAGTTTGAAGACGCGTTCAAAAAGCATCAGGAGTTGTCCAGGTCGCAAAGCGGACAGGCATTCAAAGGCGGGCTTGGCGATCAGGGCGAAGAAGCGGTTAAATATCACACCGCCACTCACCTTTTGCACAAGGCGTTAAAAATCGTATTGGGGGATCACGTCGCCCAAAAGGGAAGCAATATCACGGCGGAAAGGCTTCGCTTCGATTTTGCAAATGACGCGCCCATGACAAGCGCTCAAATCAAGGCGGTTGAAGACATTGTAAACGATCAAATAAGGAAGAATTTGCCTGTCTCGATGGAAACAATGGGAATCGACGAAGCAAAAGCTTCGGGCGCAATAGCCCTTTTCGGCGAAAAATACGAAGCGCAGGTAAAAGTTTATACAATTGGCGCATCATCCTCCGATTTTTTTACAAAAGAAGTCTGCGGAGGGCCTCATGTAGAGCGTACAGGCGTTTTGGGTTCGTTTAAAATTCAAAAAGAGCAATCTTCCTCTGCGGGAGTGCGCCGAATCAGGGCAGTTCTTGAGCCGTAACCACATACTAGTCTTTTTTGTTTAATTTGTGTTATATTAGTAATGGAAGGGAAAAAATGAAAAAAGCTTTTTTAACATTATTGGGCATTTTAATAGCGTTTTCCGGTTTTTCGCAAGCCGGTTTGCAGCCTGCGGCAACAATCAACCTGATCAGGACAGAAGCAATAACCGTAGGTCAGCTTCGGGTTGAAGTCGAGCGCATGCAGAGATCGACAAACCGCACGCTGACACAGGCAGAGCGCCTTCAAGTGCTGGATGTAATGATAAACGAACGTCTCGTTCTTCAGGCTGCGGAGCGCGACAGGGTAACGATAACAGACAACGAAGTGAATCAGCAGATACAGCAATTTCGCTCAAGCATGGCGCAGCAGATTGGCAGACAGCCGACAGACGCGGAATTTGCGCAAGCCGTAACTGCGGAAAGCGGTCTTGATGTTCCCGCTTTCAGGGATCAGCTAAGAAGACAGATGCTTGTCCAAAAATACCTGATGCACAGAAAACGCGATTTGATAGAATCCGTAAGGGCTCCGACAGAAGCGGAAATTGCAGCCGAATATGCGCTTAGAAGAAGCGAACTTGTACGCCCCGATACCATTCGCTTTACGATGATAATGGTTCCGTTCGGCTCCGATGCCGCCGCAAGACAGAGGGCAAGAACTTTGGCGGAATCGCTTGTCCGCGAAATCAACAGCGATCCTTCAAGATTCGACGAAGTTGCATCGCGCAGCGTTGCGCCCAATTCCGGCTTTCAGGCGGGAGACGCAGGATACATTCCGAGGAATCCCGAAGCTCGTCAGGTATTGGGTCAGGAATTTTTGGATGCCGCATTTGCGTTAAGACAGGGACAGGTTTCGCGCCTTATAGAAGGCGTTCAGGGTTTTCAGATAATAAAAGTAACGGAAAATTACGCTTCCAGGCAGCTTGAATTAACCGACATTTTGCAGCTTGGAACAAGAATTACGGTTAGGGATTACATCGGTCAGATGCTGTTAAGCCAAAGACAACAGGCAATATTGGCGCAGGCAAGCCAGGAACTTGTTTCCGAACTCAGAACGGGAAGAAGTTTTCAGGTGTTCGAAAACAACATAAACTGGTAACAGGTCTTGTGAATGGCATCCAGGCGAAAAGGCCGAATACTTGCTTTTCAGGCTCTTTACTTTTGGGAATCAAACCGCGTTTCCGTTGAGGAACTATCGCGTTTCGATTGGCTGGAAGAGGAAAAATTAAAAAAACTTGACGAATCGATGGCGGCTTTTTCGCGGTTGATCGTTGCAGGTACCGTCGAAAACATTGAAAGTATCGATAAAACAATCAGGGATCATCTTGTCAATTGGGACATTTCGCGCCTGAACCGCGTCGATTTGGCGATCTTGAGAATTTCCGTTTTTTCATTAATGTATCAGAACGATTTTCCCCCTTCCATTGTCATTGACGAAGCGATAGGCATTTGCATGGAATATGGCGCGGACGATTCGTTTAAATTCATTAACGGCGTTCTTGACAACATACGAAAAACGGTCGAAAGAAAAGGCGACTCATGAAACAGTTGCGCATAACGCTTCTTGCCGGACTGATTCTGCTTGTTCTTGCAGGATGCGTTTTAACAGTTTTTTTTATAATGGATCGCAGGGGAACCGACGCTTTGACAAGGCAGCAGGACAGTTTTAACAGGCTCCTTCGCGAGTTTGACGCGGATTTTTCCGACATTTATCGCACTGACAGGGAAATTGACAGATTGGGTTCGCTTTTGGACAAAATGGAAAACAGGGCTGTCGGCGTTGAATCATGGCTTTCCATTTTAAAAAGAAGAAGAGCAATCGCTTCGTTAAGCCCTTCATTGATTTCGCATTACCGCTCGACAATTGAAAAGGCGCTTGTTGCATATCCGTTATCGCAGCCGATTGTGATGATTGCAGCGGCAGACCTTATAAAAAATGCCGCAATTACAAGGGAGACAGAAGAAAAATTAAGAATCTGGCTTTTGAACATTACGGATCCTTCGTTTAACGATATTGCGTTAAGCATTCATATTCTGCTTGGCGATTTTAAAAACCCGGAGACGGCGCTTTTGCTGCCTGAAAACATTTTTACTGACGGCACGCAGGACATTAGCCTTAATTTTGCATTGTTAAAAACATTGCGCGGCGATGTTTACGGCGCATCCGCGGACATTCAGGATTTTTTGAATTTGGTCTCCCCCTCCGCAAACACGCTTCGTTTTTGCGCGGAGTTTCTTTATGACTTTGGCGACCTTTTGAGAAGCGCGGAAATTTTTTCCATGCTGAACGACGAATATTCGACGATTCGTCAGGCGGACGCATTGTACCTTGGCGGATATGCGCAAATGGCGGCTTCCATCTGGAATATTCTCGCTCAGGACAACAATGAGACAAGCCTTTACAATTTGGCGGTGAGCGCAAGCGACGATGATGAAGCGTTGCCGTTTTTGGAAAAACTTGTCAATCTTGAATCCGTTTCCAATAAAAACAGCCGTCAGTTTGCGCTTATCCGATACAGCCGTCTGATGGAATATCAAGATGCGCTTCGATTGTTAAGAACAAGCACAAGTCTGATGCCGGAAGATTTTCCGTATATCGACTTGGAAATCGTCAGACGACATTCGCGAAGCCTTCATCCGGATCGGCAAATATCGGAAACGTGGCTTTTGCTTGACAGGCACGAAAGAAACGAAGATCTGTACAAATGGGCATTTTGGCATTTGTTTTTCAAGAGATATTTTAACGATACCAGGATCCTTCTGGATCGGATGAATTTGATGCAAATAAGCGCTCCTTGGATAGACGAATACAGGGCGATTCAAAACATGCTGGACGGCAACCTTGAAAATGCCGAGAGACTTTTCAGGTCTGTCCCGGAAGCAGACAGAGACTGGTCTTTGCATGCGAATCTTGGGCGTGTTCTGGAAAACATGAGTTTGCCTGCGCGCGCCATTGAACAATACGAAAGGGCTTTTGAACTGGCGCAGGACAACAGAAATGCATCCCGAATCATGTCCCGCATGGCAAGGTGTTACACTGCCCTTTCACGCCCTCAGGATGCAAGACAGGCATACTTGCGCGCCGTGGAGCTTGACAGCGCCAATGTAGGTGCAAAACTCGAGTTTGACAGGCTTTCGCGGTAGAACCTGTCTTGACGAAAGCAGGCGGTTTTTATATCATGAAGACATTATTTATTTGTTACGGAGGATTACAATGAAAATTAGGCCCTTACAAGACCGGGTCGTGGTTAAACTCGAAAAAAATGAAGCCAAAACCGCAGGGGGAATCATCATTCCCGATACAGCTCAGGAAAAAACGCAGGCGGGAACAGTTACTGCGATTGGACCTGGTACGGAAAAGGAACCTGTCACTGTAAAAATCGGCGATAAGGTTATGTACGACAAATATGCGGGAACCCAGATCAAAATTGACGGAGAAGAACATCTTGTCCTTAAAATGGCAGACATTATTGCTGTTGTCGAATAAACGGGAGTTTGTTTATTAAAAAAACCTGTTTGTTACTTCTAATTACTCTTGCATCCGCGGTTTTTTGGTCGTGTTCAAGGATAGGATACGGCGTTTTATTGTGGTCAAGCGATGATCCGCATGTCGATTCCGGCACTGTGCTTCCGGTTTACCTGAAATCCAACATACAGCAGTTATGGGTTGTCGGTATTCCGGAATCCACAAGAACGGACAGGGATTACAAGATAGAAGTCCCGTTAAGCCAGCTTGAATTTTTCAATACAAGAAGAGCGGCTTCCAAATGGGCAAGCGGTTTTTCCGAGTATGCAACAGCCTATGCGGAGAACCTGCAGGACAGGCTTCCCATTCGCGACAATGCGGACAATAATGCCCGTCAAATTTACCGTTTAAGGCTTGGAGAGATAATTAAAATTCTGGGGATTGCAAGAGGCATTGCGCCTGTCGGAGCATCGGGCGATCCGCTTCCCGGCAACTGGTACAAGGTAATGACACATGACGGTGTCAGGGGTTATTGCTTTTCGTACAGGCTGAGAATTTTCGACAACATGGAAGGTTCCGTTAACAGCGAATCCGCCATATCAAGGGATATACGCGATCCAGAGCTTGATCAAGTCCTTTCCAAGGAATGGTTCACCGACTCTTATGCGCAGATGGTAAATACAAGACGCATCAACATTCGGGAAATGGAAAAAAAATACCGCTTCGAGCCGGGATACGAAACAGGCATTGCGCGCGTTATTCTTCCTGACATTGAAAGAAATTTTAATTTTCAAAGAATTCTTCCAAGCGGCGAACTTACATGGCGGTTTGACGGCACCAATTTGACAATGGCTCTTCGCTCGAATACGACGCTTCAGGTACAATTTACCGATCCAAGCGGAATCAGGCGCAACCTGATGTTTGTCACGCTGACATCGGACATAAACGATCTTATTCAACAGGAAACATTAAGAAGGGAAGCCCAGTATCAATCCCTTTATTCGCAGGGACCCGTTTTTACAAGCAATAATTACGGAACGATTACATTGCTTCAGACGGGCGATTTTACATGGACGAATTATGATTTGTTGGTTCCGCAGTTGATTCCGGCATCCACAAAGGGAAGCGGAAGAATCAACATGGATCTTTTCATTGCGCCAGGTTATGAGGATCATTTTAACGGCGCGTTTACAATGCAATTTACCGACATAAGAAGCAACAATACCCTCAATTTCATGTACGCCATCGACAATCAGGGACTTCGCATGGAAGTTGTTCCCAATGTCGGAATAGACGACAATACCGTTATGCGCCGTTCCACATCTCCCATGGTTCTATATTTCTTTAAAGACACCTCGGAATAAAAATGTCCTTTGTACAGTTTTCCCGCATAAGCCTTAGTTTCGGCGACAGGGATATTCTAAAGGACGTTTCCCTTCGACTTGCCGCAGGCTCAAGGTCGTGTCTGACAGGCGCAAACGGAAGCGGCAAATCAACATTGATGAAAATAATCGCGGGCAAAATGAACGCCGATGCAGGAGATCGCGCGGTGCAGCGCGATGCGCGCATTTCATATCTTCCGCAATCGGGAATAATTCATAACGGAAAAACTCTTCGCGATGAAACGGAAAGCGCATTTTCTTTTGTTCACGGTTTGATAGAACGCATGCAAAAAACCGGAGACCTATTGCAAAACGCAAAGAGCGATGACGCTTCAACTGCCGCTCTCTTGCAAGAGCATCATTCTTTGCAGGAACAAATCGAAGAAAGCGGCTATTACAGAAGGGAAGGCGAAATATCTTCCGTACTTTGCGGTCTTGGTTTTACCATAAAGGATTTTAACCGCGACGCAGGAGAGTTTTCGGGCGGCTGGCAGATGAGAATCGCGCTTGCAAAAGTTCTCTTGGAAAAACCCGACATTCTTTTATTGGACGAACCTACAAATTATCTTGATATAGAAGCAAGGAACTGGCTTGAGATATGGCTGAAAGATTTTAAGGGCGGGTATCTTTTGGTAAGCCACGACAGATATTTTTTGGACTTTTGCGTAAACGAAGTTTATGAACTTTTTGGAGGCAATTTAAGGCGCTTTGCCGGCAATTACACTTCTTACGAAAAGACGCGTCAAATCGAACTTGAAGGTCTTATAAAGCGCTACAAGGAACAGCAGGAAGAAATTGCAAAAACGGAAAACCTTATAAGAAAATTCAGATACAAGGCAAGCAAAGCGGCTTTTGCGCAGGAAATGATCAAGCGTTTGGAAAAAATGGAGATTGTTGAAATCCCCGAATCGTTTAAAAAAATAAATATCGGTTTTCCTTCGCCGCCGCACAGCGGAAACATTGCCTTAACGCTTGAAGGTATCGGGAAAAGTTATGCGCAAAGAAAAGTTTTATCGGGTCTTGACCTTTGCCTTGACGCAAAGGAACGTCTTGTTGTTGCAGGCCCAAACGGAGCCGGCAAAACCACCTTGCTTCGCATAATCGCAGGGAAAGACGACAATTTTGAAGGCTCCGTAAAATTCGGAAGCGGAATTTGCGCAGGTTATTTTTCGCAGGATGCGGCAGAATCGATGAACTCCACCCTTACAGTTCTTGAATACCTGGAGGAAGAAGCGCCCACAAACCTTATTCCGAAAATACGCGATATGCTTGGCGCGTTTTTGTTCAGGGGAGACGATGTTTACAAAAGCGTTTCGGTTCTTTCGGGCGGAGAAAAAAGCCGCCTTGCCCTTTTAAAAATGTTTTTAAAACCGATGAACCTTTTGATTTTGGACGAACCGACCAATCATCTTGATTTGCATTCCAAAGACATACTTTTGGACGCGCTAAAAAAATTCGAAGGAACGATTATTTTTGTTTCGCACGACAGATCTTTTATGGAAGAGCTTTCGACAAAAGTTTTGGAGCTAAAAACAAATGAACACAAGGAATCCTCTTCTTCAAACGCAATTATATACTACGGAAATTATGCCTATTACCTTGAAAGAATTTCAGGCGCAGAAACGGAAATGAAAAACAGGGAAGCGGAAAAAAACAAAAACGAAAGCAAAAGCGTTATAACCAACGAACAAAAAAGGTTTATTGACAAGGAAAAACAAACTGCAATACGCAGATTGGAAAGACAGGAAGCGCAAATACTAAAAGAAATGGAAGAGCTTGAAATCAAAAAATCTTCTTTGGAAGAAGATCTTTCGCGCCCGGACATTTATTCAAACGGAGAAAAGGCAAAAGAAGTCAAGCAAAAACTTGACAAGTGCGTATCCGACATTGAGACAAAAACCCATGAGTGGAGTATAATTGCCTCAGAGCTTGAAAAGGCAAAATAAAAACCCGCATTTTAGGATTGATTATGAAAGAAAAACTGTTTTCATGGCTTGAAAATTCATCCGATATGGCTGTCGAACTTGAAACGGAACTTACAAAACGCCCTGCAGTATCTCCCGAATCCGACGGCGAAGGCGAAATTGACAAATGCGTTTTTCTTGAGAAGTGGCTTCACGCGCACGGCATCACGAAACTTGACAGGTATGACGCTTCCGATTCTCGCGCCAAGGGCGGAATACGTCCGAATTTAGTCGCCACCATTAACGGCACTTTGGGCGAAAACGAAGGTTGTCTTTGGATAATGAGCCATTTGGACGTTGTGCCGCCCGGCGAAGAAAAGCTCTGGGATAATGACCCGTGGACAGTTGTTTATAAGGACGACAAACCCGGAGCAAGAATTATCGGGCGCGGCGTTGAGGACAATCAGCAGGGAATTGTTTCTTCCGTTTTGGCGGCTCTTGCATTTACGGAACAGGGTTTAAAGCCTTTGCGTACAATAAAACTATTGTTCGCATCCGACGAAGAAGTGGGTTCCGCCTACGGAATCGATTGGCTTGTAAAAAATCATCCCGACCTTTTTGGGAAAAACGACATGGTCTTGATTCCGGATGGAGGAGATCCCGACGGCGAATATATCGAAGTTGCAGAAAAAACCATTATTTGGGCTAAATTTACGGTTCACGGAGAGCAAACGCACGGCTCGATGCCTGACTTGGGAAACAATGCGTTTTTGGCGGGAAGCGATTTGGCGGTAAAACTTCATTTTGGACTTTCGCAAAAATTCAACGAGCGCGATAAAATGTTCGATCCCGACTACTCCACTTTTGAACCGACAAAAAAAGAGGCAAATGTTCCAAACATAAATACAATCCCCGGCGAAGACGTTTTTTACATGGACATGAGGGTTCTTCCGCGCTATTCTTCCGATTCGATTCTTGCAGAGATTGACAGAATCAAGGCGGAAGTTGAAAAAAAATATCGCGTAACAATTGACTGTACCCTGCCCCAGCTTATGCAGTCGAAGCCGACGGACGCAAATGCGCCGATTGTCAAAAATATCGGAAAGGCAATTACTGAAGTTTACGGCGTAAATCCGCGTCCTGTAGGAATTGGCGGCGGCACAATGGCTGCGTATCTTAGAAACATCGGAATTGACTGCGTGGTGTGGACAAAGACCCAAAAAACGCTGCATCAGCCGAATGAATACGCGCTTTTGGACAACATAATCGGAGATGCAAAGGTAATGGCTCTTTTGGCATTGAACAGCGATAAATAAATGGGTACAAAAGCATTACTGGATAACGACGAAATAATTTCGTCGTTATGTGAAGACGGTTCTGTCGCAAAACTTCTCCCTTCCTACGAACCGCGAAAATCCCAATTGGACCTTCTCTCTTTGATAATACGCGGGTTTAACGAAGACGCGCTTGTCATGGCAGAAGCGGGAACAGGCGTTGGAAAATCATTTGCATATCTGTTACCCGCGATGCATTACGCTCTTTTAAATAAGGAAAAGGTTGTAATTTCCACCGCTACTATTACGCTTCAGCAGCAATTATACGAAAAGGACATTCCTCTTGTCGCAAGTTCGATGGGAAATGTTAGAATAAAATCTGTTATCATGAAAGGCAGGGGAAATTATCTTTGTTTTCGTCGCCTTAACGACATTTTCAAAGAGCCGCCCCTTTTTGATTACGACAATGACGAATTGAAAAATATCACAAATTGGGCAAAGACTTCAAAAACAGGCGACAAATCCGAGCTTACTTTCAAACCTTCCGATTCGCTTTGGTCGTCGGTTTGTTCCGAGTCGGATCTTTGCATGGGAAATCATTGTCCGTACAGGGCAAATTGTTTTACCCTCGCCCTCAGAAGGGAAGCTAACAACGCGCACATTATCGTAGTAAATCATCATTTGCTTTTTGCCGATTTGGCTGCAAGGTTTCAGGGAGCGGGTTACGAAAGCGCGGTTGTTCTTCCGCCTTTTAACAGGTTGATAATAGACGAAGCGCACACAATCGAAAACGCGTCTTCTTCGTTTTTTTCGTCCGAATTTGCGCGCACTGGAATTTTCAGGCAGCTAGGCCGGCTTTACAGCAAACGAAGGGGGAACATTCAGGGGCTACTTGCAAGACTGTGCGCGATGCTGCCGTCCAATGAAGACCCGTTGGATACATTGGCGGATACAGTTCAAAAAGTGCGAATCTGCGCGGAAGACCTTGACGATGAAGCATTGGAAATTTGCGGAACGGAAGGAATTTTCAGGCTCTCTCCTTCCGTTGACGAATCGTTCCTTAAAAAAAATCTTTTTCCAAAGTTAAAAGATTTAAGAAAAAAAATATTGGAATTGACCAATATGATCAGGGATGTAACGGAACAAATAGAAGGGCAAACTTCTTCTTCGGGAAAAAAAGATGAAGATGACGAACGCGAAGAAAACCCGAATGTCTGGGAAACAAAAACAATCGTAAGAAGACTGGAAAGCATCGCGGAAATCTGCAATGTATTCATAAAATACCAAAAACACGAAAACGACATTTTATACATGGAAAGAATAAATTCTCCCAAAGAATCGTCGCGTAATACGAGCGCTGTGCATTTTACGAAAACGCCTTTGGACATGGCTCCAATTTTAAGGGACAGCGTTTTTGCCCCCAACAAAACGGTGATTTGCGTATCCGCCACTTTGGCGATAGACGGCAATTTTTCATATTGGGAAAGCCAGTGCGGCATAGGCGCAATCGAAAAAAGAAAACCCCTGTCGGGATGTTTTTTGTCCCCTTTTCCCTATTCAAGCGCGGTGCTTCTTGCCTCTCCCAAAGATGCGCCTCTTCCCGACGAAAACGGGTATCAGGAGTTTGTCAATTTGGCGGCGTGCAAGCTGGCGGCAGCTTCGGGAGGTTCTGCGCTTGTTCTTTTTACCTCGTACAAATCTCTGACAGAGGCTTACAATGCGGCAAAGGACGAGCTTGCCTCTCTTGGGATACGCTGCCTTAAACAGGGAGATGACGACAGGACACGCCTTTTAAAGGATTTTCTTTCCGATACGCAATCGTGCCTTTTTGCCACCGACTCGTTCTGGGAAGGGGTTGATGCGCCGGGCGACACCCTTCGCCTTGTAATCATCTGCCGCCTGCCCTTCAGAACGCCGGGCGACCCTGTTTTTGAAGCGCGAAGGGAAGCTGTTCAAAAAAGAGGGGGAAATCCCTTTATGGAGATGTCCCTTCCGCAGGCTGTGATGAAGTTCAAGCAGGGGTTCGGGCGTTTAATGCGGCGAAGCGCGGATTCGGGCGTGGTTGCAGTCCTTGACGGACGGCTTTTAAGGAAGACCTACGGGCAGATTTTTTTGCACGCCCTCCCAAATACCAAAACCTGCTTTGCAGATTTAAATAATATTGTTTTAGACATGGAAAACTTCCTGTATTGATGATATAATCCCCTATAAAGAGAGGATTTAATGTCAGATTCGGCAGAAATGCTTGAGCTTATGGAAGAAGCGCCCGAAGACGAAAATTGCGAAAAATTCCTTGTTTTTTCCATAATGGGCAAATTGTACAGTTTCCCGTCCCGTCTTATAGGGGAAATAGCGCTCTTTGACACAGTTTATCCTTTGCCCCTTTTGCCTCCTTATGTGCTTGGCGTTGTAAACAGGTATTCCGTTCCCTATGCGTTATTCGACATCGGCATCCTGTTTTACCAAACGCCGTGTCCCCGCAAAAAGATAATCATTTTTAAGGATGAAATTGACAGAATCGCAATATTGATAGACGACATTTCCGGTATTGCCGAAAAAAGGCCGCATGACATAACTATAATGGAAAGAAACGCCGACAATTTTGAATTGACAGATTCTGTTGTCGCATCTTTTGTCTGGAACGAAGAAAATGTTTTTGTGCTGGACATTCATCGCATTTTGGGAAAAGTTACGCAGGAAATATCATAATGAGAGTTTTTATTTGTTCTTACAGAAGTTTTTCTCTTGCAATACCGATTGATTGCGTATCGTCGATTTTTTTGCACCGCGACAATTCAAACGAAAAAATTCATTATGATCATGAAAAACGAAACACCTATATTTCCCTTTCAAATCTTTTCTGCTGCAACGATTTGTCAATACATCACGGAATCATTCTTAAAGGCCAAAACCCCGACTCTGACCAAATCGAAGACAGAATGATTCTTTTGTCAACGGAAATTGAAAGGGAAAAGGACATTCCGGCGGATAAATTTTTTCCTGTTCCGAAAAGTCTTGGCGTTTTTCAATTTTCTTCCGTCTTTTCGGGAATGTTTTACAGTATCGGCGCGGGAAAATTGATTCTCCTGCTTAATCCTGAACAGTTGGTTCAAAACATAAAAAGGGAAATTTTATGATTAAAACACTAATCGTGGACGATAGTCCTCTTGTTCGCTCGATTCTAAGGGATTTTCTTGAGAGCGAAGGATCTTTTGAAATTGCCGACGAAGCGGAAAACGGACGGGATGCCGTCGAAAAGGCAAAACAGCACAATCCCGATCTTGTCACCATGGATATCGAAATGCCCGTGATGAACGGACTTGATTCCATCGTGGAGATAAGAAAGTTCAGTTCCTGCGGAATAGTTGTAATCAGCACCCACGATACCGCAAAGATGGCTTATGACGCAACTGTCAAAGGCGCGCATGAATTTTTTGCAAAGGATATTTTCACTTCACAGATGACAGACAGGCAAAGAAGCGGGATTTTCAATACGTTAAAACAAATCATAAACATAAAAAACAAGGCTGCCTCGCATCATGAAGCGATAAAACAGACAATACAAACGCCGCGAAAAATAAATTGCGTTGTAATAGCTTCGTCAACGGGAGGTCCAATGGCTCTTTGTCAGTTGGCTTCCGGTCTTTCGGCAAAATTTCCGGTTCCCATTTTGCTTGTTCAGCATAACACGTCGGGTTTTGACAGGGGATTTGTCCAGTGGCTTGACGGATATTCGCAGTTAAAAATCCAACTTGCACAAGAAGGAATTTTTCCTTCCAAGGGAAACGTATATGTCGCTCCAACCGACAAACACCTGACAATCGGAGCTGGCGGAATTGCGTTTGAAAACAGCGAACCTGTGAACAATCAAAAACCGTCCGCCGATCTTTTGTTCAAAAGCGCCGCTGCGCAATACGGAAATTCGCTTGTCAGCGTGGTTCTTACGGGTATGGGCGAAGACGGAGCGCAGGGCACGCGCATTGTAAAAGAGGCGGGCGGAATTACAATTGCCCAGGATGAAGCGTCTTCCATGATATACGGAATGCCTCAAGCGGCAGTTGAAACAGGATGCGTGGACATGATTTTGCCGTTAAATGAAATTTCAAACAAACTGTTGGAGCTTACGGGAGGAGAATCCTGACAATGTCCAACGGCAAAAACGAGCTTGGGAATATTGCGGAAATTCCATCCGATGTTCCCGCAGAAGTGTTATCCGACGCCGCTTTGCTGTTTTTGTATTACAGAATCGAACATATCCTTGGAATCAAATCGGGATACGAAGCTTTGAGAAATTTGAACAATTACCTGGAAGAAACATGCAAATCTTCTTTTGTGGAAAATCCCGCCGCATATGAATATTTGCTGACATCGCGCGAACAGATATTCGAAATTTCCAATTTTTTGACCGTAAACGAAACTTATTTTTTCCGTGAAAGTTCCCAATTTGAATTGTTGGCGCAGCTTTTGCCGGAACTGTCCAAATTGGGACGCCCCGTTCAAATATGCTCCGCTGCCGTATCCACAGGCTGCGAAGCGTACAGTATCGCCATGCTCCTGGATTATTATGCAAGAAACGGGCTTGATTTTGATTTTGCAGTTGACGCTTTTGACGTAAACTCAAACGCAATAGAAATTGCAAAAAACGCCCGTTATACGTCAAACACCCTTCGCGCAGACGGCTCTTCATTCAGGCATATAATGGATTCCTATCTTATTTTCGAAGGAAACGAACATATCGTTACGCAAAATATTAGAAGAAAGGTGAGATTTTTTCCCCATAACATCATGCGCGGACTTGACAAGCAATACGATATTATTTTTTTCAGGAACTCTCTTATTTATTTTTCTTCCAAAAACAGGCTTTCTGTCATAAACAATCTTGCAGAATCCCTTATGCCGTCAGGGCTTTTGTTTTTGGGCGCATCCGAAACTTCTTCCGTAAAACACCCTCTTCTTGCAAACAGGTTTTCCCGTGATGTTTTTTATTTTCAAAAAATCAATCCTTCCGATTCGCAGGAAAACATTATTTTAAAAAGCCCGGTTGCGCACAAGAAAAAAAATTCGTTGCTTCTTCCACTGAATGCGGAAAGGCATCATCGCAAATTATTGCCAAAACACAATGAGATAACGGTCAAATGCGAAGAAATTTGCGAAATATTAAAAACCGACGAAGGCAAACCCAATTCGGTTGAAGTTTTGAATTCTTTGGGCACCAGGGATTTATCGCAGTTTTCGGGCGGACGCATCTGCGCTTGCGCGATTCATCTGCTTAACATCAGGGATTTTAACAATGCGTCAAAAATTATAGAATATCTGGAAAAAAACAATTCGGGAGCCTTTACAAGATTTCTGCGCGGAGAAATCTTGTTTTTGCTCGGCAATGCGGAAGATGCCGAAAGTTCCTACCATGAGGCTGCAATAAAAGACAAATATTTTTGGCCTGCATATTACAGAATTGCAATTCTTTCTTCCGAGGGAAATCAGACAAGATTTGAATACAAGGTAAAAAAAACAATTGAGAGCATAGAGCTTTGTCAAAGTCTTGAGCCGGAATCAAAATTGAATTACGAATGTTTCTTGGGAGGTTTTTCTCCCGACTATTTCAGAAGAATTTTGGAGAAAAAGCTTGTATAAGAGAGGCGACATATGGAGAGTTTTTTAGGCAATGTTTCCCGGTTTTTCAACAATATGGGAATTTCTTCCAAACTTGCGGTAATTTCATTTCTGTTTTTATTGCTTCTTTCCGTTAATATTTGGTTTTTCCTTGTTGGCGGCAACATGGCGCTTTTGGTTGTCTGTGTCATTGCGGTGTTTTTTGGAATCCTGATTTCCGTTTTAACTTCGTTGAATTTGAAAAAATCAAAAAAAAACATGCTTGGCATTTTTGAGAAATTGTATTATTACGATCTTGCGGTAAACATTGATACGCTTTCTACGGATGAGTTCGGTCATTTTATGATAGAATTGAATGAATTCATCCAAAAACTCAACTCTACATTTTCTTCTTTTAACGAAAGCGCCAACATGGTAACAACCGCAATAACCGAAATTACGTCCAATACGCTGGAAATAACCGCAACGGCAAACGAACAATCGGCAAGCGTATCCGAAATTGTAAGCACAATGGAAAACAACAAGACGCTTTCCTCGCAGGCATCGGAAAAAACAACCGAAGTTGCAGAGCTTGCGGCGCAAACAATGGAACTTAGCAAAAGAGGCGCCGATCTCCGCGATTATAACGAAGGCATGATGCTTGACATAAGAAATCAAAACGCCAAAACCATCGAAATAATAAAAAATCTTGCCGAGATGCTTTCAAGAATCGACGAATCCATAGCCCTTATTGACACAATCGCGGATCATACAAAATTGATAGCATTTAACGCCGCTTTGGAAGCGTCTTCTTCAGGCGAAGCCGGCGCGAGATTCTCTGTTGTAGCGGGAGAAATCAGGCGTTTTGCGGACAATGTTGTCGAATCCGCTTCCGAAATAAAAGAACGGATTCAGGAAGTAAACGAGGCTGCGCAAACGCTGTTAACCGAAGCAAACAGCGGAACTCATACCATAGATTCCGGTTACAACAAAATGGTCGAGCAGAAAAAGGTTTTTGAACATATTGTCGAAGCGTCCGAGAATGTTGCCATAAGGTCTGCGCAAATTTCAAACCTCAGCAAACAGCAGGAATACGCTTCCGCCCAGGTTTTTTCCGCGTTAAAGGAAATATCGACAGGCGTAAACCAGTTTGTAAGCGCAACGGCCTTAACTTCAAAAACAACGGAAAAACTCAAGAAAATGGCGGAAGAGTTCAATGACACTCTTGGACAGTATCATATAACGGACAGGGGATAATTATGACTGAAAACGAAATTCGCCAATTGATAAAAATTGACGAATTTAACGGAGAAAAGATAATTTGCAAAATCCGCATGGTTCTTGCAATTATATTCCTGGCAAGCGTGCCTTTAATCTCGTTTTCCAGAGTTATGAACGGAGAAAGCCATTTTCCGCCTCAGGCCTATTTTTGCTGCTGTTTGTTTTTTGTTTATTCAATTTTCATCCATTTTTACCTTTCCAAAAAAACTTATGTCCATTCCTCATTTAAATACATATGCGTTATAATTGACATGACAATTCATTCTGCAAGTATCTGGATTGGCTGCACATATCCCCTGATTGCGCCCGCAATTTCATATCTTTCCACATGGGCGCTTTTTTTCCTTGTTTTGATAATGGTTGGCGCATTCAGGTACAGCGTAAGATGCGCGTATTTTTCGGGCGTTTTTGCGGGTTTATGCTACTTGTCTGTTGTTATCATAAACGAAAAGCATTTGGATTTGCCTTACTTTTTCATTTTGGAAAACGAAACCATGAACGTGCGGTTTCCCGTCTTTAACGAAACATTTCGCGTAATGGCAATGGTCGTAACGGGCGCAATTACCGGTTTTGCCTGCAAAAGGCACTTTTCCCTTTTTAACAACATGATAAACACGCAAATCTCGGCAACCGAAGCCGCTTCCAGAACGGTGGAACAGACAAGAAACATGGCAAAAACAATTCAAAAATCCACCGATGAAATATTTCTTTCATCTAAAGAAATATTTTCCACCGCGAACAGTCAGGCTGCAAGCATTCAGGAAATCGAGGCTACAATAGGCGAAAATACGGGGATCGCGGGAGACATAGCGGAAAAAACTTCCAGCGTCGCTTCCATTGTGTCAAAAATGGAAAATGATGTCATTCACGGTTTTACCGTTCTTGGACGCAATGTGGATCAGCTTGAAGACATAAAAATGAAAAATGACGGACTGATTTCGGGAATTGTGTCGCTTGGAAACAAGATTTCAAAAATTCGCGATATTGTAAAAAACATCAATACAATTACGGATCAAACCAAAGTGATTGCGTTTAACGCGGCTTTGGAAGCGGCAAGCGCGGGAGACAAGGGAAAACGTTTTTCTGTTGTTGCAAGCGAGGTAAACCGTCTTGCAGACGATATTTCTTCGCTTACAAAACAGATACGCGAAAATGTCGAGGAAATTCAAGGTTCGTCGTCATCCCTGATTGTTGCAAGCGAGGAATCGGCGGAAAAAATAACTGAAGGAAACAACCTTATCAGGGAACTGGAAGAAATATTCACAGAGATAAGAAGCGGAGCCGAAATAACGGCAAACCGGGCGCAAACCATAACGATATCAACCCAAAAACAGCAAAAATCGTCGGAACAAATCAACATTGCGATAGCCGACATTTCAAAAGGTTTGACCAATTTTATCCAATCAACAAGAATTGCAACAGGCTCTGCGCAGGATCTTGTGCAATTGACCGGGGAATTGGGCGAATTGCTGACAGATAAGGATGAAACCAAAAATGAAGGCGGCGTTTAAAACGAAAAAATTATGGCAATAGACAAAGAAAAATATATTAAGAAATATATTGACGAAGGACTTGACAACACAGCCCTGGTCGAATCTCTTGTCTTTGACATTAAAGACGGCGTATCGGTAGAGGACGATCTTGCCACCCTGCTTCGCGCGCTTCATACGCTTAAAGGTTCATCCCGCATGCTTGAGTTCAGGCGAATCGAAGAATTAAGTCACGCTCTTGAAAGCGTTTTTGGCTCTCTCAGGGAACAGCGCATTGGAATGTCCGAAAACGCGGTCAAACTGGTTTTATCGTCTTTGGATTTGCTGAAAAAGGGATTTGCCGCAATACGGCAGGAAAAAGAAGACGCAATTGACATAAACGATCATGTAAAAAACCTTACGCTTCTTGCCGCAAACGACGATTTTGAAATTCCGGACAACGATAAGACAAATACGCAGCAAGAAAGCGGCGAAGAGACAAAAAAACGCAAAGATTCAAAATCGGAAACAATCCGTTTGTCACTCGAAAAAATTGACGGCATTATCAAAAGTATCGCGTCTTTGCAGGCTTTGGAAATATCGGCAAAAAGCCTGTCTCAAAGCGGCGCCGAACTTTCCAAACAAATAAAAGAATTTTACAAGTCCATAAAAGATTTGACAAAACACGATTTTGCCGTTACTTCCAATTACAGAAAACTTGAACGTCTTTGCGAACGGCTCAATTCGTCGTTGAAAAACTATTCCATTGACGCGGGTACAAGCATAAGGGGAGCGCATGACAGCGTAATATCCCTTCGCACTCTTCCAATGTCCGTGATTTTTGACAGTTACCCGCGCTATGTTTTCGAACTGTCCGAAGAATTGGGAAAAAAGGTGCATCTTTCGATTGAAGGCAACGAAAACGAAATAGACAAAAACATAATAGAAGCAATGTCGGACGTTTTTTTGCATATGGTCAGAAATGCCGTGGATCACGGTATTGAAACCCCGGAAGAAAGAAAGTCGTGCGGAAAAAACGAAACGGGGAAGCTTTCAATTGTCTGCTCAAGAGAGAGCGGCAGCATGAAAATTTTCATTTCAGATGACGGACGCGGAATTGATGTTGAAAGAATCAGAAAAAAAGCGGTGAAAGACGGGTATGTTTCCCAGGGAGCCGCCGATCTTCTGTCAAAGGAAGACCTTACCAATTTTATTTTCCAAAGCGGTTTTTCAACTTCGGGAAACGTAAGCAATGTTTCCGGCAGAGGCGTTGGAATGGATGTTGTGCGCGAAACTGTCGAATCCCTTAAGGGAAGCATTGTGGTGGAAAGTTATTTTATGGAAGGCACAACATTTACAATAACCGTTCCGCTCTCCATTGCCGCCTTAACGGGATTCCCCGTAGAATGCGGAGGGTTGAAATTCATAATTCCCTCGAATTTTGTCGACAACGTTTTGCTTCTTAACCGCGAAAATATCATAACCGTGGTGGACAGACCGGAAATAAGGTACAATGACAGAATAATAAAACTGTTTTTCCTGAATCAGGTGTTAAACATAAAAACGGATGCGATTCAATTCAATGATATTTTTTTTGTTGCAATTATCAGGTCTTATGACGATATTGCCGCAATTGCGGTTGACAATATCGACAGCATGAGATCCGTCATATTGAAAAACATGCCCGCCTTTATGGAAAGCATGCCCGTTTTTTCCGGTATTGTTCTTAACGAAGATTACGAAATGGCGAGCGTTCTTCATATTCCCACTGTCTTAAAAATGGCAAAACGCATAAAATCCATCGAAATAAAAAAACGAAGCGCAGAATTCGAAAAACAGAAAAAATCGATACTTGTAGTCGACGATTCTCTCCCTACAAGGGAAATAGAAAGAGAAATATTGATGTCGGAAGGTTTTATTGTCGACACCGCAGAAGACGGCTCGCAGGGATTAAAAGCCGCAAAGCAAAAACATTATGACCTTATTTGCACCGACCTTAACATGCCTGTTATGGACGGCTTTATGTTTATAGAAAATTTAAAAAAGAACGATTCGCTTTCCGGGATTCCCGTTATTGTAATTTCATCCAACGCGAACGAAGAAGACAAGGCAAAAGCGTACAAACTGGGCGCTTCCCGTTATATCTTGAAGAATTCGTTTAACAATCAGAATCTCCTTGAAACGGTAAACGAGTTAATCGGAGAAAAAAATGCCTGACATGCAAAAAAGAATTTTAATATTGGAAGATTCCGATATTTTTTCCGATATGCTGTTCGAAGCTTTTGGCACTTCCGGTTTCTTATTGGAAAGGGCCGTTAACGGTTTTGAAGGAATAAAAAAAGTCTATTCGTTTTTGCCGCATTTGATAATAACCGACATTGAAATGCCCCTGTTCAAGGGATACCAGGTTACGCGCCTTTTAAAGTCGCGCAAGAACACAAAAAACATTCCTGTTGTCATGTTTACGTCTTTGGAAGAAACAAAAGACAAATTCTGGGGAGCCCAGGCGGGAGCCGATTATTATATCGAAAAAACTCCCGACAATATTGAACCTCTTGTAAGGGAAGTGACAAAATTACTGTCTTCCAAACAGGATATTGATTTTGGCGCGATAGAAAAAGAAAGCAAAAAAATAAACAACGATTCCATCATAGAAATTACAAACAATCTTTTGGACAACAAACTTTTCCAGACAACCATTGTCGGTTTGCTTGCCGAGTTGTCGGGAGAAGCGCATTCTTTGGATACTGTCGTTCATGGAATATTCGATTTATTGAAAAATTCATGCGAAGCGGAAATTGCAATCATGATGATTCGCTCAGGCAACAGTTTTTTGCATGTTTATTCTTCCAATTACTCGGGATTTGCCAAAGAACAATTTGAAAATTTTTCCGGTATTTGCTTTTCCGATTTTGGCAATCTTTTCCCCGATTTTGGGCATTTGTCGAAATCTTCCAAACATTTTTTAAAGGAAGGAACCAATACAAACAGCATAACATCTTATGTACGCATTCCGCTTAAAATATCGGGAGAAATATTCGCTTCTCTTCACATTGCAAATACAATCAACGATTACTTTTCTCCTTCCATTATGGAAAACCTGAATGTTTTTGCAGCCTCCGCATCTCCTGTTGTTTCAAACGCGCTTACCATGCACGAAATGACCGTTCTGCAAAAAAATACGCGCATGGCGTTTGCGCGTTATGTTCCCGCCGACGTCATTGACGAACTGATAAACGAAACGACAAAAAAAGCGCAAAAAAGCGAAAACAGATACGTCTCTGTCCTGTTCTGCGACATAAGAAATTTTACCAATATTGCGGAAATGTCGGAAGCGCAAAATGTTGTCGATTTTTTAAATACTTATTTTGCAAAAATGGGAACGGAAATAATTTCGGAAAACGGACACATTGACAAGTTTATAGGAGACGCGATAATGGCTGTTTTCGGCGCGTTTCATACGACGGAGAACTCGCCTTTAAACGCAATAAGGGCGGCAGTAAAAATGCTTGCCGCGCTTGAAATGATAAATTCTTCGTCTTCTTCAAAACTGGGAGAGGATAAAATAGGAATCGGCATCGGCATCAATTGCGGCGAATGCATTATCGGCAATATCGGTTTTAAGAACAAAATGGATTTTACGCTGATTGGCGACACTGTAAACATTGCGTCAAGACTTGAAGGACTTACAAAAATATACAGGCATCCGCTAATTGTTTCAGAATCCGTTTATGAAGCGGTCAGGGAAAATTTTCTGTTCAGGAAAATTGACAACGTGCGCGTTAAGGGAAAGGAAAAACCAATCGGCATCTATGCCGTCTATTCGGGATTCTACGGCACAGAGGGAAAAAGATTAAGATCGGGGGGCACCGCCGACATCGTTTCGGTTCCGTCCCTTTTGATAAACCGCGAAACTCTTGCCAATTACAATAAGGGATTGCAGGTTTTTTACATGCGCGAATGGAAACTTGCGCAGGAATATTTTATAAAGTCGCTTGAATTCGACAATGAGGATTTTCTTTCCAAAACGTATCTTGAACGCGCAATTGAATATGAAAAATCTCCGCCCGACGAAGACTGGGACGGAATAATCACAATAAAAAGAAAATAAAAGAGGTAAGACATGAAATTGGAAGAAATCAACGAACGAATAAAAAAAGACGAGTATCAGGGCGAATTGTTAATAAATAAAATTCGTTTTTGCCTTGGCATAATTTTTGTTGCAAGCCTTTTTCTTCTTTCCCTGTTAAGAAATATTGAAGGTCTGCCGCATTACCCTTTTCGCACATTTATATTTACATCCTGTTTTTTACTCTACTCTGTCGTCGTTTATTTTTACATTAAAAACAACAGGGTTCTTGACAAGTATTTCAAATATATTCTTGTTACGATCGATTCTTTGCTTATAAGCGCGGCAATTTGGGCGGGATGCACCTACCCCGAACTTTCTCCTCCAATAGTTTTTCTTTCCATTCAGGCGCTTTTTTACATGGTGCTCATAATGGCGGGGTCGTTCAGATACAGCGTTTCCTGCGCGTTTTATTCGGGATTTTTTTCCGGTTTTTGCTATCTGATTGTCGTTTATGCAAACGGAAAATATCTCGATTTGCCGTATTTTTTCCACTTTGAGGGCAGCGTGATAAATGTAAATTTTCCCCTTTACAACGAAGCTTTTCGCGTAATTGCGATGATTGTTATGGGGCTTGTTTCGGGAATAGCAAGCAAACGTCATTTCCTTCTTTTTAAAAACATGATTGAATCCCAGGCGGATGCCGCATTTGCAGCTTCCAAAACGGTCGAGCAGACGAAAACAATGGCAAAGGTCATAAAAAAATCGACAGACGAAATATTTTTATCGTCAAAGGACATTTTTTCAACAGCCAACAATCAGGCTGCAAGCATTCAGGAAATAGAAAGCACCATAAGCGAAAACACAAAGATCGCGGGAGAGATTCAGGACAAGACGACAAGCGTTGCGAACATTTCTTCCAAAATGGAAAATGACGTAATACACGGCTTTTCCGTTTTGGGACACAACGTCGAACAATTAATAGACATTAAAAAGAAAAACGACGGCGTTATTGCAGGCATCATAAGCCTTGGAAACAAAATTTTAAAAATACGCGACATAGTGAAAAACATTAACACCATAACGGATCAGACAAAAGTTATCGCGTTTAATGCGGCACTGGAAGCCGCAAGCGCAGGAGACAAGGGAAAACGTTTTTCTGTCGTGGCAAGCGAAGTAAACAGGCTTGCGGACGATATTTCCGTTCTTACAAAACAGATAAGGGAAAACGTGGAAGAGATACAAAATTCTTCTTCGTCATTAATCATTTCCAGCGAAGAAAGCGCGGATAAAATAACGGAAGGCAATCATCTGATAAAGGAACTTGAAGACATATTCCGCGAGATCAGATCGGGAGCCGAGATAACATCGAATCAGGCGCAGACAATTTCCGTTTTTTCCCACAAGCAGCTAAAGTCGTCCGAACATATCAATATTGCAATTTCAGACATCTCCAAAGGTTTGTTCAGTTTTATCCAATCTACAAAAGTGGCAACGTCTTCGGCTGAAGGGCTTACGGAAATGATAAAGGAGCTTGATACCATTCTGACTGGACAAAACGCCAAATAAGGAATAAAATGACAATCATGCGCCTTTACCCGATCAGATTTGCTGCCGTATTTTTTTTGTTCTTCTCATGCTTTTTTCTGTTTGCCCGCGATGTCAGAATTACGGTTATCGACTCCGATTTGAATCTTCCGCTGGAAGGCGCAACGGTAAGAACCAGAGACGGAATCGAATATACATGCGATGCAAACGGAAACGTTACAATACAGGCTCCCGAAGACAGGCAGATAATTGTACAAGCCGCTTATCCGGGTTATGAAGCGGGAATTATATCAATTCCTGTTACAGGCAATCATTTTACAATACAGCTTCGTCTGTCGGGAGTTATGCAGGCAAGAGAGCTTGTAATAGAAGCGGAAAGACCCGGGCAAAACGAAACCAGAACAGGGCGCAGTATCGCGGTAAGTTCGCGCGACATATCCCAAACGGCGGAAATCGGCATAATCGAAGATGTTATGAGCACCATTTCACTTCTTCCGGGCGTAAGCTATTCGGGTTTTCTGGACGCGCAACCAAGCATTCGCGGAGGACATCCGGGAGACATGAGCGCGTCGTTAAACGGTTTTTATATAAACAATCCGTTTTTTTGGGGTGGCACTTTTTCAATTTTTGATCCGCGAATGGTACAGCACGCGCAATTGTCTCACGGCGTTTTTTCATCACGCTATGGACATACAATTTCGGGGTTACTCGAAATTACGACAAAAAACCCCTCTCCCACACAAACGCAGTTTGAATTAAGCATGAATACAAGCGCCGCCAACTTTAACATATCCGTTCCGTTTGCAGGAAAGGGAGGGATATTGGTAATGGGCAGGATCACATATTACGATCCTGTTTTGGCTCTTGCGGGCGAATTGTCACCCTTAATTCCCGAGCTTGAACTTGTTTCTTCGTTTGAGCCCGTTCCGTACATAAGAACCGCAACATTAAACGGCAATTACAGATTTACCGACAAACTGGAACTTAACGCAACAGGATTTTTCGGCATGGACGGCGTTGGCGTAAAATTCAACAATGTCAGTACCGTTAATGAATTTCTTTCAAGCAATACGTCAATAGATTTTTTGTTTACAAATTATCAGGCTTTCTTCACTTCTTCCCTTTCATGGAATCCGAGCGCAAATACGCTTTTGAAATTCATGGCGGGAACGGGTTATGAAGAACAGGTAAATTACGGCAACATCAATTATGACATAAACAGAAGTTTTTCCGATACATTCAAAACCACTTACCCTGCATACTTTTCGCTTTTTCAGAATATCCAGGGAGCCGATTACAATTTTAAGGATTCAGGTCTTATCGATCAAAGCGAATCAAATTTGAACGTTCAGGGAAGGCTTGATTTTGACTGGGAAATTTCCAAACATGTTCTTTTGTCGGCGGGAGCGCAGACAATGTACAATCATTTTAACGCTTCCGGCATACAGAGCATGACAATAGAAAGGGCTTTTAACGGAAGCAACGGCATTACGGATCCTGCAATGAGGGAACAAATAGAAGCGCAAATTACCGGTTATTTTTCGCCGTATCCTGTGCCGCCTGCGTTATATGATTTTTTGATAGTTGCATTTCCTGTCGGATATCCTCCCAATCCCAGCAACAATTTGCTTTCGACATCGGGATTCATCCTTGGAGAATTCAGCATCGGAAACAGGTTTAATGCGGAGCTTGGAATAAGAATCGATCATTTCATGTTATTCGGCAAAAACGATTTTACGGTGCAAAGCGATCCTGTTTTCAATCCGCGGTTGAATCTTGAATTCAATCTTTACAGCGGTTCGGGATTTTTCAGGAAAATCGATCTTGCTCTGGGTACGGGCATTTTTTCTTCCATAAACAGCAATGTTTTTTCTGCGGAGGAACAGTACAATATAACAAAATTCAATCCAAACCGTTCGTGGACTTCCATCTTTGGAATTAAATTCGAATTCCCGCAGTCCATTACCCTTAATGTCGAAGGTTATTACAAACATATATACGATCGAATGTATATCGTAATGAATACGGCAACCGACGATTACAACACCTCTTATGACATCTCGCCGCACTTCGACGGGGAAGGAACGGTTTGGGGCATTGATGTAATGATTCAAAAACTTCAATCGCGTTATTTTGACGGATGGCTTTCGTATTCCTTCAGTTATGCAAAATACAGGGATCCGCAGGGAGGGAATCAGGGTATCGGCGGAGGAAACCGCGGAAACGACTGGTATTTTCCGACATTCCACAGATTCCATACGCTAAACCTTGTAATGAATTACAAGCCTGTCCAAAGCATTAACATCTATACGCGCTTTGGATTGGCATCGGGAGTTCCGTTAAGAAGAAGGTCCGAAGAAGGTCCTGTAAGCCTGCCTGTCTATCTTTATGAAAACGAAATTTTTATAGAAAAGTTTTACTGGCGTTCTTCTTATGACGATTCAAACCGCACAACTCCTTCCCTTAATCTTGACATCAAGTTTTCCTATTTTGGAACCAACAGAAAGGGAAGATCAAGATATGAATTTTATTTTGCCGTGGAAAACGTGCTTGGGTTATTGTACAGCGCTCAGGGCAACACGAGCTTTAACCAATACACAGGCGAAATGGATACAGGCAGTTTTGCCGCAACTTTTGACATGCCGATTCCAATTCCGTCTTTCGGTTTCAGAATCAGTTATTAACGGGGTGTTTGAACTATGAAAAAAGCGATTTGCATTTTGTCCGTAATGTTTTTTCTGAACAGTTGTCTTGGACTTATGGACGGAGCGGGAAGCATTCTTGACGGATCCCGTTTTGCCGAAAAAACAATTTTTTCCGCAAGCAATTATATTAATGACGCCGAAATGCAAATCCTGGTCGTAGAAAACAAAACATCGGAAAAATCAATAATCATTTCCATTGCGAATTATCCGATGATGCGCATTCGCGCCACTTTTCCGGATGAAAACGGCAATTTCATGTTTACTTCGCTTGAATATTTGTCGGGAAACACACACGGCTGGAATGAATTTTCATTGCAGCTTTTGGGCGGCGGAAAACTTGCAATAAACGACAGTTCTTTTGATTTTGACATAACGGAAGAAATCGAGGGTATTCAGATAACACAGGGACGCATTCATCGCTATGACACAAGAATTACGGGCGACGAAGCCGTTACGGCGCTCAGAAACCGTTTTGAGCGCGTATTGGCCCTTACAGAATGGATGTTAACTGTCGAGGGCGCTCCAAAAAATCAATCCTTAAAGGAATTTGAAAAACACTGGAAACCCCTGCTTGTCCCCGAGGCTGTCACGTCAAGAAACAGACCGGAAGGTTGGCGTCAGGAAGGCGATGTATTTATCCGCGCAGAAGACATTCGCTGGAATACAAGTTTTACCGAGCGCGTTTTCCCGCAGGAACTTTGGCTTGTAAGAAACACTGGAACCCTGTTAAGGGATTGGGAAGAAGCAATCTCACTTATTTACATGCGGTACGAATGGAAAAATATTTTGGAAATTTTTACAAAGAGAGGTAATTAATGGACAGCGCATCTTTTTCACTTTTGGAATTGTTTAAACTTGGGGGCGTTGTCATGTGGCCCCTTCTTGCATTCTCCATTTCTGTTGTTGCAATTACAATAGAACGCCTGTTTTATTTTCTCAATCATAATCTTGATGTGGAAGAAATTTCGCAAAAAACAATGGATTTTGTCAGGGAAAAGAATTTTTCGGGCGCAGACGAATATTTATCCGGGCTTAAGGGAAAAAACATGGCCGCCCGCGTTCTTCTTTCGCTTGTTCTTCATGCAAAACCGGAAACCCAATTTAACGAGCGGCGCGCCGAAAAAGCCGCCGAAACCGAAGCTTCCAACTGCATCAATTCATTGGAAAACGGATTTAATTTTTTAACCGCTCTTGGCTCTTTGTCTCCGCTAACGGGCTTTTTGGGAACGGTAACGGGCATGATAGGCGCTTTCAGATCAATTGCGGAAGCCACTGAAGTAAACGCCCAAATTGTCGCAAACGGCATTTACGAAGCGTTAATCACAACCGTATTCGGCCTTATTATCGCAATAATCGCGATGATCTCCCATTCGGTTTTTTCCTACATCGTTGACAGATTTGCCGCAAAAGTTGAAGGCGCGTGTACACAACTCATAGAAGAGCTGAGTATTGAATCGGAAAATCATCATGCAAAAAAAGCGCACGGCTGAATCGGGGTCGTATGAAAATATCACGGCGTAAAAAATACGGTTTTCTTGAAACATGCGCGGCAAGCGATCTTGCTTTCCTTTTGATTATTTATTTTCTTGTCATCGCGGGTTTTAACATCAATAAAGGCTATATAATGAATCTTCCCGCAAAAGATTCAACGCGAATGATAATGCGCGACGATCTTCTTCGTTTTGAAATGACAGAAACAGGCGAAATTGTTCATTCGGGTGAAATCATCCCGATTAACCGCGCAAGGTCCCTAATTGCCTCATCGCAAAGGGAAAATCCTAATCTTTCCGTAATAATTTCAATTGACAGCAATGCCGAATGGCAAAGGGTTGTTCATTTTGTGGAGATTGCCCAGGATTTGCAAGTCGATTCGTTTTCTTTTTCCATGAAAAAGGAGGATGAACTGTGAAGCTCAGGAGAAAAAGCCAATTTGTAAATGTTCCGCTTTTTTCGACATCGGACATCGCCTTTTTGCTTTTAATCTTCATAATGCTGGTTTCCCTTATCAATTACAGGGTGGAAGTGAAAATAGATTACCCCGAGGCGCAGTCGGCTTTGCGCGCAACTGCGGAAAAAAACCTTGAAGTGTGGGTACAAAAAGACGGAAACATTTTTCTTGACGGACTTGCATCCGACAGACTTGAATTTGAAAGAAAAATTCAAAATTTGTACATAACATCTCCTGACACAAGAGTTCACATTATCGCCGACAAGAACACTCCTTATATGCACATTAATTCAATATTGGAGATTATGCAGCTTCTTCAATACCGCGTTGTAAGTTTTGTGGTAAAAACCAATGAATGAAAAACAAAGACGACTTTTGATATTTTCTCTTGTGGCAATTGTGCATATTGCATTGATTTTATTTCTTGCATTTGATATGGGAATTATACATCAGGAGCCGTCGGAGTATGCCAGGGTTATGAAAGTGACAGACCTCGCCGAACTCCCCCCCCCTCCTCCCCCTGCTCCGCCCGAGGAGGAAATTCCGCAAGTGGAAGACATTGTGGAAAACATGATAGAAAGCGATGTTCCCATTAAGCAGGAAGTTATCGCCGCAGGAACGCTGACAGTCGATTCGTTTGAAAATTATCTGCAAATCCATCAAGTGTCGGTTGCGCCTAATTTTGACACAAGTTTGATAGCCTCTTCCCTTGTTTATCCGCCCATAGCCCTTCGTTCCGGCATTGAAGGCAGGGTTTTTCTGGAATTGTTTGTCGATCGGACGGGAACCGTACAAAGGGTCACAATTCTTCGCGAAGATCCCGAAGGTCGCGGGTTCGGCGAAGCTGCCGTCCGCGCATTTTTGGGAAGAAAAGGTTCACCGGCTTATGCAAACGGAGAGCCCGTTTCGTGCAGGTACAGATATCCTGTGGCGTTTACGATAAGGTAAGAGCGCAAGCCGCTTTTATTGCATACGCTTTAATAAATCAACATTGCATCTCCATAACTGAAAAACCTGTATTCTTTTTCTACCGCTTCTTTGTAACTTTCAAGCACCAATTCTCTGCCTGCAAAAGCGGACACAAGCATTAAAAGCGTGGAAAGCGGGGTGTGAAAATTGGTAAATAATGCGTTTGTCACTTTAAAATTGTATCCCGGATAAATAAATATGGAAGTATTCTGCAATCCCCGCTTTAGCGTTCCGCTACTATACGCGCTTTCAAGCGTGCGAAGGCTTGTTGTTCCCACGGCGATAATTTTTCTTTTGCTTTTTATGCAATTTTCTATAATTGCTGCATTGGGCTCTGTAATAATGAACTGCTCTTCGTGCATTTTATGCTCTTCTATATTTTCGCTTCTTACGGGAAGAAAAGTTCCAAGACCCACATGTAATGTAACAAATGCGCTTTCAATTCCATTTTCCTTTAAATTGTTTAACAATTCATTCGTAAAATGCAAGCCTGCTGTAGGAGCCGCCGCAGAACCTGCCTCTTTGGCATAAACTGTCTGATACCTTTCCATATCTTCTTTAACGTCTTTTCTTTTTATATACGGCGGCAATGGAACATGGCCGATTTTTTCCAACATATCGTCATTTATTTCTTTTTCAAATTGTAAAAATCGAAACTCATTTTTCTCTGTCTCTCCTGAAATTTTGCACCTGTTTGCTTCGTTGCCGCAACAATCATAAAATGCGTACCATGTTCCAACCTTACGCCGCTTTGCCCTTTGCGCAATTGCTTTCCATTCGCCGCTTTCATTTTTTTCCAATAACAAAAATTCAACCTGCGCGCCCGTTTCCAGGGATTTTCCAAAAAGACGCGCCTTGCGTACCTTTGTATCGTTAAAAACCAATAGCGGCTTCTCGCCTGACGGACTTAAAAAATTTTCGCCGCAAAGAATTTCGGGTAACTGTAAAACCGTACTGTGAGAACGAATGGCGCCAGAGCGATCCAGTGTCATCAATCTGCTTTGTCCCCTCTCCTTTGGAGGCTCCTGCGCGATTAAATGATCGGGAAGATAAAAATCAAAATCCTTCGTCTTCATGTTTCAAAACAACTCGCCGTCTGAGTTTTTATTTGGAGGTAAACCTAAGTGACCGTAACCAAAGCTTGTCACTACCCTTCCTCTTGCGGTGCGCTGAATTAATCCCGCCTGAATCAGATACGGCTCGTAATAGTCTTCCAGCGTTTCTACAGATTCGCCAATAGAGATTGCAAGCGTTTCCGCGCCTACAGGTCCGCCTTTGTAGCGTTCGATAATCATTTTTAAAATTTCGCGATCCTGTTTTTCAAGACCAAGCTCGTCAATTTCAAGGCGCGACAAGCCTGTGCGCACAACATCTTTAGTAATGCTTTTTTCTCCCGCGTACTGGGCAAAATCTCTCATGCGTTTTAAAAGCTGGTTTACAACACGCGGAGTGCCTCTCGAAGATTTTGCAATCAAACTTGCCGCATCGTTTTCTATTTTTACATTTAACAAACCTGCGGAACGATGAACGATATTTTCCAAATCTTCCTGTTCGTAAAACGAAAACCGGCATGTTATTCCGAATCTGCTTATTAAAGGACTTGATACAACTCCCGCCTTTGTCGTGGCTCCCACAAGAGTAAAAGGCTTTATCGCGATTCTTATTGTACGCGCCATGGGGCCCTGCCCCACCACCCAGTCGATACCGTAATCTTCCATCGCAATGTATAAAAGTTCTTCTATGGCAGGTTTTAAACTGTGAATCTCATCGATAAAAAATACGTCGCCTTTTTTTAAATTGGTTAAAAATCCGACAAGGTCTTTCGGTTTATCAAGCGCGGGCGCTGTCGTCTGAATAAAACTTGTTCCAAGCTCGTTTGCCACAACGCCTGCCATCGTTGTTTTTCCAAGTCCTGCTGGTCCTATTAAAAAAAGATGGTCGAGTGAATCGCCACGCTCCTTTGCCGCCGATATGAAAACGGACAGGTTTTCTTTCATCGATTTTTGACCAAGAAATTCTTTTAATGCGCGCGGTCGAAGCGCCAAATCCTGAGTATCTTCGTTTATCGTTTGCGCTCTTACAGGGCTTTCTTCTTTCATGAGCCGCTCATATAAACAATCGCTTCCTGGAATAAAAGTTTTTCTTTTTCCGTAGAAGGCAATTTGGGATCGATTCCTTCTTCCGCTTTTGCAATCGCTTCCGCCGATTGTTTTCTGTCGTAACCCATGCCGACAAGAGCCTCAATTAAATCATTGTAAGGCGAAGAAATTGCGATTTTTCCCTGCGATTGTACAAGTTTTCCCTTTAACGATAAAAGCATTTTTTGCGCTGTCTTTTTTCCAAGACCGGGAACCGCTTCTAGCCGCGCCAAATCGCCGTTTTCAAGGGCGGTTTCCAAATCGTCCTGACTTATGCCGCTCATTATTTTAATCGCGCCCTTGGGACCTATACCCTCAACTTTTAACAGTTCCAAAAATGTGTTTCGCCTTCTTTCCGACGAAAAGCCGAACATTTTCATTTGATCTTCGCGGTGATAAAGCCATGTTAAAATTCTGCACTCGCTGTTTAAGGAAAGAGAATGAATATCGTTTACGGGCATGTTTATTTCCCATTCGATATTGTTGCAGGCACAATAAACCGATTCTGCGCCTTTTGCGGTTATAAGACCCGAAATGCTGTTAAACATGGCTAATCATATCATTTTTAGGTTAATAGCGCAAATAGCCGCGCCCAGGGCATCCGCCGCGTGATCGGGCTTGGGCGCTTTTTCAAGCCCCAAAATGATTCTTACCATTTCCTGAACCTGTTTTTTATCCGCGGATGCGCTTCCGCAAACGCTCTGCTTTATCGCGTTAGGTGTAAATTCATAAAGGGGAATCGCCTTTTCCGCAATGGCTGCCGAAATTACGCCCCGCGACTCCGCTACAGGAATCGCGCTTGTCACATTCTTTCCGAAAAAAAGAATCTCAATGCCGGCTTCGGTTGGCTTGTATTTTTCGATTATCGATCTTATGCAATTCAAAATAAAAAAAAGGCGATCGGCTCTGGGCTGATCCGCCTTTGTTATTATTGTTCCGTGATCGACATATTTTATTTTTCCGTCGATATCGTCAAGCACGCCCCAGCCCGTACTTGCAAGACCAGGGTCAATGCCTAAAACTCTGCGATTGTTATCCAGCGTCAAATCCATCCGGAATCGCGATATTTGAATATACGTGCTGAACGTCGTCGTTTTCTTCGAGCTTGTCGATTAATTTTAACGCTTTGGCTGTTCCGTCATTATCAAGCGTAACTTCGGCTTCGGCGACCATGCTTACTTCCGCGCTCATCGTTTCAAATTCTTTTGCGTTTAGCGCGTTAAGTACGCTTTCAAAGTCTTCAGGTGCGCTTGTCACTTCGATAATTCCGTCCGAAGCTGCAACATCTTCCGCTCCGCCTTCAATCGCAATTTCCATTATCTGATCTTCTGTGTATTTTTCGCCGTCAAGCGTAATTACGCCGAGACGTTTAAACAATCTGGAAACAGAACCCGAGGTTGCAAGCTGTCCGCCCGCTCTCGTTAGAATATTACGGATATCCGCGGCTGCGCGGTTTTTATTGTCCGTTAAAACTTCGATAAAAATCGCAACACCGCCCGGGGCATACGCTTCGTAAACAAGTTCTTCGTAGTTTACGCCCTCAAGCTCGCCTGTGCCTTTCTTAATCGCCCTGTCAATATTGTCCTTGGGCATATTGGCAGACCTTGCCTTAAGAATTGCCGTGCGAAGCCTTGGATTGCCGTCCAAGCTCCCGCCGCCCATTCTGGCAGCTATGGAAATTTCCTTTATTAACTTTGTGAACATCTGACCGCGTTTTGCATCCGCGGCACCTTTTGCGTGCTTAATCGTCGCCCATTTACTGTGGCCCGACATGTTTACTCCTTACTGTTTGGAATGAGAAAATATAAATTTTCAAAATGGAGAATTATACTTTTCCCTTCTGAACTGCTTTGCCGAATGAATCGCGAACAACTTTATCGTACCAGTCAAAAGCAAACGGTTCTTTTCCCCTTACTGTTGACTTCATTTGATACTCAATGCCGTCTTTGCAGCTTTCACATACACTGAAATTGGCATAATAAAAGAAATCCTTTTCGGATACCTCACCTTCCATTTTTTTCTTGCAAACATCGCATGAAATAGTTACCATAAAAGCCTCCTAATTGCTTATCTTGTTATATTATATAAAAAAAATTAGAATATGTCGAGACCTATATGAAGAAAAATGAAAAAAAAATCAAAATTAACGGCTGTGTTTACGACCCGCAAAATCCGTTTATTATCGCGGAACTGGGGACTTCCCATAATAGTGATTTAAAAAGAGCCAAATTGATGATAGATGCCGCCAAAGACAGCGGCGCAGATTGCATAAAAGTTCAAATGGTCTATACCGATGAGATTCTCCACCCCAATACCGGCATTGTTCCTCTTCCAACCGGCAATATAAGGCTCTATGATCGCTTTAAATCCCTTGAAACCTCCAAAGATTTCTATATCGAGGTTAAAAATTATGCCGAATCCAGGGGAATTTTGTTCCTTTGCACCCCATTTGGCTTAAAAAGCGCAAAAATTCTAAAAGAACTTGATCCAAAAGCGGTAAAAATCGCCTCGCCTGAGCTTAATTTTACCGGTTTGCTGGAAGAAATCGCCTCGTGGGGGATTCCTGCGCTTCTTTCTACGGGCGTTTCGCGATTATCGGACATCGAAACCGCCGTTGAAATATTCCGGAATAACCTCTCGCAAAGACGCAAAGACACAAAGAACGCAAAAGAAGAAGAAAACAAGGAATTAAGGCAAAATAATTCCTCTCTTCTTGGCGAACTTGGCGAGCTTAGCGCCTTGGCGAGAAAATCTTCATCTTCCATTTGCCTTTTGCATTGTGTTACGGCGTATCCTGCGCCTGAGACCGATTATAATTTAAGGGTTCTCCCCAATCTTGCATCGATTTTTGGGGTCTCTGTCGGGGTGAGCGATCACAGCGCAAGCCCTGACCTTATTCCGGCGCTTTCTGTTGCCATGGGCGCGTCTGCAATAGAAAAGCATTTTTGCCTTTCCAGAAACGATCCCGGTCTTGATGACCCTATTGCCCTTGAGCCCTCCGATTTTTCCAAAATGGCAAAAGCTGTGCGCCGCGCCGCAAAAGAAGGAGCGGACGAAACAATCGCGCGTTTTAATACGGAAAAAGGAGCGGAGTTTGTCGAACAAATACTTGGAAACGGCGTAAAAGAGCTCGCCTTGTCCGAAGCGGCAAACTACAACCGCACCAACCGCTCGATTCACGCGCTAAGGGACATCAACGAAGGCGAAATTTTAAAACGCGGCGATTACGCCGTTTTAAGAACGGAAAAAATTCTGCGCCCGGGTCTTGAACCGTCCTTTGAAAAATCAATTGAAGGGCGAATTGCGCGTAACTTTATACCCTCGGGTGAAGGGATTCGTTTTGAGGATATATGATATTCGTTATATTAATAATATACAATTTTTATTAATATAATACAATTTAAATAAAATATGTTACACAAATCTTTGATAAGTTGTTATATTTATTATTGACAGTTTGTGATAGTATATGGAAAAGAGGTTTTTAAATGTCTGCAAATTTAAATCACAGGAAAGCGTCTGTAAGGCTTAGGCTTTTAAAACGGGACGGAACCCCTGCTGCAAATCAGGAAGTGAAAATCAAGCTGAAGACCCACAAGTTTCTTTTCGGTGTCGGGTGTTTTGAAGCTGTCGAAGTTGCAAGCGGAAGACGGCTTACCGCAAACCCGGGCGGAGACCCTGTAAGCGACGAGCGAAAAACGCTTCTGACCGAAAAAATCGACAAGCTGCTTCGTTTTAACAATTACGCGACATTGCCTTTTTATATCGGAAGATATGAGCCGCAGGAAGGAAAGCCCGAAGAAACCCTTTTAAAAAAGGGAGCGCGTTTTCTGGAAGAAAGAAACATTATCGTAAAGGGGCATCCCCTTTGCTGGCATACTGTCTGCGCCGATTGGCTTATGAATTATTCAAACGCGGACATTTTAAAAAAAGTAATCGAAAGAATCGAGCGCGACGTATCGGCATTTAAGGGACTTATAGACATTTGGGATGTAATAAACGAAGTTGTCATAATGCCCGTATTTGACAAATACGACAATGCCGTTACGCGAATATGCAAGGAATACGGACAGGTCAGAATCGTAAAAGAAGTGTTCGAGGCGGCAAAACGCGCAAACCCGGATGCGCTCCTCCTCCTTAACGATTTTGACACTTCCAAAGATTACGAAATTTTAATCGACAAACTTTTGCAGGCAGGAATAAAAATCGACGTTATCGGCATTCAATCGCATCAGCATCAGGGGTATTGGGGAGCCGAAAGATTAAACGACGTTCTTTCGCGCTTCTCGCGTTTTAAACTTCCGATTCATTTTACGGAAAACACCCTAATTTCGGGCGATATTATGCCTTCGCATATCGAGGATTTGAACGATTGGGTGGTTGACGATTGGCCGACAACTCCCGAAGGCGAAGAGAGGCAGGCGAAAGAAATTGCCGAAATGTACGACATATTGTTCGCCCATCCGCAGGTGGAGGCTGTCACAACATGGTCGGGCGGCGACAATGCATGGCTTCACGCTCCTGCGGGATTCCTTCGCACCGACAACAGCGAAAAACCTTCCTACAAGGCGATTTACGAAAAAATCAACGGCGAATGGCATACCGAAATTTCCTCCAAAACCGATTCGGACGGCTGTGTTGACGCAGAAGGATTTAAGGGTGTTTATGAGTTGTCATGTATGCAAAAAAATGTTACCTTTAATATTGACGGAAAATATCAAAAGATGGAGCTAAAAATTGATGACTGAAACAATTTCAAATGAAGATTATACCATAAGCGACGAAGCTTTTTTAAAATTCTGGGCTGAAGAAATAGAGAAACAGGATACCATATCCAAACAGGTTATTGAAAGCGAAAGAATTTTAAAAGAGCAGACGGAGCTGAACTTTCGCCAGATCGAAGAGAGCGAAAAAAACTTCCTTTTATTTTTCAAAGACCTTGTTACATGGATTAGGGGCAAGCCCGAATGAACGACAGTATAAAGTCAAATGAAGATTTTATTGACAGGATTTGGTCCGCGATAGTAGAAAGACAGCAATTGCTTGAAAGGCAGCTTAAAGAAAGCGAAAGCAGAATGAGGGCGCGCAACGAGAAAGGCAACCGCCTTATGGAAGAAAGCGAAAAGAAGTTTTTTAACCGCGTCGGCAAGAGAAACCTGGAAATGAAAGAGCTTGACGAAAAAATCATCAGGCAGCTTGAAGATCACAAAGTGATAACAGATGACGAATTTGACGAATACGAATATGAAGGCAAAAAAGGTTCCAGGAAAAAACACGGCAAAAAATCAAAAAATCTGAAGCAGATAGGCGACAAGACAGATTCAAGATACGACGATTACAGTATTATTCACGATGCGATTGCAGACTCCGATTTGGGGGACGAGGAAAAACAGGCTCTTGTGCAAGCCGTGTCCATGGTTTTCGAAAAATTTACAAGCTTGCCATAGCCTGTTTGAACGCTTCCTTTGAAGAGGCGATGATTTTTTCGTCGATACAATATGCAAAACGAAGCCACCCCGGTTTCCCGAATCCTGTTCCCGGCACGCCAAGAATCAAATGCTTTTTCAAATGCTCGACAAACATTTTGTCATCTCCGTTTCCCGGCACTTTGCAAAAAAGATAAAACGCGCCTTGTGGGGGTGCGTATTCGATTCCAGCCTCGTCCAATACTTTGGTAAAAGCGTCTTTTCTTTTTGCGTAAACTGAAACATCGACAGTTTCTTCCGTAAGACCTGCAACAAGCCGCTGCATGAGAGCGGGCGCGTTTACAAAGCCCAATATTCTTGTCGCATAAATTATTCCGTTTACAAGATCGTCCTTATCGGAAATTTGCGGGTTTACGGCAATAAAACCGATACGCTCACCCGGAAGGGAGAGGCTCTTTGAATAGGAGCTTACAACAATCGATTCCTTATAACAGCTTAAAACAGGCGGAACTGTACACTCGTACGCAATTTCCCGGTACGGCTCATCCGAAACAAGATACGGGTATCTTCCGGTTTTTTTTCCGTGTTCGTTTAATATTGACGAGAGCGCATCCAAATCCTGCGCGCCATAAATTTTTCCTGTCGGGTTATTTGGCGAGTTAATGATAACGGCGGCAGTTTTTTCGTTTAACGCGCTTTTTATTTTTTCCAAATCCAAATCGAAGTTATCTTTTGAGTCTACCTCGATTAATTTTGCGCCGTGATTTGCGGTATACGCTCTGTATTCCATAAAATAGGGACGGCTTACGATTACTTCGTCTCCTGCATTGCAAATTGTCTTGAAGACTGCGTTAAGTCCTCCCGCAGCGCCTGATGCCATTACGATATGTGTACCGTCCACGTTAACATTTTGCTCTTTGCAGACTTTTTTTGCGAGCGCCTCGCGTACAAACGGATAGCCTGCATTGGGCATATATCCATGTGAGCCTTTTTCGTCCTTGTTTGCGATCTCAACTAAAAGGTCATGAAATGCTTTTGGCGGCTCGACATCCGGGTTTCCAAGCGAAAAATCGAACACCTTGTCCGCGCCGTGCTGTTTTTTTAACTGCATGCCTTCTTCAAACATTTTGCGTATCATCGAAGAAGACGCAAGAGATGATTTTATATTTTCTGCAATCGCCATACCTACTCCTAAAATTTATACATTATCAACTTCATACTAAAGTGCGGGCGGTACGAAGGATGTCCGCGAATACGCCGCCTGCGGTTACTGCAGCTCCCGCTCCGGGGCCCTTAATCACCATCGGGAGTTTTGAATATCTGTTTGTCGTAATGACAACAATATTGTCGCTGTCCACAAGAGAGCGGAAAGGACTTCCCTCCCCTTCCGCGCGAAGGGAAATTTTTGCCTTGCCTTCTTCTATTACCGCAATGTAACGAAGCTGTTTGCCTTCCTTTTCCGCGTCCGCGCGTTTTTTTTCGTAATCGGCATCGGAGTTTTCCAATTCCTTAAAGAACGAATCGATGTCCTTTGCCTTAAAGCACGCAGGCGGCAGAATCGGCTCTATCGTTACGTTTTTAAACTCGATGTTAAGACCGCATTCACGCGCAAGTATTAAAACTTTTCGCGCCGCATCCATTGCGTTAAGATCATCGCGCGGATCGGGTTCCGTGTATCCCTTTGCCTTTGCTTCGCGCACGAGCGAAGAAAACGGAAGCTTTCCGTCGAAGCTGTTAAAAATAAAACTTAGCGTTCCCGAAAGCACGGCTTCGATTCTTGTCACCTTGTCGCCAGACAAGAAGAGGTCGCGTAATGTGGAAATTACGGGAAGACCCGCGCCAACCGTGCATTCATAATAATAAGGGATACCCCTTTGCCTTGAATATGTTGTAAGGCGCTGATAGTAATCAAGGGTGCCCGAGTTTGCCTTTTTATTGGGAGTTACAATCGGCACAGAGTAATGAAGAATTTTTTCGTAGAGGTTTGCAATGTCTTCGCTTGCCGTACAGTCGCAAAAACATGAATTGGGAAGATTAAAAGATGCCATCTTTTCGACAAAAGAAAGCGCGCCCTTTGCGCCGACTTCGATTTGTTCCGTTCCGTTAACCTTGCCTGAAGTTTGTAATAATTGTTTTACCTTTTTGGGATCGAGTCCTTCATGCAAATTTTGCCTGTCTGCAAAAATCATTTTGTCGTAATTGACGGCTCCTATCAGGTTAACCTTTATCATGTTGCTTGCAAGCTTTTCTTTTGTTTCCGCGATTTGATCCAAAAGCGTGCCGCCTATTAGCCCGGTTCCCGCAATAAAGAGGTTAACCGATTTTTGCTGCGCAAAGAAGAACGCGTCATGAATCGCGTTTAATGCCTTGCCTTCATCACCGCTGTGAATGACAGCCGAGATGTTTGTCTCGGAGGAACCTTGCGCGATCGCCACAATATTTATTCCGTTGCGTCCAAGCGCGTGGAAAAATTTTCCCGCAATGCCGGAAGTGCTTTTCATGGCAGAGCCGACGACCGCGATAATCGAAAGACCTTTTTCCACAATCGGCTTTTCTATGGAACCCGCTTTTATTTCATTTATAAACTCTTCATTCAATGCGCCGCCGGCATTCTCCCCGTCCTGAGGAAGAACCGCAAAGCAGATTGAATATTCGCTTGAACTTTGCGAAATGAGCATTACGCTTATTCCCTTTCTTGCAAGAGCGCTGAAAACGCGCGCGGAAAATCCCGCAACTCCCACCATGCCTGTTCCCTGCACCCTAATTAGTACAGCGCCTGAAATTGAACTGATTCCGCGAATAGGATAATCTCCTTCGGATGCGTTTGCGATAATTTTTGTGCCGCTGCCGCTTGGGTTAAAAGTATTGCGTATCAAAATGGGGATTCCTTTTTCCAATGCGGGTTTTACAGACGGAGGAAACAATACCCTCGCGCCAAAATGGGAAATTTCCATGGCTTCCGCGTATGATACCTCTTTAATTAAAAAAGCGTTCTTTACATGTTCCGGGTCGGCGGTTAAAAGTCCGTCAACGTCGCTCCAGATTTCCAATTTTTTGGCTCCCAGCGCCGATGCAAAAACGGCGGCGGTCAAATCGGAACCGTCCCTGCCGATTGTCGTTGTGTATCCTTCTTTTGTGGAGCCGATAAATCCCGTTATAACCTGCAAAGGTTTTTTTCCTTTAAAGCGCGACTTTATTTTTTCTTCTGTTTCTTTTTCCAAAATCGCCGCTCTTCCAAAAGAAGAATCTGTTATTACGACTTCTCTTGCGTCAAGATATTCGGATTTGATTCCGCTTGCCGTCAATATATGCGAAATCAATGAGGCGGAAAGTCTTTCGCCGAAACTCATTACAAGATCCAGGCTTCTTAAAGACAATTCTCCAAGAAGGGAAATGCCGTCCAAAACCTGGCTTAAAAGCGTTATGTTGTCTTCGATTTCCTTTACGGCGTTTTTTTTGTCATCGCCTTTTAAAAAATGAGACGCGCAGTCGATGTGACGCGTTTTTAATTCTTCTATTTTGCCTGTGTCGACATTGCCGCTGACAGCTTTGTTTCCCAAACCGATTAAAGTGTCGGTCACTTGTGAAAATGCGGAAACCACAACAGCTCCAACATTGGAGCCGTGATCCTTGTCGTTTAAAATACCGATGATATTCTCGATTGCTTTGGGGCTTCCGACAGAAGAGCCGCCGAATTTTAGTACTGTCATAATTCTACTCCCATTGAATATTACCGAATTTTAATATAATTTTACAGTAGTAGTTATGGAAAAACGCATCTTTTTTGATCATGCCGCGGGAGCATTTGGAAACCCGTCTTCTCAGCACAACGAAGGAAGAATCGCAAAAATCGCGCTTGAAGACGCAAGAAAAAGATGCGCAAACGCTCTTGATGTAGCGCCTGAAACTCTTTATTTTACATCGGGCGGAACCGAATCAAACAGCATCGCCCTTTTTTCCACGCTGACGCGCCCCGGCAAAGGAAGGGTTATTTCATCCCTTGCGGAACATGCTTCTGTCAGGGAAGGAATGCAAACTTTAGAAAGATTGGGAAAAACCACAGGCGTCATTACAGTGGATTCTGCGGGAAGAGTTACGCCTGACACTTTGACAAAGGCGCTTAATCAATACGGCGACGTTCGTTTCATTAGTGCGATGCATGTTAATAACGAGACAGGAGCCGTGACAGACATTATGTCATTAAGAGATGTAATTAAAAAATATACTGACGCAGGCAAACCTCATATTCATTTTCATTGTGATCTGGTTCAGGCGGCGGGAAAAATTCCTGTAGACATTAAAAGTTTTGACATTGATTCCGCTTCCATAAGCGCGCACAAACTTGGCGGCCCTAGGGGGATCGGTCTTTTGTATTTTAAAAAACCTGTCGAAGTTTTCTTTTCCGGCGGCGGACAGGAAAGCGGCATAAGAGGCGGCACGGAAAATGTGCAGGGAGCTGTCGGTTTGGCAGATTGTTTGGAAGAAGGGCTAGGTAAAAAATTAGGGTTCGACAAAAAAGCAGGGCTCGACAAAAAAGCAGATGCAAAAGCCAGGTGGCAGAAATTAATTGGCGCATTGGCGGATGTAAAACGCTGCACGTTGATTCCTTACGAGCGAAATTTGGACTTTGACAATTTTTCTCCGTATATTTTGCAAGCCGCATTCAAGGACATTCCCGGAGAAGTGATGGCGAGGGCTCTTGACGATCTTGGCTTTGCGGTTTCCACAGGTTCTGCATGTTCATCGTCTTCGCCCGAGCGTCCTGTACTTGTTGCAATGGGTGTCAGCGAAAACTTACGAATCGAAGGAATACGCATTTCGCAAGGTTATTCAACAACAAACGAGGATATTGACGCGCTCCTTTGCGGCATTAAAGAGGTGTTAAAATTTTTATGATTACATGGCTTTTGAAGCCTGCGGAGCTTACGCTAAAGGGCGATAATCGTAAAAGTTTTGAAAGTACGCTAAAAAGCAACGTGCAGCGTTTGATGGCGACTATCGATACAGGCATTAAAATAAAATTTACGGCAGGACGTTATTATATACAAGCACCCGAAGACAAGTCGCAAGCAATAGAAGACGCGCTTTTACATTTAATTGGAATTTCGGGGTTTGCAAAAACCAATTCATGCGAAAAAACAATCGAAGCGGTTCTTGCAGCCTGCAAAGAAGAAGGAAAAAAACTATACGAAAAGGGAGTGCGCACTTTTAAAATTGACGCGCGAAGAACCGATAAAAGTTTTCCGCTTACTTCTTACGAATTATGCTGCGAAGGCGGTAATGTCGTAACAAACGCTTTCCCTGACATGCGCGTTCAGATAACAAATCCGCAGGACATAATTAAAATTGAAATCCGCGAAAAGGCTTTGGTTTATTCGGGCGGGAAAAAATGTTTTGGAGGTCTTCCTGTCGGGACTGCGGGTAGAGGCATGCTTTTGCTATCGGGGGGAATCGATTCTCCTGTCGCGGGATTTTTAATGGCATGCAGGGGAATGAACATTGACGCGATTCATTTTCATGCGTACCCCTACACTTCCCTGGAGGCAAAGGAAAAGGTGATCAAGCTCGCGTCAATTGCAGGCGCGTACTGCATGGGAATGCGTCTTTACATTTTAAATTTTACCAAGGTGCAGATGCGTATTAAGGAACGCGCTCCTTTTGCATGGACTACGATCCTTCTTCGCATGGCAATGATGGACGCAGCGCAAAAAGCCGCGCAAAAAATTAAATCCAGGTGCCTGATTACAGGCGAAAGTCTTTCTCAGGTTGCAAGCCAGACAATCGAAAACCTGACCTGCACGGAAAGCAGAATTACGCTTCCTGTCATTCGCCCCTTAATTGGTTTTTGCAAAGAGGATATTATTCAAAAAGCGCGTCTTATCGGCACTTACGAAACATCGATACTGCCGCATCAGGATTGCTGCACGCTCTTTAGCCCTCCTCACCCTGTGATTCGCGGAGATGCAAAAGAAGCAAACGAACTTTATGAAAAACTGGAACTCGATGAGCTTATCGACGAATCCCTGAGCAACTACGAACTAGTTAAAGCTAACACGGTCCACGGATTGGCACGGATTACCACGGATTTGCACTAGATCTTTTTTCGTGAAAATCCGTGTAAATTAGTGGACAATGTATTTATTCTAATGGGGCGAAGTAGCCTGTGTTGTCTCTTCCCGATCTTTCAAGCAAATAGGCTTCGACTTCTACGGGAAGCATGGCGCGGCCGAAGTCTGTCGGGAGACGCGAATTGAATGTAAATGTATAAAGACCGGACGGTATGTCCGCCGCGCTTTTAATAAGCTCGCCTATGCCGCGCGGACGGTACAAGTGCATTGCCCTGCCGCCCGTTTCCCTGCAAAGGTATTCGATGCCTGCCGATATTTCTCCGTTGCCGACAATGATTGCGTTAAAAACAATTGCGTTGTTTGTAAGGTATGCCGCCATTTCCGAAAGACTGTACTGCTCGAATGCCAAGTCGCCCATTTGACCCGAGCCGACATATACGACAGATCTTTTTGGCGCCGCTGTCAAAAGGTCGGTTGCGCAAAGACGAAGGGCATGATCAAAACGCCACCTCGCGCTGTTGCCGCCGGATCCGCGAAACGCGCTTTCCAAAGAGACTGAGTGCTGTTCCCTTCGCGCCTGATCGGCTGCGGATACAACAGAGATTACCCTTGAGTTGCCCATTTCCGAAATTGCGCGGTTAACGTCACGCGAGACTTGAATGAAATCATCGCGCATGGATGCCGTAAGATTCGATCTTTCCAAAAGGATTGAAAAATCCGCGCCACGGTAACGGTAGCCGGGAGCCATAAACGCCTGATCCAAAACAGGAATGCCGTTTTCCGTTACAAGGAAATTATTGTTTACAAGACCCTGAATTGGACGGCGCAGCCTGTCCTCCACAGTGACTTCCATTGTAACCTGCGGGAACCTTTGAGCGTCAACGCTTCGTATCTGCACAAAGAAACCCGATGCCAAATCGTCAAAGCGCGTAAGAAGGTTGATTTCGCCTTCGTTGAAATTGGCGGCGACAATGCTTCCGTTCCTGTCCATGTCCGCGCCTGTTATGCGGGCACCCCTTCCGCCGACAACGCCAAGCTCACGCGCAATCGCCGTGTGAACGTCGATTTGCAAAACCCTGTTGCCGTCAACCACAAGCAATGTTCCGTCGGTAAGAAACCTCATGCTTTCGGGACCAAGCAAATTTTCGGTTGCAAGTTCGCCAAGAAAGTTTCCGTTGGGATCAAACATGTAGATAACTTTTGCGCCGCTGTCTGCGACATAAATTTTTCCGTCAGATGCCGCAATTCCTGTCGGGGATCGAAGTCCCGCGAAGGTAAAACTTCTGCGGCCGAAAGACAAAATAAAATCTCCGTCGGGATCGAATTTGGAAATGCGCCTGTTGCCGAAATCGACAACATAGAGATAGCCTTCTTCGTCCACAGTAAGATGCTGAGGGCCGACAAATTGTCCCTGCCCCAAACCCCTGGAACCGATATACGAAAGCCACTGGCCTTCGCTTCCAAGAACGCTCACCCTGGAACCTCTGAACTCGGAAACATACATTCGTCCGTCCAAACCTTTCGCAATGCCGTAAGGACGATCAAAACCGTTTAATGGGCCTCTTCTTCGTTCCCTGATAATTCCGTTTACATCGATCATTACAAGTTCGTTGCTGCCGTAAGCGACAACCCAAATTGTTCCGTCGTTATTTGCAAGAACGGAAACAGGCTGCCTGTAAAGAACAATTTGTTCAAATCTGCCGGGATACCTTCCGGCTCCCACATAACGCACTCCGTCATTTACGACAGGCATTAAAAAACGCCTGTTTGAAACAGTTTCGATCCTTGAATTAAGGAGCATTCCAACTCCCGTGTTTCTGCCTGTAATGTCCAAAGCGGCTCTCCATTGACGAAGAGCGATTTCTTCAAAGCCGGAACGGTAATACGCCCTTCCAAGCCAGTCAAGTATTATGGACTCGCCCTGCCTGAAAGACAAAGCGCGTTCAAAAGAAAGAATAGATTCGTTATACGAAAAACGGTTGTACGCCTGGACACCCAGCCTGAAAGCTTCGGCGGCATTTATCGCGTCAACTCCCGTTCCGCCTGTCTGGGAAAAAAGATTCAAGGGGATTAAAAGAAAAAGAAAAATGAAAACTTTTCTCACCTTTGCGCTCCCGAAACTATTTTAAAATGTTTTTGAATAACCTCTTCGTCGGGAGCGATGTCCAGGGCGCGGCGCAGCCAGGTTCTGGCTTCTACAACTTCTCCCGATTTGTAATAAGCCCAGCCAAGCGAATCCAAATAGGCTGCACTCTCCGGTTTTGCGTCAACCGCTTTTCTGCAAAGGCGAAGAGCGCGCATTATGTCCATTCCGGTATCCGCCAGAATAAAGCCCATCGAATTCATCGCAGTTGCGTTCTCGGAATCGATTTCCAATGTTTTTTCGTACAAGTCGATTGCATTTTGGTTTTGTTTTTGAAGCCACGCGGCATAAGCGAGCGTATTGTACAAAAGCGGCGATTCCATTCCGCTTGCCTGAAGCCTTTTTAGTTCGTACTCTGCCATTCTTACGCGTTTTGTAATAACATAAATATATGCAAGCGTCATTCTGCATTGATAAACGCGAAGGACATCGCCAGATGATGTTACAACCTGTTCAAGAAAAGAAAGAGCTTCTTCGTAGTGTTCAAGTTTCGTGTAGCACAATCCAAGGTAATATGTAAGTTCCATTTTTTCATCGTAATTCAAAATCGCGGTGTCTGTCGTTTTGAATTTTAAAAGCGCGTTTTCCCAGTCTTTCTTGCGGTAAAGCTCGACGGCTTCGATAAACTTTTCGTCGTTGCCACAACCTTGAGGCTGTGATGAAAATTCATTTTCCACGCTCTCCAAATCGTTTGCTTGCGCATTCATACAGGTTTATTCCCCCCTTAACCTGCCGCCACTGCCGGCTGAGACATTATCAGGCTAAACGCAGCGTTGCCCTTTAAGACCTCTGCCCAATCGGAACCTTCCTCCGGAATGTTTTCAACCTTGCCGGGTTTTGCAAAACAATACTTGCCCCCGTCAGGCGGAGTATATGTAAGTATACGATCATTATAATAACGCATAGAAGGAAAAGAAGAAACAAGCTCTTTGGGTTTTTTTTCCATGTTCGGAAAGTTCACGTTTACAAAGGAACCGGCTTTCCAGTAACCCATTATCAATACGATTTTTTCCGTAATGTATGAAACAATATTTTCCCACTGCCAGGGGAGATCGCTGTCCACTAAAGACAAGGCAACCGAAGGAATGCCGAAAAAACTTCCCTGCCTTGCCGCCGCCGCAGTTCCCGAATATATGATATCCGTGCCGAGGTTTGCGCCTGCATTAATCCCCGAAAGGATTAAATCGGGAGCTCTTTCCATATTCAAGGCGGCAGTTTCCGTCGAAATGCAGATTTCGCCGATGCCTCCCAAAAGCGCTGTAATCACGCAGTCAACGGGAGTTCCGGAGCATGACCATGTGTCTTCCTCGATTTCCGAAAGTTTTAAAGGCTCGTTCAAAAATCTGATTGAATGGGAAAAACCCGATTTGTTTGAATCGGGAGCGACAAGAAACACCCGGTGCCCTGCGCTTCTAAGCGATTTTGCAAGCAGCCTGATTCCTGCGGATGCGATGCCGTCGTCATTGGTGAGCAGAATCTTAAGCATACGCTCCCTTTCGCGCCGGAACGACCCTTGCCTTTGCCGCCAATTTTACTTCAAAAATTGAGGGGTGGAATCCGAAAATTCTTTCGTAATCTTCCAGGCGTTTTTTGTATTCATCGACAAGTTCTTTGCGGATTATCGTATAGGTGCAGCCGCCAAAACCAAGGCCTGTCATTCTTGAGCCTGCCGCCCCCTCGATCTCCTGCGCTCTTTTTACAAGCCAGTCAATTTCCGGGCAGCTAATTTCGTAAAGGTCCCTTAGGCTTTCGTGGGAATGATAGATGATTTTTGCAAAATGCGCCAAATCGCTGCGTTCCAACGCGTCTACGGCATCGTCTACTCTGCGGATTTCTTCGACAATGTGCATGCTTCTGCGCCTGATCTGCTCCGGAAAATCGCCCAATACCTCGATTAAATCCGAAGATGCAAAATCCTTAAAGCTAGCCCCGTCTTTTTTCTCGGAAAGGAGCTTTAAACCCTTGGTAATATCGTGGCGGCGCGAATTTATTTCGACTTCTGCGCCCATTCTGGGGACACGGGAGTCCACAAGGAGGATTCTAAAGCGCGATAACGGCGATTTTATCAATCTGACATCGTCATTTGCCGAATCTACGACCAAAAAGTGATCTTTTTTTGCCATCAGGCAGACCAAATAGTCCGCAAAAGGCGTAGAATTGCCAAAAATTGAAAAATGCGCTTCTTTCAGCTTGCGGGCGAGCTCCATATCGCCGATTTGAACGCGAAACAAGCTTCTAAGGGCAGCAGCCGTGGCGGTTTCTATCGCTGTTGACGATGCGAGAGCAATATGCTGCGGAATATCTCCGCAAAATGAGAAATTTAACCCTTTTACAGGGTGTCCAAGCTCTGCAAACAGGTGAATTGCGGGTTTTAGGTAGTTCGACCACCTGTCTTCGCGCCTGAATTTAAGATTTGCGAGCGTACTTCGCTTGCGTTCCTTGAGATCTGCGGCAAAAAAGCGGAAAGAACTGTCTTTTCTATGGCTTACAGCAACATGAATGAAGCGATCTATTGCCGCTGAGAGGAAAAAACCCGTTTCTTCCTCGCTTTTATCGTCCGAACCGTCCTCATTATTTGAATTTGGTGTCGGAGCGCCCAATAAATGTATCCTTCCGGGCGCTTCTGCGATTGCGACAGGGTTTGATCGGTCATCTTCTAGCTCATATTCTGTTCGATGGATTAGACCGATATCCAACATGAAAACCCTCACTTTGTATTTTAAGTTATTGTATCAGAGAATATTAGGTTTTTCAATGGAATTTTTTAATAAAATATGTCTATTTTTTGGGTATTATCGATGCAATTATCAGAGCTGCCAAAGTACAAATATAGGGGATTGCGAGAATAAAACCTGACGGGATGCTCCAAAACCCCTGCGCATAATTGGAAAAGCATTCGGCGAGCGCAAAAACAAAAGCGCCTGCAAGAACCCCAAAAGGACGGCGCATGCCAAGGAAAATAACGGCAAGGGCAATCCATCCTTTTCCCGCCGACATCTCGGGAACATACGCTCCAAGATTCAGGCTTAAAAATGAGCCGCCTATCCCGCAGAAAACCCCTGAAATCAGGATTGCCGACGTTTGATAAATTTTTGGGTTTATTCCAAGGGAGACAAGCGCATCCCGATTTTTATCGCAGGCGCGAAGCCTGTACCCAAAAGGAGTTTTATAAATTGCAATCCATGAAGCGGCAAGCAAAAAAAGGGCGATAAAAATATAAATATGGGTGACAGAACCCGAATTTTCTACAGCCACAACTCCTTTTGTTTTGAATATTTTATCGGAAAGGATAATGCAAAGCCCCGAAGAAAAAAGATTAATCGCCAATCCCGAAATAAACAAATTCGTTTTAAGTTTGAATGCCGCATAGGAATGCAAGATTGAAAATACCAGCGCCGCAAAAATTGCGGAAATTACCGCAAGAAAAATATTTCCCGTAAAGTAAAAAACCGCCAACGAAGAAAATGCGCTTATAAGGATCAAGCCTTCGAGAGCTATATTTAACGCGCCGCAGATTGCAGGAAAGAGCCCTCCCAAAGAGGCAAAAAAGATCGGGAGCATGATTGTAACAGTTCCCTTTAAAAAGGAAAAAACATTTTCCATTAACGTTTCCCCTTTTTGTTGAAAATCGCGCGAATGGCAAGGCTTGTGGACAAAAGGAAAATAACTGCCTGCACGATGTATGCAATTTCGAAGGTTAGCCCTGTGTTCTGCATTGCGATTCTTGCCCCTGTGTTTATCCATGCAAGAAAGAGCGCGCAGGGAATTACTGCGGCGGGAGAAAAACAGGCGATTAATGCGACAGTAAGTCCGCTCCATCCAAGCCCTGCGGAAAATTCCTTAATAACTGCATAGTGTGTTCCCAAAACGGCGATTCCTCCCGCAAGACCGTAAAGGGAACCGCTTAACACAAAGGAAATTACCGTATTTGATTTTGTGTTTATTCCTCCGTAACGCGCAAACATTTCATTGTGACCCGCCATTCTTAATTCGTAGCCCAATCTTGTTTTTGCAAGAAAATATTGAACCAAAAATACAAACAAAAGCGCGATAAAAAATCCTATGTTTAAACTTGACGGCTTTAAAATTAAGGGAAGGCGCATGTTTTCCGCAATTTTTGCGGTTGATACAAGCGATGTATGCGGATCCAAAAAAGGCCCCTGGACAAGGTAATTTACAATCGGCAGAACTGCGCAGGAAAGAAGGAAAGAAGAAATAAGTTCGTTAACATTCCATTTAGCCTTGCAAATGCCGCTTATTGCGGAAAGCGCTCCTGCGCAAGCTGCTCCTGCAACAGCCGCAATAATCGCTCCTGTAAAACCGATTCCTGAAAGCGCCAATGCCGTTATGGTTGTAATAAACGCGCCAAGATAGACTTGTCCCTCGCCGCCAAGATTAAGGTTTCCCGCCTTCATTGCGATTATTATTCCGAGCGCTCCCAATATTAGCGGAACCGACATGTTAAGCATGTTTCCAAAACTGAAAATGTTTCTGAAAGGACCTGCAAAGAAAAAATAAAACGCGTTTAAAGGCTCGTCGCTTAAAATGAGAATCAACAAAAACAATACGACAAGGGAAAAAAGAATAACAAATAAAATCCCCAATCTTTCATTTTTCATTGTTTAATCCTTGCATATATTCTCCGACAATACCCTTCACTTCCGTGTCACCGTTATTGTCAAGAGTACACGCGATTTTTCCCTTGTACATAACGACAATTCTTCCGCAAAGGGCAATAATGTCGTCAAGATTGGTGGAAATTAAAATAATCGCCTTGTCCTGTTTTCTTAAATTCTCAATTTCCTTGATTATAAATTGACTTGATGCCGCATCAAGCCCCCATGTCGGTTCCGAGAAAACGATATAATCTTTTATACTCGATATTTCTCTTGCAAGAATCAATTTTTGCAAATTGCCGCCAGAAAGCGTCATTGCCTTTGCATCAGGCGACGAAACGTCAATATTGTATTTTTTTAACAATGACAAAGATGCGCCCGTAATTTTTAAATTTTCTTCGATTGTCGCGTCAACAGCGCTTCCGACGCGTTTTCTGTCGGCGGGAACATATGCTAACCCCTGATTTCTTAGCTTTCTTATGCTTAAATTGGAAATGTCATTTCCGTTATGATAAATTTTTCCTGATGCAGGATGCAGAAAGCCGCCCAAAACGGCTTCTATCACGCCAAGACCGTTCCCGCCGACACCTGCAAACCCGAGGATTTCTCCTGCATGAACGGAAAATGAAACATTATCGAGTAACGGTCTTTTCTGCCCTTTTCTTAAAACGGTAACATTTTCAAATTCAATAACAGGTTTTTTATTTTCCGCGCTTTGCAAAAAATCGCGGGAATAAAAATTTATTCCTTCTCCTGTCATCATGCGCGAAATTTCGTGCAAGTCGATATCTTCGGTATTTTTAACGCCTACAAGTTCGCCTTTTCTTAAAACCGCGACACGATCCGATATTTCCTTTATTTCGTGCAATTTATGCGTAATTAGAATAATCGACTTGCCGCTTTTGGAAAGTTTTTTTAATGTTTTAAACAACGATTGGCTTTCGTTTTCTGTTAAAATGGACGTTGGCTCGTCCATTATGATAATGTCGGCATTATGATACAGGATACGGCAGATTTCCACCTGCTGCATTTCTCCAAGAGTCAAATCCTTTACAGGCGTATTTGCCTTAATTGAAAAATTGTTTTCTTTTATTATTTCATTTGCAAGATTGCACGCTTTTTTACCGTCAAAAAAAATGCCGCACTTTTTTGGTTCAATTCCCATTACGATATTTTCTGCGGCGGAAAATTCGGGGAATAGCATAAAATGCTGGTGAACCATTCCCAAATGTCCGTTTTTTTTTACAGTGCCGGAATCCTGTTTTTCAAGACCCATAAGAATCTTCATCAGCGTGGTTTTGCCCGCGCCGTTTTCGCCCGCGATGCAAAGGATTTCCCCTTTGCGCAAATCGAGTGAAATGTTATCGTTTGCTTTTTTTATTCTTCCGGGAAATTGTTTGCTTATATTATTGAGCTCTGCCGCATTCATTCATTAATTTACCATTGAATGCATGAAAGTTTCAAATTTGGCGCGGATATCCGCAGGCAGATTTTGATACGAAGGATTGTCAAAAATAAAATTGATATAACCTTCCCTTACACCAAGAACCTCACAAATGCCGAATTGCATTTCTCCCGTTTTCAAATCTTCCAAAATTTCAATTACAAGTTTTTTTTGTTCAAGCATTCCGCAGCCTACAATTGCGCGGGGAGCCGATTTGTACGCGTCAATGTTGTACCACACAACATACGCATTTCTTTCGGTTGCGGTTCTTAACAACCCCTGGGCCGCGCCGCCTGCAATTGCCGTAAAAACGTCAACGCCCGAGCTCATCATTGCATTTGCGATCTCCGCCGCCTTGTTCGCATCCCTCCAGTTGCCGATTACCCTAAAATCAAGTTCGATTCCGGGGTCTGCAAGTCTTGCGCCTTCCAAAAATGCGGGAACCATCTGATTCGTCAAAAGCGGATATTCCTGCGCGGCGATAAAACCGATTTTCTTTTGCGCATTAGCATAAGGCATATTGCTTGTTGTGACCAATCCCGCCAAATAACCCAAAAAGAGCGATTGCTCGTCTTGTGCAAAATGATACGTTTTAATCTGCGCATGACCGTCGTACTGCGCGTCTGTTATTATGAATTTAACATCGGGAAAAAGACTTGCCAAATTTGAGCAAATTTCGGGGAGCGACGGATTTGAACCTATGACAAAATCGAATGCGCTTTCCGAGATTATTTGGGCCAACTGCTGTTCCCATTCAGCCTGATTCATTCCCGCTTCATAAATTTTTATGTTTACGTTCGGGTTTTTCTCTTTAAATTCATTTGCGCCTTCTGCCATTTGTTCGTATGTCGGACTTCCCGCGATAAATCCCGTTATAAAAACCAAAACGGAAATATCGTCCCTGTTTGCATTGTTTTTTCGGTTGCATCCGACTGCAAAAATCAATGTTAAAAATAATAATACTAATGACAAATGCCTGATTTTCAATTTTCCGCTCCTTGATCCCTACTCTTTTTATACACATTGAAAAGATTATTGTAAAGGGCATTATTCTGATTGTTTGGCGAATATTCCTTTTCGATTTTTACCATCCTGTCACAAGCCTCTTTATATGAAGAATATTTCCCCAAAAATACGCTTCCGATTATAGCAAGACCCAAAAGTTCAGCCTCTTTATAAACGCCTTCCTTTACGCAGACTCCCGTAATATCGGCTTTTATTTGATTTAAATGCGCGCACTTTGAAAGCCCTCCTGTGACATGAAGAGCATTTAACTTTTCGCCCGATTCTTCCATTGCAAGAATTATGTCCTTTATTGCAAAACCTATTCCTTCAAGAACCGAGGACGCAAATTCGCCTCGTCCTGCAGAAAGACCAAGCCCCTGCATGCTTCCTTTGATTAAAGCATCCCAATGTGGAGCATGAGCGCCTGCAAGATACGGTTTGAACACAAGTCCTTTGGAACCGGGTTCGCTTTTTTTTGCAAGAGAAATAAAATCATCGAATGTTTTTACATTAAGAATGTCGGATGCCCATTCAATTGCCTTGCCTGTCGTATTGATTGTTCCTGATAAATTCCAAAACGGTTTTACAGGGTGCATATATGACATGAGCCTTTTATCGTTAACGTAATTGTTCGAGCAAAGATTGATCCCTTCCGATGAGCCTGTTCTGCAGCACGCCATCCCCGCTTGCGTAACGCCGCTTCCCAAAATTGCGGCAAAAAAGTCAGGCCCGCCCGATACAACGGGAATATTTTTGGAAAAGCCGAATCTTTTTGCAATATTGTCATTCAGTTCTCCGAAAACGTCAGCGGGACGGATAAAGGGCGGAAATTTTTCATTGTCCAGATCGAGTTTTCTTAAAAGGTCGTCATTCCAAAACCAAAAATCAAATCCGTCGCAAGGGAAAACTGTTTTTGCCTGCCCTGTCAATAAAAATGCAAGATACTCGGGGCATCCCAAAAAATATTTTGTGTTTTTATAAATTTCGTTTTCTTCTTTTTTAATGTAATAAATCTTTGGAATGAAAAATTTTGCGTCGGCGCAGCTTCCCGCTTTGTGCGTAATTTCTTCCGTGTATTCAGAAGCTCTTCTGTCAAGCCAAAGACGCGCATTTTCATGCCTGCCGTCTTCATATACGGGAACAAGGCTTGGACCGTTTCCGCTTATGACGATTGCTTCCACTTTGGAAAGTTTTCCGATTTTTTTGCCGCATTTTTTGCAGCATTCAAAAAAAGCGTCTTCCCAGCTTTTGGGATCGGCTTCGTGTTTCATTCCGTCATTTTTAATAATCGAAAGCGGTTTTTCATCATACGACAAACGCTTTCCGTTAAAATCCCAAAGAGCCGCCTTAAATGTTGAAGTTCCGATGTCGATTGTAAAAAGCATTTTGTCTCCGCTTTCATTTTATCATGTTTTTCTGAAAAACAACTCTCTTATAACATGTTCTTTTGCAATGCCTTTTTGTTCAAACCTTGTATTGGGCCGCCAATTTTGCGGCGGTGAAAATCTGTCATATTCGTTTTTTATGCCTTCTGTTGCCGAAAGTTCCTCCAATGCAAAAAGCGCATATTCTTCCCAATCGGTAACAAAATAAATGTATCCGCCTTTTTTTAGCGATTTGCATAACAAATCCGTAAACGGACGCTGTACAAGACGGCGTTTATGGTGTCTTTTTTTCGGCCAGGGGTCGGGGAAAAAAACATGCACAGCTTCCAATGAACAATTTTGTATCATATTTTCAAAAACCAATACAGCGTCATATTCGATTATTTTAATATTATCAAGATTTCTTTTTTCCATTTCCCATAAAAGACGCCCGATACCGGGCTTATGAACTTCAATGCCAAGATAATTCCTGTCGGGGTTTGCCTGTGCAATTTCCGCCGTGGCAAAACCGGAACCAAAACCTATTTCCACCGTCAGATTGCCAATATCGATTTTTGTTTCTTCGGAAAAAGGAATCAAAATATTTTGCGACAGATTTTCATACGCGTTTTTTTGAGCCTGAGTATAGCGTCCCTGACGCAAAACATAACTTTTTAACATCAATTTATCGGCACCACATCCGTAAATGCGCTGCATTGGTTTTCTTCGTCTTCCGTCCATAACGCGACAGTACTCACCGACGAAGGAAGCCTCAAATTGGAAAGATTGCCTGTCAACGAATCGATGTTTGCGGTGTATGCATAATTTCCGGATGCATCATAACAAACAAGGCGATTTACAGGCCAATTTGATTTTATTGTGTATACTCCGTTAATTATTTCAAGTTCCGGAAATTGGAAACGCACATTTCCGTCAAAGGTAAACGTGCGCTCGCTGCTTTCTCCGCTTTTGTTTACCAAAACTGCGCGAAACACTCCGCGCGGAAGATTTCCTTCGCTTGCCGCAATGCTTCTGGTTCCAATCCATTCCTTTCCGTCATGCGCCGAACGCAGCCATTCGTCGTTTTTAACTTTCCAGCGAAGCTGTTCCCTGTCGTGATAAAGATAAAACTCGTCAAGATTTTCCATTCCTTCCTCGTCTTCCGGAAGAATGAAAAACGAATACTGCTCGCGATAGCCGTCTTCTGTCTGGTACAAAATCAATTTGATAAAACCGAATGTAATTTCCGGTTTTGAATTGGAACAGGAGACGGAAAAAATTAAAACGATTCCCGCAAAAATCGGGAAGCAAATTGATTTTTTAATGATATTCAACATAGGCCTGCCATAAGTATAGAATGATTGCCAAAAATTGTCTACAATGATTTTTATGAATATTTGGTTTGCCACAAACAATGCCCACAAAAAAGAGGAGCTTGAAGCCATTTTGGGTGTCCCCCTTTTAATCCCTTCGCAAAACGGTTTTTCTTTTAACCCCGAGGAAACGGGAGCAACTTTTTGCGAAAACACACTGATAAAAGCAAGGGAATTGCACAACCTGATTGGAAAAAACGATCCTGTCATCGCGGACGACTCGGGTCTTTGCGTAGACGGCCTTGGAGGAAGACCCGGCGTACTTTCCGCCCGTTACGGAATGACAGGTTCAAACGAAGGCAAAAAATTGACAGGCGGCGAACAAAATCTCCTGCTTCTTGACGAACTTGGAGACAACCCCGTAAGGAGCGCGCGTTTTGTGTGCTCCATGGCGCTTTTATTCAACAATGACAGATTTTACATTTTTCAGGAAACAATAGAAGGCGAAATTGTAAAAAAAAGCGAAATGCGCGGAGAAGGCGGTTTTGGTTATGACCCGATTTTTCTTGTGCCGGAGTTTGGGAAAACACTCGCCGAATTGACGGCGGATCAAAAAAACGCAATAAGCCACAGAGGCAAAGCCGGCAAACAAATAGCAAATATTTTAAAAAGGTCCACGGATTGACACGGATTAACACTGAGCTTAATGAACCACAGCAAAAGGCTGTGCGCACCATTGAAGGACCCGTGCTTATAATCGCAGGCGCAGGGTCGGGGAAAACACGCGTTATCACATACAGAATTGCGCACATGCTTGATAAGGGCATACCGCAGTCTGCGATACTTGCGCTAACCTTTACAAACAAGGCGGCGCGCGAAATGGAAATGCGCGTAAAGGAAATAACGGGAAAAAAACTGCAATCCCTGAATGTAAGCACTTTTCATGCGTTCGGATTAAAAATAATAAGGGAAGAATGCGAGGCAATAGGTTACAGAAAAAACTTTTCCATTTATGACGAGACCGATAAAATGTCCCTTATTAAAGAATCGTTAAGGGAATGCAAACTTTTCAATCCAAAAATTGATTTGTATTCACTAAGCCAGTTCTTTTCCAAAATCAAAACAGGTCTTGCAAACTGGACAATAAATGCACAGGGAAGTTTCGGCATCGACATGAAACCCGTTTACGAAGAATATCAGTCGGGTTTAAGAATTTTTAACGCTGTTGATTTTGACGATCTTTTGACAATTCCGCTTTTGCTGCTTGAAAGCCGCGCCGACATTCTGCAAAAATATGTGCAAAAATACCGTTATATTCTGGTTGACGAGTTTCAGGATACAAGCCTTATCCAGTACAGGTTTTTAAGGCTTCTTGCCGAAGACAAAAATGCAAACATCTGCGTCGTGGGCGACGACGACCAGTCGATTTATTCATGGAGAGGCGCGAATTACGAAAATTTGCTGATGTTCGAAAGCGATTTTCCCAACAGGGTGGAAATAAAGCTTGAGCAAAATTACAGGTCCACTTCCACCATTTTGGACGCGGCAAACGGCGTAATTTCGCATAACACGGGAAGAAAAGTTAAAAACCTTTGGTCCAATAACACAAGCTCGCAGCCTGTTGAATTTTATTTCCCCGAAAATGAAACTGCAGAAGCGAATTTTATCGCGGGCCAGATAAGGGTTTTGATGACAAGGGAAGATTTTAAATACCACGATTTTGGCGTTCTTACAAGAACAAACGGTCTTGCGCGTAACATAGAAGAGGCGTTTTTGTCGGAAAACATCCCCTACTGTGTCTCAGGCGGAACAAGTTTTTTTCAGAGAAAGGAAATAAAGGATATTGCATCCTATTTAAGGGTCATCGCAAATCCCGATGACGACGTAAGTTTATTGCGAATAATAAATGTACCAAGGCGCGGCATCGGCAAAAACACAATTGCCTCGTTAAGTGAAATTGCAAAGAAAAACAAAATCAGCATGTGGGCAAGTCTTTCGCGTTTAAACTACAGCCGCACTCACGGACAGCAGGGTCTTTTTCAATCGACAAACCCCGACAGTTCGCTTGCAGGTTTGTCTTATGCAAGCGGCGCTGCGACAGAACTTGAAGATTTTGCCCTGATGATCGAAAACTTCCGTTCGCTTTTTTTGGAACGCAAAAGCGAAACGAATGAACAGGGTTCCCCGGGCAAACCGTGGAAATTGTCAGTCTGCACAAGAAAACTTGTCGAGCATATCGATTATTGGAGTTACCTTGTTTTGGAACACGGCAAAAACGACAAGGGAGAAAAAAAAGCAAGGTGGAAATTCGCCAACATAGAATATTTTATCAGAATGATGGAAAATTGGGAGGAAGACCCCGACAATCTTGATGCGGGTCTTTATCCATGGCTTAACAGAATCAGCCTGATTACGCGCGATGACGGCGAAAACGACAATGAAGGCAAAGTAAACCTTATGACGATTCATTCGGCGAAAGGTCTTGAGTTCCCCGTTGTTTTTATTGCAGGCGCGGAAAAGGGATTGATTCCCCATGAAAAAAGCATTGAAGAATCGCAAGACGAATCGGGAGGAAGTCAGACTGCAGGCAGTCTTGAGGAAGAGCGACGTCTTTTTTATGTCGCAATTACAAGGGCGCGGGAAAAACTTTACATCTCAAGCTGTCAAAAAAGACGGCATCTTTCCAACACCGTCGAATGCTCCCCTTCTCCGTTCCTTGACGAAATACCAAAAGAACTTGTAAAAATCCATGTTAAAGAAAAAGAAGAAGAAACGGACGACACACAAGCCGGCAAATTCATGGAACAGATGAAAGCATTTTTTGATTGACACAATTAAAATGTGACATCGCAGAAAGGAGGAGCTTCTTCCAGAACTTTTGAAATTACGCGATTGTTTTCCAACAACAAATCGGGATCGTTTTCCAATATGGAAAATGCGTCTTCGCGGGCGATTTCCAATATTTTATTGTCGCGTATCGGGTTTGCCATTCCAAGAACCAAAAACCCCGATTGCTCGGTTCCCGCAACCAGCCCCGGTCCCCGAATTTTCAAATCTTCTTCCGCTATGACAAAGCCGTCATTATTTTCCAGCATTACGATTAAACGCATTTTTGCGTCTTGCGTATATTCGTCGGAATACACAAGAAAACAAAACGATTGTTCAGATCCGCGCCCCACCCTTCCCCTAAGCTGATGCAAAGCTGAAAGTCCAAAACGCTCCGCGTTGTGTATGACTATGCATGTGGCATTCGGCACGTCAACGCCCACTTCCACAACGCTTGTTGCGGCAAGTATTTGTATGTCTCCTTTTCTGAAATCGTCCATTATTTGTTTTTTTTCGTCTTCCGGCAATTTGGAATGAATGACCGCCGTTTTGCATTTTGGAAATATTTCTTTCGAAAGCCGCTCCGCTCCGCTTAGCGCATCTTTTATGTCATCCCCGCCTTCTATCAAAGGATACACAAAATACGCCTGCCTTCCCTTTTCCAGTTCCTTTCTTGCAAAATCGTAAACTTTTTGTTCATTGGAAACAGAAGCAAGATGCGTTTTAACAGGCTTTCTTCCGGGCGGCATGTCTTTAATGACCGACACGTCCATGTCGCCAAAAACAGTCAATGCCAAAGTTCGCGGTATCGGAGTTGCGCTCATCATTAAAAGAGAGGGCGTATCTCCTTTGGACATTATAAGAGAGCGCTGCGTTACGCCAAAACGGTGTTGTTCGTCAATTATGACAAGACCCAGATTTTTATATTCGACATCATTGGAAAAAAGGGCGTGTGTGCCGACTACGATGTCAATTTCGCCCGCCTTCAGGTTTTTTAAAAGTTCTTTTCTGCCTTTTGTTTTTATATTGCCGGTAAGGAAGGCGATTCTAATCCCGATTGGTTCCAATATTCGCGCGGCGTTTTGCGCATGTTGGTTTGCAAGAAGTTCCGTAGGCGCCAATATTGCGGTCTGTCTGTTTTTTTCCGCATTTTTTAACGCCGCAAGAAATGCAACCAAAGTTTTTCCGCAGCCGACATCCCCCTGCAAAAGACGCGCCATCCCCGTCTTTGACAAATCCCTGTTTATTTCTTTTGTCGCTTCGATTTGACCGTCTGTCATGGAAAAGCCAAGTCTTTCCAAAAGCCTTTTTTGAAGCATGGAAAAATCGTTGTCATTTTCATCATCGGTTTTAATTCTTTTGCTTTTTCTTTCCAGAGCCCTTTTTCCAACCATTACTTCCAGATAAAACAATTCTTCGTATATTAGGGTCTTTTTTGCCTTTTCCAGATTTTCAAAAGATGAAGGATAGTGGATTTCCCTTATTGTCCTGTTCTTGTCAAGCAAATTGTATTTTTCAATCAGAATATTTGGCAGTTCGTCGCTTAAATCGCCGTATCGATCAAGCGCATTTTTTGTAAATTTCTGCATCATCTTTTGGGTAATCCCCGATGTCAGCGGATATATCGGAAAAATTCTTCCAAAACTTTTTTCCATGGAAGCTTCCTCTTCAAGCTCAAACGAACTTGACTGCAATTCATTGTATTTAAAATAAAAACGTCCGCAAACCAAATACTTGCTGCCAACATTTATTGTTTTATCCATGAAAGGCCTGTTGTAGCACATAAGGGAAGCTTGAGCGCTTTCGTCTTCTATATATATCTTTAATGTCTTCATGTTTCCGTAACCAATCCACTCTTTTGCAAAAACATTTACAATCGAACAAACCTTTTCTTTTTGAAAATCTTTTAACAATACGGGTTTTTGCCTGTCTTCATAATCGCGGGGATAGTATAACAGCAGATTTGAAACCTTGGTTATTCCAAGACGGGATAATTTTGGAACTGCGGAAGGACCAATTCCATTAATTGAATTAATGGGGTTGTTTATTGACCTTACAAACATTGTTTTTTAATGCCTCCAGACTTTTTCCACCAAGCCGGAATTGTTTAACCCTTCGATTATTGCATCAATGTTTGAAATATCAAGACCGTTGTTTGCCCTTATGACTGTTTCGTTTTCCATAACGGGAATATGCAAATACAACGTACCGGAACCTGAATTTTCCGCAAGATAATCACGAAGCCTGTTCAAATCTTCGTTATTGTCACAAGCTCCTTCATTCAATTTGACATGAATTTCGTTAAGAATAATTTCTTCTTTTTCAAATTTTTCCATTTGCGCAGGTTTGACGTTTGCTGCCGTTTTTTTTGCCGCGCTTCTGCTTAACTGGGCAAAATCCGCTATGCTAGTAACCTTAAAACTTATTTTTTCGGGATTTCGTTCGTTTTCGGGATCGATGCTGCCTTTAAACGCAATTATTTCATCCAATTTTAAAAGATGACGGCACTCCGCATAAACTTTTGAAAAGAAAACCAAATCGATATCGCCTTCAAAATCCTGAAGCGTACCGAATGCCATTTCGTTTCCGTTTTTATCCTTAAAATCGCGTAACGATTTCAAGAAACCGATAATTGTATAATTTCCCTTTTTCGCATGCATAATACTTGAGCTTTTCAGATCCGCCATGTAAACCCATGTATTGCGATGAATTTTCGATTTTTCTTCCGTCTCTTTCACTTCTTTTACAACAGCGTTTACTTCCGTTTTGCTTACGATGTTGTCTGCCAAAAACGAATATTTGTCCTTGTCTTTTTGATAATCGATTTTTCCTTTTAATATTACAACTGTATCGTCCTTTAGCGAATTTTGGCATCTTTCCCACGGCCCTGTAAAAAAAGTTACCTCGATTTCGCCGTTGTAATCCGACAAAACGGCAAATGCCATCTTGCCGCCCTTGGATGTTGTTACCTGCTTTATGTTTTTTATTATTCCGACAAGCACGCAGTTGCCTGTTTTTAAATTTTCAACATCAGAAAGATTTGTATTTACAACGTCCTGCCAAATATCCCTGTATTCGTCCATAGGATGCCCGGAAAAATAAAAACCGATAAGCTGTTTTTCCAAATTCAACCTGTCCGCCCTGCTCACAGGCGGATGTTCTTCAAATTTAAAATCCGGCACTTGCGCATCGTTGCCTTCTCCAAAAAGACTCGTCTGCCCGAACATTTGGTCTTCTTTCTTTTTAAGGGCGTATTCGATTGCCTTTTCCAAATTGCCTGCAAGGGTTTCGCGTGTAATTCCAAATGTGTCAAAGGCTCCCGTTTGAACCAAAAGCTCAATCACTTTTTTGCCGACAGCCTTAATGTCCACCCTGTCCAGAAAATCCGTAAAACTTTTGTATTTTCCTTCGCTTCTTCCTTTTACAATTTCTTCTGCGGGAGTTTCACCCAATCCCTTGATTCCCAAAAAACCGAAAACAATGCGTCCTTCAACAACGTTGAAAAGTTTTTCCGAACGGTTTACATCAGGCGGATCCACTTTTAAACCCATTCTTCTGGCTTCGTCTATGCATTTGGAAAGCCTGTTTTTATCCGCGCTGTGTATGTCGTTTGTGAGGTTTGCCGCCATGAACTCGGCGGGAAAATTCGCCTTAAGGTATGCAGTCTGGTATGCAATGACAGAATACGCCGCAGCATGACTTTTGTTAAAACCGTAACCTGCAAACGGAACCAGCATGTCGTAAATTTCTCCCGCTTTTTGCGCGGAAAACCCCTGATTTTTTGCGCCTTCTATAAACGGAACCTTTTCTTCTTCCAGGATTTCCTTTTTCTTTTTTCCCATGGCTCTTCGCAAAAGGTCCGCTTTTCCCATGCTGTAACCTGCAATGATTTTTGCAACTTCCATTACCTGTTCCTGATACACAATGACGCCGTAAGTTTCCTTTAAAATATCTTCCAGGCTTGGATCCGGATACGTTATTTCCTGTTTTCCGTTTTTGCATTCGACAAACCGCGGAATGTTTTGCATTGGACCCGGGCGGTACATGGCGTTTAACGCTGTCAAATCCGCAATGGAAGACGGTTTTGTCTGTTTTAAAATGTCCTGCATTCCGTCGGATTCAAACTGAAAAATGCCGTAACTGTTTCCTTCTCCCAGCATTTTAAATGTTTTTTTATCGTCTTCCGGAACGTTATCAACCTTAAAACCGGAATGCTTTCCGCCTTTTTTATGGATTAGTTCTTCCGTATGTTTTATTACATCCAAAGTTTTAAGACCCAAAAAGTCCATTTTTACAAGACCGCAAGGCTCAAGATAATTCATGCTGTATTGTGTTGCTATTGCTCCCGGTTTTCCCGTTTTTGAATCGTCGCGTTCCTGATACAGCGGAACCAAATCTATTAAAGGCGATTTTCCGATTACAACGCCCGCCGCATGAAGAGACGAATGCCGGTTCAAACCTTCCAGTTTTCGCGCAAGGGCGAACAATTCCGTAAAACGCGCATCCTGTTCAAACTCCTTGAGTTTCGGCTCTTCTTCGATTGATTTTTCAAGCGTAACGTCGGGGCCGCGCGGAATCGATTTTGTAATCATGTCGGATTCGGGGATTGAAATTCCCAAAGTGCGCGCAACGTCCTTTATAACCTGCTTTGCGCCCAATGTTCCAAAAGTGATAATCTGCCCCACTCTTTCCTTGCCGTATTTTTCCGTAACATAATTGATTACTTCATCCCTTCCGTAATTCGCAAAATCAATGTCAAAATCGGGCATTGATATGCGTTCGGGATTTAAAAATCTTTCAAAAAGAAGATTGTATTTTAACGGTTCGATGTCCGTTATGCGAAGAGCATAAGCCACTATGGAACCGGCTCCCGAGCCGCGCCCGGGTCCCACAGGAATGTTTCTCTTTTTGGCAAAATTTATGAAATCTGCGACAATCAGGAAATACCCTGTAAAACTCATGGAAATAATCGTTTCAAGCTCGAATTCGGCCCTTTTTTGGATAATTTCCCACTTATAATCCCCCTCTAGCATCTCTTTTTCATACCGGTTTTCCAATCCCTCTTTTGCAAGATGCCTTAAATAATCGCTGTCTTTCCCAAAACCTTCGGGTATTTTAAAATCGGGAAGATATTGCGGAAGTTCCTTTACGCTTACATTGGGAACATCGGTATTGCACCTGTTTGCTATGAGAACAGTATTCTCAACCGCCTGCGGGTATTCTTTAAAAAGTTCCAGCATTTCATCCGCTGTCTTAAAATAAAATTGGTCGCCGTAATATTTTTTTCTTTTTTCTTCGGTGCGCGCTTTTGCAGTTCCAATACAAAGTAAAATGTCATGCGCCACATAATCTTCCCTTTCAAGATAATGCACGTCATTTGTAGCAACTAACGGAATGTCCGTTTTTTTTGATAATTTTACAAGCTCTGCGTTTAATTCTTCCTGCGATAAATCGGCTCCCCTTAAACTGTTTGCGGGTATTCCGTGATTTTGCAATTCAAGATAAAAACACGGCTCTCCCGCGCTGTCTTTCCCGAACAAATCTTTGTAATACAAGGCTTTTTTTTCCGCTTCGTCAATTTTTCCCGATTGGATTAGGCGCGGAATTTCGCCCGACAAACACGCGGAAAGGGAAATTAATCCCTCATGGTGCATTTTCAGAATCTCGTCGTCTATTCTCGGCCTGTAATAAAAACCTTCCGTGTATGCAAGAGAACAAATTTTTACAAGATTAAAATATCCTTGCCTGTTGTACGCAAGAAGCACCATGTGATAATATTTGTTTTCATGTTCCGCGCCGCTTTTATCCAAACGGGAACCGGGGCTTACATAAACTTCGCAGCCTATTATCGGCTTGACCTTGTTTTTATTTTTATTGCAGCATTCTAAAAATTCCATCGCGCCGAACATGTTGCCGTGATCTGTCAGGGCAAGGTGAGTCATTTCAAGTTCTTCCGCCTTGTTTACAAGGTCTGCTATCGAAACGGAAGCGTCTGCAAGAGAATAGTCCGAATGAACGTGGAGGTGTACGAATTCTGCCATGTAAAATGCATTTTACACCAAAATAGCCGTTTTTACAAGGTTACTCCCGCCCTTGCGGAAACATCAGAAGCTGCACAGGTCCCGAGCGCAGCATGTCCCTGCAAAGCGATTGCACATCCTGCATCGAAACCGCTCTTATCGAATACGGTCTTTGATTCAGCCTGTTAAGCGGAGTCGAATACAAGACGGCGGAATTTGCATAACTTTGCGCAATGTGCAGATTGTTCTGAAGCGCCCTGTAATGCTGCGTTAAAAGCGCTTCTCTTGCCTTGTTAAAAGTGTCTTCGTTTAACGGACGGCGCGCAATGTTTGTCAAATTGCTTCGCACTGCCGCGATCAATTCGTCCGCGCGCTCGGGGTCGCAAACAAAATAAGCGCTGATTCTGTATTCGCCTGACGGAATGACAGAAACCGAAGCTCCTGCGGATATGGAATAAACGCCGCCCAATTTTTCACGTATTTCATCTGTCAAAACAATATCCATATATTCGGACAAAATTGCCGCAGTTTGATTTCTGTGTTCGTTAAATTCTCTTGGAGCGTTTTCAAACCAGCCAAGATAAACCGTACAGCGATTATCCACTCCTTTTCTGATTGTTCTTCTGCTTTCGCCGGGTCGCGTAACATTTGGATTGTTTCTTGTGTTCATGGAAACGGAATTCGGAATTGAAGCCAAATATGTCGACAATAAATCGCGCATTGAATTGACATCGATGTTTCCGGTAAAAATAAAAGTATAATCGGAAGGATTCAGGCAGCGGTTTAAAAAAGCTCTTGCCTGTTCTATGGAAACTCTTGACAAATCCTGCGCTTCAAGCGGCATAAAAAGCGGATGATTGCTGTTGATCAATTTTGTCAATTCCTGATTGAAAAATCTTTGCGGATCTTCCCTTTGATGCGCAAGCGTTGTTCTGTAACTGTCCAGCATTGCGGCTATTGCCCTTTCGTCCAGTCTTGGTTCCGTAAAGAAAAGATGAATCATTTCGAATAACGTATTTATGTCCTGCGTGACGGAAGACCCCTGAAACCCCCTGAAATAACTGGAATTGAAGAACGATACCGAAACCTGTTTTCCAGTCAGTTTGTTGTTTAACTCGGTGCGCGAATAATTTCCCAACCCGGAAACATTCAGCATTTCCGCAAGAAGACCTGCGGATACTATATTTTCCGCTGTCGCATTTGCAGTGCCGCCGTTTGCCATCGCGTAAAAAACAATTTCGTTGTTTCTGTTTTCTGTCTGCTTTAAAATGATATTGGCTCCGTTGGACAGGGTAATCATGACAGCTCCCGTCTGCGCGTCAACTCTTTCCTGCACAATGGAACCCGGTACTGGAAGCATACTCATCAAATCGCCCGAAATCGAAACGCTCTGTCTTGCCGTCAATTGTGTGTTTTGCGTTTCATTGAATATTTCCTTTATTCTTGTTTTGGACGGAAGATTTTCCGCTTCTGCCGATGGCGCAAACAGAAAAACTTTTATGTCGTTGGACGAAAAATAATTTCTTGCGGTTCTGTTAACTTCGTTAACGCCAATAACGGGCAGCAGGGCGTTTACAGCGTCCATTTCCCATTCGATATCCGCAAAAATATCGTTATGTATAAAATGATTTGTAAATCCTCTTACAAATCTTCTTGAATTTGTCCTGTCCTTTTCCGCCAAAAGATTTTCCATGTAGGATTTAACGCTCAATTTTGCCTGCTGAAGCTCGCTTTCCGTAAATCCAAAACGACGGATTGATTCTTTTTCCAAAAGCAATTCGCGAAGAGCGTCTTGCGCCCTTCCCGTCTTTGCGTTTGTTTCCATTGTAAAAAATCTTGAATTGCCCGACCACTGCCAGATGCCTGCATAGAATTCCGTCGCGCCAGAATCGGGATCCGAAACAATTTCCTCAAAACGCCTGTCAATCATTACCGATATCAATGAATTCAGCAAAGTGTCGCGGTAATACGAAATTGAATCTCTTGCGTTTGTTCTTCTTTGCCTGAAAAAAAACGAAAACTCTGTTGATGTCATTTCCGGGTCGGTAAAAATTTCAACCTGAAAATTACCGCTCCTTGGTCTTGGCAGTTCAAAGCGGGGCCTGTTTACAGGCGATGTCGATTTTGGCATGTTAAAGTGTTGCGCCAATTCCGCCTGAAGCGCCCTTCCGTCAAAATCGCCGACAAAAACAAGCGCCATATTGTCGCTTCTGTACCATCTGTCGTAAAAACCTTTTAATTTTTCCCGCGTTGCGCCTTCGATAATTTCCGCAAGACCGATTACATCCCTGTCCGCATAAGCGGAACCTTCAAAAAGAACCGGCAATATTATTTTTCTCTGCCTTGCCCTGACTCCCAATCTTGCCCTGAGTTCTTCCAACACAACCCTTTTTTCGTTTTCGATATCTTCAGTATTAAAACTTACCGCATGTGTCCAGTCGTCGATAATGGCAAGCGCTCTGGAAGGAATTCTTTTTACGCCGTCGATTGTTTCGACAGGAACGTCAAAATGATAAACGGTTTCGTCATAGGACGTGTAAGCGTTCGCGTCGGCGCCGAATCTGCTTCCAAGCGAACGCAGATATTCAATCAGTTCAAGTTTGGGAAATCTTTCGGTATCGTTAAACGCAAGATGTTCGACAAAATGCGCAAAACCCCTTTCGTCGTCCCTTTCCAGAACAGACCCGGCATTGACAACAAGCGCCAAATGAGCCCTGTTTTCGGGCAGGGAGTTTTCCAAAATAAAATATTTAAGTCCGTTTGGCAAAGTTCCCGTTATGGCGCGAGAAGAAAACGGCACTTTGTCAAAGGCGCGTCCAAGCCCGGCATTTTCCGATGCAAACATTGTCGCGCAGGCGACTGCAAGCGCCGACAAAAGCAATATTGGCAAAAATTTGATTGTTGGTTTCATTGGGCTATTATAGCATAAAAGGCATTGGGCTGCCAAAGCGGCTATTGCCCGTAAAAAGGCTTGACATCCCCAAAAAAAGTCAATAATATAGTACAAGAATCTTAAATAAACAAAAATTGCCTATGGAGGGATAAAATTATACATTTTTTCGTAATATTATGCATTAATAATCCCCAAATTTCGGGCTTTTTTGGTCTTTTTATTCAAAATTCAGGGTTTTTCTTAATAAGTACATTTAACAGTTTGACGTACCCCCCCCCCCCCCCCCCAATATCACAAGAATAGTCCAAGCGTAAGCAAACGCAAAAAAAATAAAATTTCTCCCAATTGCAAAGTCTCCCCTGCATTTGAGAACCGTCGGTTCATGATGCAGGGGCTTTTTTTATACAGCCAAAATTCGCATTCTCAAGGAGCCCCGGGGGACATAACCGCAAAAGCGGTAAAAAAAAAGGAGTGTTTTTATGAAAAACACAAAAATTTCAAAAGCTGTCTTAAAGAAAGCAGGGATTCTTTTCCTTGCGGCGGCAATCGCAATGGCAGCGGCAGGCTGCGATCTCTTTATGGAACCGCCATCCGCACCGACAGGCGTATCTGCCGTTGCAGCATCGGCAAGCAGCATTACCATCAGTTGGAATGCTGTGTCGGGCGCAAACAGGTACGATGTAATGCGTTATACAAGCGCAGGCGCTTCCACTTGGACTGCATATCAAAATGCGGGTAATACAACTTCGTACACATGGACAGGATTAAGCTCAGGTACACATTGGTTCAGGGTGTCTGCATATAATACGGCAGGCGAAAGCGAATACTCAACAATGGTTTCTGCCACTTTAGCCTCGTTAACGCCTGTTGCAACAACAATAACAGTTAATGCATCCGATTGGTATCTTGGTACGTTATCAGGTACTACTACAGGCAGAGAAACAGGTGTAAAACAATATGTAAGAGTGGCATTGCAAGCGGGCGTAACTTATACAATATCATGGCAGGATTATGATTCGCATCAAAATACTTCTGAATACACCGATATTACAGTCAATCTCTTCAGGGAATCCACAGGGTTGACTGTAAGAACAGGAGCACAATACAACGGTTGGCAGGATCTTCCAAACAGTTTTACGTATACGGTTCCTGCAGGAGCGGGCGGCAATTACCTTATCGGTATAAACAAATATATGCGTCCCAGCAGCACCTGGTACGATTTAAGAGTCACAATGTAAATGTAAAAAAGCCGCTCTTTACAGAGCGGCTTTTTTTTGAACCCATAATTATTTTTTGTTATTTGTACTCGCCAACAACTATTGTATATTCTTTTCCTCTGTGGTCTGTTCCCATACCAACAAATTTATTTCTTCCCCACGTTATTTGAAAATTAAACAAATTATTGATGCCGTTTTCTTCTTCTGCAATGCGAGTCCAGTTTATTCCATCTGAAGATTTTCCCATCCTGGAACCGACAGCAATAAATATGTTATTACCAAAAACAATATTGTCAATGCCATATACAGTTCTGCCGCTTCTGAAAACATTTTGATCGGCTTCTACAGGCGTCCATGTAACGCCATCAAATGAATATATTATTTGACCTGCTCCTCCTGCGACAAATACATCATTTCCCCACGTTAAGCCATCCAAACCGGGGTTCATTCCGGAATTAAAGCCGCTCGTTTCTTCAGCCACTATCGTCCAATTAATACCATCAGGAGAATTCATTATTATTCCATTTTGACCAACAGCTACAAATTTATCCTTTCCCCAAACTATTTGATTTATATACTTGCCATCCTTTACTCTATATGCGGTTGTCCAGTTCTGTCCATCAGATGAATAAGCTATTTTTGAATATCTTTCATAGCTTTCCCATCTTCCGGGATCATTTCCAACTAAAACCATATCAATTCCATAAGCAACAAATAAATTATTACCATACGTTATTACATATATATCGCCTAAAAATGTACTCTGCTCATATGAAATTCCTGTCCACTTAATTCCATCAGATGAATAAGCCATTCTGCCGCCCGATCCAACAGCTACAAATTTATTATTACCATAAACTATCCCATTTATATTATATTTGAATTCTTCTGCCATAAAAGTATTTTGCTCGGGCGTAATAACAGTCCATGTTGACCCATTAGCAGAATACGCCATACTTGCGTTTTCTCCGACAGCAATAAATTTATTATTACCCCATGCAATTCTTTTTACTTTGTCGGAAAACATTGCCTTTTCATCTTTAATGTCAGACCATGTTAAATTTCCTTTAATAATCCCGCCTTCGCAAGATGACACAAAAAGTGTAATTACCGACAATAAAACGACAATTACAACCACAGGCGCAATATGCGCCAAACGTATGTTTTTCATTTTACACTCCTTAAAAATTTTGATTATTATATTAAAATAATTAAATTCATTCAATAGTCATGTAGAATAATTACCTGTACGCAAATCGGGTTGCAGTAAGTTCATCAACAGCATTCATTTCGTATTTGAGCATTTCCTTTTTATATTCCTTCATTTTCTTTTCTTTTAATTTTTCGATTGCCTTTAAATCTTTTAGGGCTTCAAGGTACAAGGCGCGTTTTTCATCGACAACAAGCTGCGCCTGCGCCGCCTTTTTTTGCAATTCTTCGGCTTCCCTTTCAAGGCGCAGGATGTACATGTCCCACGATAACGAGTCTGCAGGATTGTCAAATCGATTCGATGCCGCATTGTGATGTTTTACGGCAGTTTCCTTAATATTATATTCTATTATGTTCAATGCGCTTATTGCCTGTCCCAGTATATTTTTGCATTCCTCTTCCTTGAACATTCTAAGCTGCAAGATTTTTTCCAAAGAAAAATGAAATTTTTTCATAAACTGTTAATTCCGCTCATCCCCGGCATGGAAGAAGAAAAGAGCGCCGCAACGCTGTTAAGCGCCATTGCGGAATCTTCCGCAGGTGCGGGAATCACTCCTTGAGGCACGGGTTTTTCCCTGCGCGTTACCTGAACTTTTCCCGCAAGCTTTGCATTGTTGTCTTTTGTTTCCTCTATGGGAATGGGAATATTTGTAATCTCTGACATTTCGGCAAGCGTATCTTCCAACGACACAGGCTCATCCATACTCTGAATCAAAAAGTTTTCGATTGGGTCGTGCTTGTTAATGGCTTCATCCGCTTTGGGATCGGAGCCGTATTGATGGGCGCCCACGCTTAAAAGGTCTTCGATTTTTGCGTAAGCCGCCATGTTTTCGCGGATAATTCCGGCGGCTTCCTTTGTCGCAGGGCCCGACACCACAGGCGAAAGACGCGAAATGCTTTCAAGCACGTCAATTGCAGGATAATGATTTGCCTGAGCCAGTTTTCTTGTAAGGACAATGTGTCCGTCCAAAATGCCGCGAGCGGTATCGGCAACAGGTTCGTCCATGTCATCCCCGTCTACAAGCACTGTATAAAAACCTGTAATGCTTCCTTTGTCAGATGTTCCGGATCTTTCAAGCAGCTTTGGCATTTGATCGAACATGCTTGGCGGATAACCCCTTTGCGCGGGCGGCTCTCCTGTCGCAAGACCGATTTCCCTCATCGCGCGCGCAAAACGGGTAATCGAATCAAATAAAAGCATTACGTCTTTTCCCTGATCGCGGAAATATTCGGCAATCGCGGTTGCAACATACGCGCCGCGAAGACGCGCAAGAGGCGACGAATTGGAAGGCGTTACAACAAGCACGCTTTTTGCAAGCCCTTCTTCGCCAAGGTCTTTTTCTATAAAGTCGTTTACTTCGCGCCCGCGCTCCCCGATTAAAGCCACAACGTTTACATCCGCGCTTGTGTTACGCGCAATCATTCCCAGAAGCGTGGATTTGCCGACGCCCGATCCTGCAAAAATGCCCAAGCGCTGCCCCTTTCCAACAGCAAGAAGACCGTCAATTGCGCGCACCCCCGTTGTTATGCGCTCTGTCACGCGTCTTCTCTTTAACGGATTTGGAGGACTTGCAAGAGCCGGATACATGCATGCGGAAGACACTTCGCCTTTGTCGTCTATCGGGTATCCGAATGCGTCCAAAACGCGTCCCAACAATCTTTCGGAAACAGGAACTTCCAAACGGGTACCCAAGCCTATAACCCTGTCACCGACTTCGATGCCGTCGGTTTCTTCATAAGCCATTAATTGTACGTTTTCATTTTTTAAACCGACAACCTCGGCTCTTATTACGCCCCTTCCTTTGGGCGCCATAATTCTGCAAATTTCGCCGATGATTGCCTGCGGGCCGAGGCTTTCTATCAAAAGCCCCTGTACTTTAGTCACCTTGCCGACATATTTTATCGGGTCGGTTCGATCTGTGCATTTCAGGTATTTGTCGAAAATACCCGTTTCAATTACTGTTTGCATGCAGCCCCTCCTTCTCCATGCAGAAAACCTTTTCTTTATATCACTTTTCTATTGATCCGTTTTCTACGGATCCCTTTTTTATGGATCCGTTTTTCTTTTTAAACTCATATTCTCCAATTTTTGGGCAACCTTTCTGTCCGATTCCCGTTTGCCTTTTGTCGCCATTGTAGCAAGAGCTGCAAGAGCGGCGGAGGCGGTAAGAGCGGCTTCCGCTCCGTGCGATAAAGTCGAATCCAAATCGTCTTCTTCGGTTGAATCGGAGCTTGTGTCCAAAGCGCTTTTTGCCTGTGCCTGCAATAATGTGGAAGCTGCCGCCAATTCCGAATTCAAACTTGCGGTTTTTACGATGGGAGGAGGCGTATTTTCTTTTACCCTCGAACCTATCGGTGATATTTCCAGTATTTTGTTTTCAAGTTCCGCAAGCTGACTTGCAATACGCGCGTCAATTTCTCCAAAGTCTGTCTCGATAATGCAGCCGCCGGGGTCTACAGAGCTGTCCTCCGCAATGTTTACAGAACCCTTTCCTTCCATTATATTGATGAAATCCTGTTTGTGTTCTGTCGCAAGCTCCAAGTCCGCCAGGTTTACCCTGATTATTACGCTTCCCTTTGCTTTTACTTTTCTTAAGGCTTCCGTTACATTGTAAATGATTATATCGCGCTGATTTTCGGAAATTACCTTGATAACCTTTCGTGTGATCAAAAGAACCAAGTCTACAATTTCTTTTTCCGTTTCGCTTAAAATTTCGCCTCTCTTGTCCTGGGCGCGTTCAAGCACAGTCTGCGTTCTTTCTATCAACCTGTCAACTTCCGCCTTGCCTTCCGCAAACCCCGAATCCTTGCCTTCGTTTTTGCCCTGCGTTCTTGCGTCGTTTCTTTCTGCTTCCAGGGTCTGTCTTATTTCATTTTCAAGCTGACGCACTTTTCCTTGAGCATCCGCAATAATTTTTTCGGCTTCATCAATTGCCTGCTGTTTTATAACCTGCCCTTCATCGGTTTGCCTTTTGACTTCCGCAAACGCCGCTTTCTGCGCATCGGTAACTATGCTTTCGGCTTCCGCTCTTGCCGAGGCAAACATTCTTTCCTTCTCGTCTTCCCACTGAGACTTGAACATCTCGGCTTCGCGCCGCAAGTCGTCTGCAGTAGGGCCTGTGAATTCGTCAAAATCCTCAAGCGCCTCTTCGGGTTCTTCGATCGTGGCAAACTGAGCCATTTCGGGAAAGGAAGTAGGATTGCCGATAGCGACTTTTTCCGTAAGCGCTACCA
>Ga0209755_10000115_pt1 | contig 150836 bp, 146 predicted proteins | sample TergutCo191P1_FD_187301 | JGI IMG/M metagenome (GOLD analysis project Ga0209755, IMG submission 187301) | Cornitermes sp. P1 segment gut microbial communities from Petit-Saut dam, French Guiana - Co191P1 (SPAdes) (version 2) | ecosystem: Host-associated > Arthropoda: Insects > Digestive... | reverse complement strand
TGCTTTCTATTCCCTTGACGGTGTTGTAAAAAACGATGGGCATAACGGTGATAAAAGCGATAAAAACCGATAGCTGCGAAGAATGAAAGGCCATAAGCGCGAGAATCGTAAACGAAGCAATAGGCACGGCATTAATAACATTAATGGCGGGCGCGACGAGCTTTTTAAAGATGGAAAATCGCGCAGAAAAAGCCGCAATCACGACCCCGACCCCCAGTGCAAGCAAAAACCCCTTTAATATCCGCGAAAGCGACATGCCGATACTTTCCCAAAAAATTTGTGTTTGCGCCAACGCAAAAAGCCGCGCAAATGTAACACGCGGCGAGACAATAATAATATCGCTGTGGATTAGGGCATTGACGCCCTCCCATACAAGTAGCCAAAAAATGACTATCAACACAAGCTCCAGCATCTTAAATCGCCGAAGGCGTGTTAGGATTTTAAGGAATGAAGAAAAAGTCGTCCGCAGGCATACCGCCTCCTATGGATTGTGGTTCTTCGTTATACAAAACTTGGTAAAATCCGAGAAGATTTTGGCGCATTTCTTGGCCTGTGATAAAAACGATGTTTGTACGCGGAATAGCCGTCGCGGCGATGTTAGCGTTGGGGATGATTTCAAAATCTACGGCGAGCTGTGCGGCTTCCGGCACGTTTGCGTTGATAAATGCCACCGATGCCGCGTATTCTTCCATAAAGACAGCAACGGCCTCGGGGTGATTTTCCACAAAATCGCGGTTGGCTATTACCACGCTCATTATCAGGCCGTAGTCGGGCTGAACGCGATTCCATTCTTCGGTTAAGTCCAACGCCACACGAAGTCCGTCAATATAGCGCATAAGCACGGTGCTGACAAAAGGCTCGGGAAGCAGAGCGATTTCCGCCTGCCCGTTTTCCAAAAGCGCGGCAATTTCCGCGTGTTCGGCGCGGAATTCGATATAAACATCCACGTCCGGAGTAAGCCCGTTTTGTGTCAAAACATAATTTAAAGCAAACTCGGGCGTAGCACCCTGCCCATGTAAAAAAATCGTTCGCCCCGCAAGGTCTGCGATGCTGTGTATTGTATCGGTTGTGTCAACAATATGCAATACGCCAAGGGTGACGACCGCAAGTGCTTTTACATCCAAGCGATTATGCAAAACAGCGGCAAGGTTGCCGGGTACAGCGGCGATATCCACCGCACCCTGCGCAAACAGCGGCGGAACAAGGTCAGGCGAGCCAAGGATTTCAAATTCGTAGTAATTACGTGCGTTTCCGTTAGCATTTTCGTCCATTAAATGCAACAGTCCCATAGCCGTAGGCCCACGCATTGCGGCCACGCGGATTGTCATAGCCTCATACTCGTCCTCCGCGCCGCAAGCCGAAAACACAAACACCGCCATCAAAGCAAAAATAAGTAAAAATAATTTTTTCATAACTACCTCCGTGGATTTTTTTTTGTAAATATACTATAATCGAGCAAAATATTTTGTTGCCTGTGCAACATTTCAAAAAGGTGCGTCCATGAAAATTTTTACAAAATGCGCAAACGCCCGCCGCGCCTATTTCAAAAAAGACGAAATAATAATAGAAGCAGGCACAACCACCGACGAGTTTGGCTTTATACTGGAAGGCAGTGCGCAATCAATAAAATGGAATGCATCTGGCAAGCTGATAATCATAACAATGGTAGAAAAAGGCGGCGCGATAGGAGTTCTCTTGGCCGCAAGTCCGGGTAGAGTAAGCCCGTTAACCGTACAAGCCACCAAGGACAGTACGATAATGATGATTTCCTACAAAAAAATCCTAACCCCCTGCGAAAGAAACTGCAAATACCACAAAGACATCCTACAAAATTTCATGTCCCTTGTAGCCGAAAAAGGGCTCGAACTCCACGAAAGAATAAACTGCCTACTGGAGCCAACCGTCCGCGAAAAAATCCTAACCTACCTGCAAAAAATCTCCCGCGAGCAAAAAAGCTCTTCCTTTAATATACCCATAAACAGAAATATTATGGCAGAATACCTAAACATAGAACGCAGCGCATTATCCCGCGAGCTGTCCCGCATGAAAAAAGACGGGTTAATTGATTACAATAAAAATCATTTTTGCTTAAAAAACATTTGACAACCTAATTGACAAATGTTAAGATTTTGTCCGGACATCGCCCGCGATGTTTTTTTGGTTGTGAAAAGAAAATGAAAGCGAGGGATATTAATGCGTACAAAAATCACCTTAGCATGTACAGAATGTAAGCAGCGCAACTACAACACAATGAAAGAGAAAAAGAATCACCCCGACCGCATGGAAACAAAAAAGTATTGCAAATTCTGCAACAAGCACATGCCGCACCGCGAAACAAAATAGGAGGCCTGCAAAATGAACGAAGAAAAAAGAAACGAAACAAATGTAGTAAAAGGCACATTCCAAACCTACCGCGCAGAGTTTCGCAAGATAGTATGGCCTTCACGTGAGACGCTTTTTAAGCACACGGTTACGGTAATCGTGGTTTCGCTGATGTTTGGTGTGTATATTGCGTTTTTCGACTTTATTTTCAGTCAAGCATTCCAAGGCTTTGTGGGCCTGATATCATAAGGAGATACTATGGAAGAATCTAAATGGTACGTTGTCCACACCTATTCGGGATACGAAAACAAGGTAAAAGCCAACTTGGAAAAAATCATCGAAAACCGAGGAATGCACGAGTTTTTCGACCAAATCGTTGTGCCTGTACAAGACACAATAGAGATGAAAAACAACGTAAAAAAATCCGTACAGCGCAAAATCTACCCCGGATATGTTCTGCTTAAAATGGTAATAACAGACGACACATGGTACGTAGTGCGCAACACGCGTGGCGTAACAAGCTTTGTAGGCCCGGCCTCAAAACCCGTGCCGCTCACGGACGAAGAAATCATCTCAATGGGAATAGAAGTACCCGACTTCGAATTAGACCTCGACATCGGAGAAATCGTCCGCATAATCACAGGCCCCTTCGAAGGCTCTGTGGGCAATGTAAAAGACATCAACCACCAAAAGAAAACCGTGTCCATAACGCTAAGCGTATTCGGCCGCGAGACACAGGTAGAGGTGGACTACCACGTATTACAACGGATGTAACCATTAAGTAGGAGGGTTTTGCAAAAAGCAGCCCGCTTGTACTACAAGGAGGAAAAATATATGGCAAAGAAAATCACGGCTTATGTAAAGCTGCAAATCGAAGCCGGCAAAGCAACACCTGCCCCCCCGGTTGGTCCCGCACTGGGACAGCACGGGCTAAACATGATGGGCTTCTGCAAAGAGTTTAACGAGCGTACCAAAAACGACGCGGGTATGATAATCCCCGTAGTAGTTACCGTTTTTGCAGACAAAAGCTTTTCATTTATCACAAAAACGCCGCCCGCGGCAGTGCTTATCAAAAAGGCCTGCAAAATCGAAAAAGCCAGCGGCACACCCAGCAAAAAAGAAAAAGTAGCAACCATCCCCAAAGCCGAAGTCCAAAAAATCGCGGAGTTAAAAATGGTAGACCTAAACGCCGCAAACATAGACACGGCAATGAGCATGATAGCCGGCACAGCCCGCAGTATGGGCATTGTCGTAGGCGAATAGGGGAGGTAGAAAAATATGAAACGTGGAAAAAAATACACAGACGCAGCTAAACTGGTAGAAGCAGCAAAGCTCTACGACGTAAGCGAAGCGATGGACTTAGTACAAAAAACAAGCGTAACAAAATTTGACTCAATGGTAGAAGCACACATCCGCCTGGGCGTAGACTCCCGTCACGCAGACCAGCAGGTACGCGGTGCGGTTGTTCTGCCACACGGCACAGGCCGCACGGTGCGCGTTCTGGTATTCGCCAAAGGCGAAAAAGCCACCGAAGCAGAAGCCGCAGGTGCAGACTTCGTAGGCGGCGACGAGCTTGTTGCAAAAATCCAAGGCGAAAACTGGTTTGAATTTGACGTGGTAGTAGCCACCCCCGACATGATGGGTACAGTGGGTAAAATCGGTCGCGTCCTCGGCCCCAAAGGTCTAATGCCAAACCCAAAAGCCGGCACGGTAACCGCCGACGTAACAAAAGCAATCAACGACATCAAAGCCGGTAAAATCGAATATCGCCTCGACAAAACAAACATCATCCACGTGCCGATAGGCAAAGTATCCTTCGGTACAGAAAAATTGGCACAGAATTTCCAAACGCTAATGTCGGCAGTAATAAAAGCAAAACCTTCCGCCGCAAAAGGCACGTACCTTAAAAGCATAACGCTTGCAAGCACAATGGGCCCCGGCGTAAAAGTTAACCCACTCCGCGTGGAGTAAACCTCATATCATCCCAAAGGCAGCGTGAACGTAAACACGCTGCCTTTTTCTATGTCGCTTTCTACTGTGAGGGTTTCGCCGTGGGCGCGGATGAAGGATTTGACGATGGACAGCCCAAGGCCGCTTCCCATTTTGTCCTCACCACGGGAAGGGTCGCCCTTGTAAAAACGGTCGAAGATATATTTAAGCTCCTCCGATGTCATGCCGCGGCCGTTGTCGGATACGGAGATTAGGACTTTTTCGCGGGTCTCGGTTGTCTCTACGGTGATTTCGCCGTCGGCAGGCGTAAATTTTACCGCGTTCTCAAGCAAGTTATGCAGAACGCGGCTTATTTTATCCTTATCGGCTTCCACAAGGTCGGTGCTGTGCGCAAAGCGGCTGGTTATCATCAGCCGTTTTTCCATGGCTTGGCGCGAAAATCCAAGAATAGTCTTCCTAATCAAATCGTTAATATCAAAGGTGCTTTTCTCCAGTGTGGCCTCCCGCTGGATATCCAAAATATCATTGGAAAGCTTTATCAACCGCTCCGATTCATCCAAAACAATACCCAAATAATAAGGCTGCTCGTCAACCCCCACAGTCCCATCTGCGATTGCCGTGATAAAACCACGCATAGACGTAAGCGGCGAACGGATATCATGGGAGAGGTTGGAAATAAACGCGTTGCGGATTCGCTCCTGCTCCTGCAAGCCTTCCGCCATCTTGTTAAACTGCTCCGCCAGCTTGCTTATTTCGTCTTTTCCGCGCACGGGAAGGCGTTTTTCAAAATCGCCACCCGCAATCTCCCCCGCAGCCTCGTTTATCTGCCGCAACGGCTTGGAAATCGCACGACTGGTAAAAAAATGCAACACAAAAGCCAGCACCGCCGACACCCCAAGCGCGAAAAGCAGTATCCGATACATCTCATCAACAGCAGCCTCCAGCTCCGCCATAGAAACACCAACCAAAGCCGCTCCCGCAACCTCACCACCAATCCGAAAAGGAACCCCAACCACCAACAACGGCTGAAGCGCAGGATGATTAGAAGTACCAAAAACAGCCACAGTCTCACCGTACATAACAGGCGCAATCTCATCCTCATATACATGCGCCCCCGCCCCCACAGGCACACCATAATCCACAAAAATATTAAAATCCGTATCCAAAATAATAACGGTAGCCCCCGTATACATATGAATATTCCGAATCTCCTGCCCCAAAATAAAAAGCGCGCCATACCCCGTCAAATTCTCCATAGAATAAGCCACCCGCTCCGCAAGCCGAGTAAGCTCATTAGCCCGCTGCTCCGTCAAAAACCCACGCAACACCTGCGAAAGCACAATCCCCAAAAATGTAAAACAAACAATCAACGTCCCAAGATAAAAAAGAAGCTGCTTACCAAAAATTCGCATATTTTCACCTCATATGATAAAATAAAATGTCAAAGTTTGGGTCAAGCCTTTTCAAAGGCTTGCGGGTGTGGGCAGAGCCCACGGTCCTAATCACTAAATGAATGGAGATTGTAATGAAAAAAACAAAAGCAAAATTCCTTGATGTATTTATAGGCGTAATGATAATGATTGTAGTAGCGGTTATGCCGCTGATTGTGCAGATTGCTATGCGTAATTTGCCGCCGGAGCTTTTGCCTTATATGTCGGGGCAGTATCCCGACGGGAGGTATTTCGATATTTTTAGCTATTGGAAAGGCGTAGCGGTGCTTGTGCCTGCGGGGCTGATTGCGTTTTTTTATATCAATGATGTGATAACGAGTGGCAAAATGCCCGATTATCGGGAGTTTATCAGGCGTCCCTATGTTGTTTTAAGCGGCGTATATTTGCTGTTTGTGATTATTTCCGCGATATTTTCAAGGTATACGCATACGGCCTGGCTGGGTACGTACGACCGCGGCGAAGGCGCGTTTATGTGGATAGCCTATTTTGTGGTTTTCTTCGCGGTGATTTATTTTGTTAAGGATTTCGCAAGGGCTAAGATTGTTTTGTTTGGGCTTGTTTTTTCTTCTATTATAATGGGTGCTATAGGGGTAGGGCAATTTATTGGACACGATTTTTTTGGTACAATGGCGGGTCGATGGTTGATTACAATGGATGATGAGCTTTTTCGCAGGCATATGGATGAAATTACTATAGAGTTTCCAATGTCATACGGTACGCTTTTTAACCCCAATACTTTTGGTAAATATACGGCTATGTTAAGCCCTGTACTTTTGCTTGCCGCGCTTACTTACGACGGCAAAAAGTATATTAGGGCTATTTTTTTGGTCGCCGGCGCGCTTATGCTGCTTGGGGTTTTTGGCAGTAGCTCTCTTGGCGGATTGATTGGCATTATTACCGCAACCGTTGTGCTTGTTGTTACGTTTTTGTGCAGGCCGGGGATTCCTGTAAAGCGGTTGGGGATGGCGGCTTTGCCGGTTGTGGTGTTGCTTCTGCTTGCCATCAGTTTTGTGCCGCAGCTTAATTATAGGGTTACGTTTCTGTTTAACAGAATGCAAATGGCAATGCGTGCCGATACGCATGGGATTCAAAATTATCTGTTTGACGGTAACACAATGACGGTAGTGCGCGGAGATAATACAATATTTAGCATGACGGCAGAAAGCTTTGACCAAGGCGAATTTGAAGAAGGCGAATTTGAGGCTTGGATAGAAAGGCTTTGGCTTAACAGGGAGTGGCTTACCGTCCGCGATGGGTACGGAAACATTATCCACCCCTATATAACCGAAAACCCGGGAAGCGAAACAGAGCCTGCGTCACTGATATACAGCTTTGAAATACCGGGATACAGAACAATTTCTATTGAGCATTTTATCACAGCTAATTTTTTTGCGTATCGTCATACACATGCGGCGGACTTTTTCTTTTTATTCGAGGACGGGCGGCTGCACGGGATTTCACCGATAAGCAGGAGGTCTATTGATTTCGCGGATAAAGTACCGGCATGGGGCTTCTACGGGCGCGAAACCTGGGGCAGTAGCCGCGGACATATTTGGTCGCGGTCGTTTCCGCTTATGCCAAGCCGTACAATTATCGGTAGCGGTCCCGATACCTTTGTTAATGTTTTCCCTAAAACGGAAATTGTTGAGTCGCACAGGTTTCATTTTACCTCGGCGTTTATCGTGGACAAGGCGCATAATATGTTTATCCAAACGTGGATTACTACAGGCGGGATATCTGCGATTGCGTTGTTTGGGCTTTTTGCGCATTATATTTTTACCACGTTTATGCTACTGGTTAAAACCAAGGATATGCCGATGTTTGCCTATGGCTTGCGGCTTGGGCTTTTGTGCGCGGTTAGTGCGTATGTGATGTCGGGGATGGCGACGGATACGACAGTCGGCTCTACAGGTGTGTTTTTCGCGCTGCTGGGGCTGGGTTATGGGGTGAATCAGATTGATAAACACTAGTATAGCAACCATGGCAGGCGCAAAAGAGCTAATGGCGCGCCATGGTTTAATTGCAAAAAAGAAGCTGGGACAGCATTTTTTGATAGACCAACATGTATTGCACAAAATAATAAAGGCGGCAGGGATAACCAAAGACGAGCGTGTACTGGAAATAGGCCCCGGCATAGGCGGGATGACACAGGCCATGCTGGAAGAAGGTGCGTATGTAACCGCCGTAGAGCTGGACAAGCAGCTAGTGCCGATTTTGGAAGAATTATTTAGGCCATTTGGTCGAAGGTTTAAAGTCGTGCAAGACGATATTTTGCGCACGGATTTGAAGGAAATAATCGGCGACGAGGGTAGGGGAGTAAAAGTGGTGGCAAATTTGCCGTATTATATAACCACGCCCGTGATTTTTCATCTATTAGAGAGCGGTCTGCCTTTAGAATCCGTTACCGTGATGATTCAAAAAGAAGTAGCACAGCGCATGAGTGCGACCCCGGGCAAAAAGGATTATGGCTCGCTTACGCTGGCGGTACAGTATTATGCAGACGTGTCACTGGTTGCAAATGTGCCGACTAACTGTTTTTTTCCGCGCCCGGGAGTGGATTCTGCGGTGGTAAAGCTTACGCTTTTGCCCGCGCCAAGGGTAAACACAGACAAGGAGCGAATGTTTAAAATAATCCACGCCGCATTCGGAAAACGAAGAAAAACCCTGCTAAACGCCCTGGACTCCGAAGGCATAGGCGGTGGAAAAACCGCGCTGTCGGAAGCCCTGCTAAGCTGCGGAATAAACCCCCAAGCCCGAGGCGAAACTCTGGATATTTTCCAATTCGCCAACCTTGCGGAAAATATCCTATGAGCGTCTTTGTATTAAAAATAATCGCGCTAACATCCATGCTGATAGACCATGTCGGTGCGGTTTTTTTTACTGATTTGATAGTTTTACGTGTTATCGGGCGGATTGCGTTTCCTATTTTTGTCTATTTAATCGCGGAGGGATTTAGACATACAAGAAGCCCATGGAGATTTTTGGCAAGGCTTGGTGCGTTTGCGATTATCTCGGAGATTCCGTTTGATTTGGCTTTTAATGACGGAATAAATTTTTTTGCCGATACAAATATTTTTTACACGTTGTTTTTAGGCGGTTTGGCTATTGTTGCCTACGAGACTTTGAAAAACAAAATGGTGATTGTGTCGTTTGTTCCTACGCTTGTGTGCATGGCTTTGGCCGTGTTATTGTCCGCTGATTACGGAGCTTATGGTGTGTTTTTTGTTTTTTGTATGTATATAATTAAAAATTTTAGATGGCGTTTGGCGTCGATGGTGTTGCTGTGCATTTGGCAACATCAAGGCATGATTTTTTGGGGGATTAATCGCTCATTTGCGTATATTCCTACGATGCATTTGTTGATGATACCCGCGACGCTAATCCCTGTTGCATTGATTGCATTTTATAACGGAAAGCGCGGCCGTGGGCTAAAGTGGTTTTTTTATATAGCCTATCCCTTGCATTTGTTGGTATTTGGCTTGATTGCGGCATAGATTTGCTTGATTACCTCCAGCGCGTTTTCTTCGGAATATTTTTTTGCGGCTTCGCGACTGTTTTTGCTTAGGCGGTCGCGCAGGCTTTTATCTTCGATTAGACGCACTATGTTTTTTGCAAAGCCTTCCACGTCGTTATGGTCGCATAATAGCGCGGTTTCGCCTTCTATTGCGTATTCTGTTACTCCCCGCGCACGTGATGTTACCAGCGGTAAGCCCACTGCCATTGCTTCTATTGAGGACTGGCCGATTCCTTCGCGTATGGATGGGAACGCAAAAATATCCGCCGCGTTTAAAAAATCACCGATGTTGCCTCTGTAGCCCGCGAGGATTAACCTGTCGGCGCAGCCTAAACGCTCGCTTTCGTATTTCAGCTTTTCGCGCAGCTTGCCTTCTCCGCAAATTACATAATATGCATCCAAAATCCGCGAAATTGCCCGCAAAATCACCATATGGTTTTTATTTTTATTAAGCTCGCCAAACGACAACACAAAAATACCGCCCTCGGGAATGCCAAGCTCCTCCCGTAGCGCGGCCTTGCTCACCCCACTCGCCGTAACCCGCTCAAAATTAACCCCCGGCCCAAGGCTGTTTTTAACAGGCGCGTTAAACGCCGCCGCCCGCCGTGTATCCTCATTATTAAGCGTAATAATCATATCCGTAAACCGCGCCAAAAACCGCTCGGCAGGATAATACAAAAGCCAATTAGCAAGCGGCGCGCCGTTATAAAAATGAAAACCATGCGCGTGATACACTACCTTAGTCCCGCACCTTCGCGCCCCACGAGCCGCAAGCCGCCCCACCATAGAAGCCGTAGGCGTGCTGCACGCCACGATATCGTAGCTGTTTTCATCAATCAGCTTTTTCAACTTAAAATATGCCCTAAAATTACCCACCCCAAAAGGCGAGCGAGAAAACGGCATATCAAAAAATCGGTCGCAGTTTTCAATGACACACTTATCCTCGCCGGTGTCATTAAACGCCGCCACATGTACCTCGTAACCCATCTCTTTAAGCCATTTTAACTGCGGCAAATAAAACGCACTAACGTGCAATTTTACAACCGTGGCAACGAGCAAAAATTTTTTAGTACGCATTTTTATCTGTAAATGCTCCTACAAGTGTAAGGATGCAAATTTTAATATCTAACATCAAATCCCAGTTTTGAATATAATAATTATCACACTTTATCCGCTCTTTAATCGAAGTGTCACCGCGCCAACCGTTTACCTGCGCCCACCCTGTTATGCCCGCCTTTACATAATGCCTAAGCATATACTCGGGGATTTCGCTTTTGAACTTCTCTACCCAATAAGGGCGTTCCGGGCGTGGGCCTACCACGCTCATATTGCCTAAAAACACGTTAATAAACTGCGGAAGCTCGTCCAAGCTGGTTTTTCTTATTAATGTGCCAAATTTTGTTTTGCGCGGGTCGTTTTGTGTTGTCCATTGGGTTTGTTCTTCTTCGTCGGTTTGCACCCTCATGCTTCTAAATTTTAGCATGTTAAAGGTTTTACCATTTTGCCCAACCCGTTCCTGCTTAAAGAAAATAGGCCCGGGCGAAGACATTCTCACACCTATAGCAACCATAATAAGCAAGGGCGAAAAAAATAAAAGCGCGGCAGAAGAAAAAGCAATATCAAACGCCCTTTTAAGAAAACGATTAAAAAACGAATCCAACGGAATATCACGAATTACCATAAGCGACATACCATCAACATCCTCGATATTGGTGCTAACATTAAGCAGCTCGTAATAAACAGGAACAATCTTAACCCGTATACCTTCCAAGTCACAAATTTTAATAATTTTTGTAAGCAAAGAAATCTCATCGGAGTTTAACGCAATAATTATTTCATCAAAAGCGTACTCCTTGTTTAGCTCGGGCAATTCGTCTATGCTTCCCAAAACCTTGTAGCCCATAAACCCTGTATATTTGTCGCTTGCTTCCGTTAAAATAATGCCTTCCATGCGATAGCCCCAGCGTCTGTATGCTTTTACGGAGCTGATATACGCCTCGGCCAAGCGATTAATGCCCACGACTGCGATTCTTCTTTGATAATGCCCCTTCTTATAATGGCTGCGCATATATGCGCGGTAACAATTACGAAAAATAGTCGTAAAAATAATGTTAAACGCAACAAAAAAGAAAAGCACCCAGCGGGAATATTCCAGACCCCATCTAAACACAAACGTAAACCCAACAAGCAATAACGCGCTAAGCAGGTTTGTGCCGACGATTTTTCCAAATTCCTTGGACGCTTCATTTTTTAAAGTAGCCTTGTACAATTTAAAAGCAGCACTAACAACAACAAAAACAGGTATCATTATAAATACAATACTGTAATAATAACTACTTGGCTCCCCCAAAAACGCAATATCGGGGAAAACACCTACATTAAACCTAACCCATACACTAAGCAAGTTTGCAAGAACAATTGACAAAATATCCAAAAGTAAAACTACAATACTGTATAGCCGCCACTCACGCTTCATTTGATAATGACTTCCCTTCTGTGGTATATTCCTAATTTACCCTTATTATTAAAAAAAGTCAAAGAAATATCAAATATTGCGATAAAATTTTAAAGCCTCATCTATACTTTTAAATACAACCATTCCGCTAGGGTGTACCACGACAAATTTATTATAATTATGGACCTCAAGTCGCTTTTCGTCTGTTGATGCAATCACCGTATTTACGCAGGAATCTTGGGTTGTTTTTTCCATTGTACTCACCTCCTGGTATTTTATGGTATGCGCAGCGGTTACTATGTGTGACACTTTACACATGTTTTTTTATGGGATACTATGATTATGTAATAATGTGACAGAGGTGTTAAATGTGCTGGTAACTAATCCAAAGAGTGAAACATATGATGAAATAAGGGACAAATACGATGGGTATTGTGTCCTTGTAATAGAATGCGAAAGCAAGAAACAAAATTTCGGATATGGAAAAGTAGTTGCATACAGCAAAAATCTGGCGGACTTAAACAGAGAAACACGCAGTATATTAAAAGAAGATATCGGTATTTTTGTATACAAAACATTCACAGATTTTGGTAGTTTTGCGCCTACACAGGTTGTTCATCATGTATAAAATAATAACAGATTTTAGAGTGGAAAAATTAAAGCTTATTACATCGGTAGAGCTAAAAGTTGAAGGAAAAAATTCGTCTGTGCCGTATGACGCAATCGTGGATACCGGGTGCAGCGATGCTTCTATGTCTCAACAATTGTTTGACTCATTAGGCTATAAACAAAACGAAAGAATCGAAACAACAATAACCGGCATTAACGCCAAAAGCAAAGGTTTTAGCACAATCATAGATAGTTTTATAATCGGTGGCGTAGATTTGGGAAAAACGCGCATAGCCGTGTCCAAAGTCTCCCCGGAGTTTGAGAACATCATCGTTATCGGCATGAATGTATTGGTATGGTTTCACACCGCTATAGATTACAAAAAAAACGAAATAACCCTAATAGAAAGACGTCTAAAAAACATCGACATGAAAACACGCTTTTACAGGACAGATATTTTTACGCGTAATTTATTACTGTGACAAACTCTCGGACATTGTCATAACATTTGTCCGTTATTTTAATGTAATCTACATACAAGTCGAAAGGCACAACCTTTGCAACAACTACATTAACCGCTCTATCGTCAAACGAAATGCAACGTCCCTGCGAAAATCGGCTCTGTTGCTACGCATTGTATCGGTTGTCACACCTCGAGACTTGCCCTTCCTTGGAATTAAACATCAAGCTTGGTTTATACCGCGATATCTACGCGCGCGGCGGTATAAGTCTCGGTTTACTTCCAAGCCATTCATGTAATATGAAGAATTCTCGGTATTAACCGCCTGTACAGCATATTCGCGAATGGAAAAAATCACAGCCAGAGCAAAGACCGCTCTGACGAGAAAGGAGAAAAAAACATGGCAGAGTTAGTAGCTGCTTCTGCGACGCTTCGTCTCACAAACGAGGAGCGCGGATAGTCATATGGCTATACATTATAAGCGTGTAACGGGAATTTTAAACCTGTTGCACGCTTTTTTGTTGGTTGTGTTGATTTTTTCTTTTTCATGGGATAAGATTACAATAGACGTGTGATTTGCGTATAGTTTATTTAAACTAATAAGGATGAAAAGCAAATTTATGACACATATAGAGACTGCAAAAAAATGGCTAACATATATCATAATAGCCACGTTCCCAATTATGAGCCATGTAAACATAGGCGGCACGTTTGTGAATTTATCCCTCGCAGATGTTTTTATTATCCCGTTGGGGCTGGTTTGGCTTATTGATATCCGTAATTTTAAAACTTCCAAGCACTTTCCGCACTGGTGGTTTTGGGGTGCTTATTTTTTTGTGTTTCTTGTTTCGGGAGTGTATAACATCTACTCGCCTGTTAATTCCTCGGGGTGGATGGGGGTTATTTCCGAGGCAATAAAGATTATTATCTGCGCGGCTTTCTTTTTTGTGGCCTATAACGCTACGGATGAAAACCGTGATAATGTACGTAACGCGCTTGTTGCTTGGACAGTGGGGTTGAATATCTTTATTGTTTATGGGCTTTATGTGCAGTTGAGTTTGCTTTCCGGGCTGGAGCCTTGGGTTTTTAATACAGATATGGGGCATGGTGGCAGGTTTGTAGGTACTATGGCGGACGGCAACGCCGCCGCATTGTATTTAAGTGTAAGCTTTTTTGTCGTACATATCTTATTTAGGTATTTTGAGTTTGCCAAGGGTACAAAAATATGGCTTGGCTCTACTATGGTAGTAACGGTCTTGTGTATATTTTTGACCTTTTCGCGTGGCGGGCTTATTGGGTTTTTGTGTGCTTTGGCTGTGCTGGTGGTGTTCAGTACAAGGCGATACATAAGGCATATATGGATAGCACCTGCTGTTTTATGTGCCTTGCTTTTTACTATGTTTTTAGATACTCGCTTTATGGAAAGTCTAATGACGTATAACCAATTTGGCCGTATAACAGAAGCCGTCAGTGGTGGCGGTATGCTGCAAGTGCGTTTAAATAAATCAATTACTGCATTGCAAATGGGCATGGATAATATTTTTTTAGGCGTAGGTCGTGGTAATTTTCCATTAAACTCATTACCCTACTTTGTAGAGATGGGGATTGATGAATTTGCTCTGTCACTAGAATTTCTTTACGTTGGAATGGTTCCTCATAATACAATAGCCGGTACTTTTGCAGAAATGGGTATGTTTGGTGTGGTTGTGTTTTTGTCTTTGTTTGTGATAATGGCTATAAAGATTTTAAAAAATGAAAATTTTGACAGAGACTTTAAAGTAATTATGCTGGCTTTGTGGGTGGGAGTCTTTGTACAATCGTTAGCATTGTCATTGGAAAACACCCGTATTGTGTGGATAACTGCGGCAATTATACTTTGTTTTGCTGATAATAAAGTCGTGTTTGCTGTAAAACAATATGATATTAAGGGGAGAGGAATTGGATTAAGACCCCGTATGCTCGTAGCTGTAGTGTGTCTCGTTTTATGTGCTTTTTTATATGACTATGTTGCGATACGTTTTATTCATGGACGGTTGGATATTTCTAATGACAGATTAACCTTTGCTTTTCACGCACAACAGGACGAAAGGCATACTCTTCGTTATCATGTAGCCACGGTATCGCATTCGGATACATGTGAGCCAATGACTGTAACAATTAAAAGAGAATCCACAGGCGAAATTGTAAACGAGATAGTGTATAATCATGCTCTCGGCTATGCTAATTTAAGCTTTTATCCTTATGTTGGCGGAGAGTATGTTATTGAGTTTACAGGGAGTGGCTCATCTTCTGTGTTTGATGTTAGAATCATAAAGCCTAACAGCGAAACGCAGGTGCTTGCCGGTCCATATCCTTTATTACCCTCATGGCTGCATAATGTAAATGCCCGCAATAATCGCCTTATAAGTCAAACCGCTGACTCAACCACCACTCTCCCTCGCATGATAACGGGACTGTTGTCGGAAGATGAATGGCTGGATTTTGGAGAGAAAATTAGGTTTAAGGGTGTCTCTATTGAAACAGATGATTACGGCATTACATTTTTTAATCTCGTTTTTGAGTATTTGCAAGAATTAGAGCGTCGTTATTTACTATGGGTACATTTAATCCCAGACGATATTAATAATCTTCCCTGTGATTTGCGCACGCAGACTTTTAGTAATTTAGACCATGATTTTGGGGTGGCAAATGACGTATGGCAGGTAGGTAATATATATACGCATACATTTTCAGCGCACATACCGGAAGGCAACTACACGATGTCATTTGGTTTTTGGATACCATCGCCTTATGAACGATTAATTACTCAATATGGGGTCGCTGGAACAACCATTGGCTGGTTTACCATACCCTCTTGACAAGCTTTTACAAAAAAAGTAGACTTGCCTGTAACTTGGGAAAGTAGGGAATAGTGTGACGATTGAAAACACATTCATTGATGGGCTTAAAATAATAATACCCGAAGTTTTTGGTGATAATCGTGGCTGGTTTTTTGAATCATATTCAGAAAAAAAGTTTGCAGATAAGGGGATACACATAGCTTTTGTTCAGGACGGCCACTCATTCTCGGCTAAAAAGGGTGTGTTAAAGGGTCTTCATTTTCAACTATACCCTATGGCGCAAGCTAAATTGGTTAGGTGTACACAAGGCAGGTTGCTTGATGTTGCTGTAGACTTGCGTTCATGCTCCCCAACTTATAAAAAATGGTTTTCGATTGAGTTATCTAAAGATAACAAAAAACAGCTTTTAATACCCAGAGGATTTGCACATGGCTTTCTTGCATTAGCCGATAATACCGAGGTGCAGTATAAGCTTGATAATCTTTACTCGAAAGAACATGACCGTTCTATTAGGTACGACGACTCGGAAATCAATATAGATTGGGGATATACCGGAGAGTTAACTATTTCAGACAAAGATATGAATGCACCATTTTTTGCCGACTCGGATGTGGATTTTAAATAATTATGACTTTCTGGAGGTTTTGTAATGTCAGTAGATAAATGTAGATTTTGTGATGTCGATTTAAAATATACGTTTGCAGACTTAGGACTTCAACCTTTAGCGAATGAATACCTATCATACGAAAACAGCCGAAAAGGGCAGAGTTTTTATCCACTTCACATCAAGGTGTGTTCTTCGTGTTTTTTAGTGCAAATGGTAAGGCATTTTAATCCGGAGCATATTTTTACCGACTATAAATATTTTAGTTCAAACTCAAAGGCATGGCTTAAACATGCAGAAAACTATGTTGGCATGATTAAAGAAACGCTAAATTTAAATAAAGATTCGTTAGTGGCAGAGATAGCAAGCAATGATGGCTACTTGTTACAATATTTTAATAAAGCCGGTGTGAGAAATTTTGGAATAGAGCCTGCCGCTAATGTTGCCGAAGTCGCTAAGACAAAGGGAATAGATGTTATTTGCGATTTCTTTGGAAAGCAAACTGCGCTAAGAACGGTGCATAGTGAGTATGGGGAGAAGTATGGTAAGGTTGATTTGCTTATTGGCAATAATGTGCTTGCACACGTTCCGGATATTAACGATTTTGTAGCCGGAATGAAAGTAATTCTGAAAGATTCCGGCACAGTTACTATGGAGTTCCCACACTTGTTAAACTTGATTGACAAAAAGCAATTTGATACTATATACCATGAGCATTTTTCATACCTTTCTCTCTTTACTGTAATAAATATTTTTGAAAAGCATGGTTTAAAAGTGTATGATGTCGAGCAAATTGAAACACATGGCGGCTCGTTGAGGGTATATGCAACTCATATTGAAAACAACACAAAGATAATGCAGGCTGTAGAGAACGTATTGAATGACGAGATTAAGGGTGGGTTAAAGAAAACGGATACCTATACCGCTTTTCAACAGGAAGTAAACACAATTAAATATAATTCAATCATTGAAATGTCAAAATTACGACTTGCGGGAAAAACATTGCTTGCCTATGGTGCGGCAGCCAAGGGTAACACTTTCCTTAATTTCTGTGGCTTAGGAAAAGAATATTTCGAGCATATGATTGATGTGACACCGGAAAAGCAGGGCTTGTGTCTGCCCGGAACGTTGATACCAATAGTTGGTGAAGATTATATTTCAAAAATAAAACCCGATTACATTGCTATACTTCCGTGGAATTGGAAAGATGAAATTATTGGAAGATTAAATTTCGTCAGAGAATGGGGCTGTAAATTTATCATTTTCATTCCGGAGTTAAGTATTTTTGATTGAGGACCGGGAGGCTTAGGTAATGTCAGTTTTAGTGACTGGAGTTAATGGCCAGCTAGGGTATGATATTGTTAAGGAGTTAACTGCTGGAAATATTCCGTGCAAGGGTGTGGATATATCCGATTTTGACATAACCGACCGTGATGCGGTGTTTAGTGCAATAAAAACATACTCGCCGGTTGCGGTTATCCACTGTGCGGCGTATACTGCTGTTGACAAAGCCGAAGACGAACCGGAACGCTGTTATGAAATAAATGTGGATGGTACACGTAACATAGCCGAAGCTTGTGCAAAGTATAACGTAAATATGATGTACATTAGTACGGATTATGTGTTCCCTTGCAGCGGGGATGGTTTTTATATGACTAACGATACAACCGCACCGGTTAATGTGTATGGCAAATCAAAGCTTGATGGAGAGTTGGTAGTTAAGTCTTTGTTGGAGAAGTTTTTTATAGTACGTATATCTTGGGTGTTTGGTAAAAACGGAAACAATTTTATAAAAACTATGTTGCGGATTGGCAAGGAGCGGGATTCTATCAATGTGGTTAATGACCAAATCGGCTCGCCAACCTATACTGCCGACCTTGCGCCGTTGCTTTGTGAAATAATTAATACTAATAAATATGGTATTTATCATGCCACTAATGAGGGTACATGTTCATGGGCAGAGTTTGCGGACGAAATATTTCGTATAGCCGGTTACACCAATGTAACGGTATGTCATGTTCCTACGAGCCAATACCCTACAAAAGCAACGCGCCCACCAAACTCACGACTGGATAAATCTTGCTTGGACGACGCGGGATTTGCACGTTTACCAGCTTGGCAAGATGCTGTGAGGCGGTATATGCAAACTTTGGAGACGAGGTAAATAAGATATGTTTGATTGCAGAATTTGCAAGGCAACAATAAATGAAGATGAAATTTTTGTGCTTGAAGAAAGAATGTATAACACAAAGCAAAAATTTGACTACGGGACATGCAGCAAATGCGGGTGTGTCCAAATAGCAAAAATCCCGGATAATTTAGGTAGTTTTTACGAGAGCGACTCGTACTATAGCTTTAATATGGGGAGTTCTTTAATTAAAAATTTTATTAAATGGGTGTTTTTTAGGGCGATTTTGATATTACCTTTTAGACTAAGAGTTAAATTAATAATGCGCCTTAGAAAAAACAATACCGCCTTGCTTTCTGTTTTACATTTTGTATCAGAAAACAGCAAAATTTTAGACATCGGTTGCGGTGACGGGTTGTTGTTAAAATTACTTAAAGCAATTGGCTTTAAGAATTTATATGGGATGGACGTTTTTTTAAGTGATGATAGATGCATAAACGAAAATCACCTGAAAATATCAAACAAAGGTATAGACGCAATAGACGAAGTGTTTGACTTTATTATGCTACACCATTCGTTTGAGCATATGACGGACCCAAATACAGATTTAATTAACATATCAAATAAATTGAATCCCTCGGGGCAGATTCTAATTAGAGTTCCGATTGCACCTTGTCATGTGCATGAGGTGTATGGCACTGAATGGGTTGCGTTGGACGCACCGCGTCACTTATATACTTATTCCGTAGATTCATTAACGATTATGGCTAAAAATGCAAATCTAGAAATAGAGAAAATTGTATACGATTCAGAGGGGATTCAGTTTTGGGGGAGCGAGTTATATAAAAAAGATATCCCACTTGTTGCCGCACTCGGCAAAAATATTTACAAATATTTTACAAAAGAAGAGTTAGCTGATTTTGAAAGTTTATCAAGGGAGCTAAATGAAAAAAAGTGCGGGGATTCTGTTGCGGTATATCTTAGAAGAAAATAAAATCATACTTTGGGAGAAAATTATGATAGATGATAAAATAGGAATTGTTTTGGTAAACTATAATGGTGCTACGATATTAAATGATTGTGTTCGTACTATCGTAAAATCTACGTACACTAATTATGAGATAATCGTTGTTGATAATGATTCTAAGGATAATTCTATTGCCATGTTGGAAGAAGAGTTTCCGGTAGTTACGGTGATAAAAGAAAGTGAAAATCATGGCTTTGCCAAAGGATGTAACATAGGAATAAAACACGCGTTATTAAATGGTGCAGAGTATGTAATGTTTTTAAATAACGACACAGAAATAGATGAAGGCATGATGGAAGAACTTTTAAAACATGCAAACGAAAACACAGTAACTGTACCTAAAATGTATTACTACGAGCCTAAAAATTTAGTTTGGTATGCGGGAGGTAAGATGCTTTGGAAAAGGGGCATCATAGAGCATATTGGGCATAAGCTTCCGGATAATGGTGATTTTGATAAAATTAATTTAGTTGATTTCGCGACAGGATGTTGTATGTTAATTCATAAAGAAATCTTTGCAAAAACTGGTTTATTTGATGAGGCTTATTTTATGTATTTTGAGGATGTTGATTTTAGTGTAAGACTTATTAAGGAAGGATTTAATATACTATATATTCCGTTAGCTAAATTATGGCACAAAGTAAGCAGTTCAAGTGGTGGTGAGGATTCGAAATTTTTTGTATATTACTGTAATAGGAATAGGTTATATTTTCTAAAAAAAAATAAAGGTTTATACAAATTTCTTGCTGTACCATTTGTGTACACGAGGATATTAATAAAAATGACTATGGGTATAATAAAAAATAATAATGACAAATATATGTATTTGTCGCTTAAAGCGTTCTTGTTGGGGTGTATGGGGCGTAGTGAAGATATAATCGCATAAAGAATAGAGGTATGATGAGTGAATATTATGTGGTTGACACCGGATGCTATTTACCCTCCACATGGAGGAGGTCATATATTAGTATATAATAGGATAAAATATCTTTCTGCAAATAATAATATTTATTTATTCGTAATATGCAATAGCGATAAAGAGAAATATGATATGAGAGAAATGGAAAAATATTGTAAATGTGTATACATTTATAATAGAAAAAACAAATATATAAATTTTTTAAGATCTACAATTACTCCTTACCATGTAACAAGGAATACATTGCAAATAATGGCAGAAGATATGGTGAATTGTATTAAAATATATAATATTGAGTTGATAAACATTGACCAACCCTTTATGTTAAAAAATTGTTTTGAAATATATAAGCAATTTCCATCGATACCTTTAGTAGTTAACCAGCAAAATATAGAGAATCGTGCATTGAAAAGCATAGCAAAAAGCATGGCAATATCATTGAAAAAGTATATCATGTTATTAGAATCAATAAAGATGATGCTTTTTGAGAATAGATACTATAATGATAATTATGTTAGTGTTCACACTTTTGTTTCGTCTGAAGATAAACAGTATTTTGAAAATACGTATAAAAAAAGTAATACGATAACAAATCTATCTCCTATAGGTGGGGACATACTTTCTATTGATCAAAAAATATATAGTCATCGAAACATCGTATTTACGGGAAGTATGAACTATCCTCCAAGTATAGAGGGGATTGCTTGGTTTAGGAATAATATATTTACAGAAATACAAAAAGAAGTACCAGAAGTAGTGTTATATATTGTTGGAAAAGAACCGACAAAAGAAGTTTTTTCTCTGGGAGATGATAACGTTTTCGTAACCGGAAGAGTTGATGATATACAACCATATTATGATTTGGCAGATATAATAGTGGTGCCGATATTAAGTGGTGGAGGGGTAAAAGTAAAATTCATAGAAGCCATATCTCGCAAAAAGATTATTGTAACTACAAGTAAAGGAATAGAAGGAACAACATTTAACACTGACCATGTGTTACTTGCAGATGATCCTGCAACTTTTGCAGAAGCGTGCATAACCGCTTTGAAAAAACCGGGTATGTATGAAAGTATGATAGAACGGGCATATGATAAGTTTAAGAGCGAGTATAGTTGGGACAGCATTTGTAAGGATTATGAATTTTTTTTGAATACAATTCTTTATCAAAAGAGGTAAAAATGCAATGGTAAAAAACACTGTACTAAAAATCAATGTTGTGTTTATTGGATTGTTTATTGTTTTTGGTAATATGGTTACCGTAGGATTGAATTTAGGAGGGGGAACTCGTGTCATACCTATAAGGATTGGGGAAGTACTTCTGTTTTTAGGTGTTGTTATGGTTATTTCTAAATATAGGTTTTGTTTTTTTAATGTCAGGCATGTAAATCTCTTTATAATTTGGGTGGTTTGGGCTTTTATAACGGTGTTACTTAATGTTGCGAGATATGGATACTCTGTCTCGCAACTGATATTTGCTATTCTTTATCCCGCTAGATTTTTGGGATACATTTTTATAGTGTATGCGATTTCCAGCTTTATGGTTAAATGCAATTTAGAGATTAAGTCATTAACTAATTTGTATATTTTGCTTTACGTGGCCATATGCGTTCTTGGGTTTATTCAGTTAGCGTTGTTCCCGTGTGCCATAGAATTAAATGAGATGCTTATAGACTTTGGAGTTGTCATTGACGGATATGATCCGCATATTAACCGACTAACATCTACTTATATAGATCCAAATTTTCTGGGATCCGTGATGGTAATGCCAATAATGTTGACGGTATCTACATTGTTATCCTGCAAAAAAGATAAAATTGTCAATTTGGTTTTACTATTAGTGCAATTAATTGCGTTGTTTCTAACAGTATCAAGGTCAGGTCTTATTTCTGTTTTCATTTCCTTTATAGTTTTCTTTATTATAAATGTTAAATTGTTAAAAAACTATATTTATTTAAAAAAATCTCTTCTTATAGGTGCTTTTATGATATTCATCTTTGGCGCAGTTTATTTTACGTTTAACATAGAACTGTTATTAAGGGTTACAGGGTTTGCAGGCGACCCTTCAGCCAATGCGAGGTTTGAGAATTGGGCAGTTGGATTGGAGATTGCTTCAAATTATTTTTTTGTAGGGATAGGGTACAATTTGTTAGGTGCATATAATTTAGTTGTACATGGAATTTCAGGAGCAGGTGCTTATTCATATGGAAACGATTCTTCATTACTTCTTGTATGGATGACGACAGGAATAATAGGATTGACTTTGTACTTGATTTTTATCGGATTCATATATGACGAGTTATTTAAAATTAGGAAATCAAATGATAGTTATGTATCTGAACTAGCAAATTCGCTCATCGCTTCTTTGACAGGCTCATTAGTCGTATCGTTTTTTAATAATCTTCTTTTTTACATTTTATGGTTTTTTCCATTTATGCTTTATACATGTTATTTCATAATGTATTATAAGCAAAAAATCAAAGTGCAAAAAGCAGCAAAGGATGATCCTGATTGATTCATTTGGATGCGCGGATGATTGAAATGTCCGGGATTGGAACGTATATAAAAAATATAGCAGTAGATACCGGTATTTACGGACGTGTTCTTGGTGATAGGGCGCAATTGTGTGGATATTTTGATTCCGGTGATATTATTGATTTTGACGCTAAAATTTATGGGCATTCGGAGCAAATTAAATTTCCTTACAAGGCGGTTGGGCGTGGTGGCGTTTTACACTGTCCGCATTACAATATACCGTTATTATATCGTGGTAAACTGGCTGTTACTATCCATGATATAACACATATTAAGTATCCGCAATATTTGCCCAACAAGGCGGCTTTGTCTTATGCAAAGTTTATGATTACAGCTGCTATTAAAAAGTCATCTGTTATTTTTACAGATTCTGAAAATACTAAAAATGATTTAATTGAACATTTTAGGGTAAAAAGTGATAGAATAAAAGTTATATATTGTGCAACTGCTTCTTTTTTTAGAGTTAAAGAAAAACAAGAATATGAAGGATTGAAGGACAAATATTCAATTAACCCATCAAAAAAAATAATTTTGTATGTGGGGAATAAAAAGCCACATAAAAATTTAGAAAAACTACTTTATGCTTTTGACAAATTAAAGTTAAAAGATGACTGTGTGTTAGTTTTAGTAGGAAAGAGCTTTGACAACTATAAAAACCTTGAAGATATTGCTGAAAAATTAGATTTAAATAAACAAATCGTGCATACGGGTTTTATTTCGGACGACGAGCTTGTTTCTTTGTATAATTTAGCTGATGTATTTGTATTTCCATCACTATATGAGGGGTTTGGTCTGCCACCGTTGGAAGCTATGGCGTGCGGAACTCCTGTTGTTTGTTCAAATACATCCTCGTTGCCGGAGGTGGTGGGTGACGCAGCATATTTAATCGACCCAATGGACATCGCCTCTATGGCTAAAGGAATAGATGAAGTTTTGGTAAATTCAGAATTGCGAGAAAGCTTGATAAGCAAAGGCTTTGAACAAGTAAAGTTATTTTCATGGGAAAAAGCAGTTGAAGATACACGAAAAGAATTAAATGTAATATTGGATGAAAATACAGGTGCGTGATTGGATAAAAGAAAATTATATAATGATAATATCTTGTCAGATTTTCCGAATTAATGTACTATGAAATGAAGGTGAAAAATGTTGCTATTAAAAAACAGATATTTTTGGCTGCTACTGGCATTTTTCATATTCTCATTCAATGGGGTTTTGGCAAAGATGGCGGCATCGAGCGCATATGTCACAGGTATTTTAGTGTTCGCGGGGCTTCAGGTTTTGCTTTTAGGAGTTTATGCCATCATATGGCAACAAGTGCTTAAAAAATTTAAACTTGTAACAGCCTTGTCATACAGAGGCATTGTCGTAATATTGAGCCTTATTTGGGCAGTCATATTTTTCGGAGAAGCCATTTCTGCTCCAAATATAATAGGCTCAATGATAATTGTAGTAGGGATTTATATTGTTTCGACAGGAGATAGAGACGGTGATGAGGCATGAGCCAATATATGTTGGTGGCATTTTCGGCAGTTGTGATTTCTTCATTAGCGCAGGTTTTGCTCAAAAAAAGCAGTGGAGAAAAGAAAAAGCATTTTTTGTTTGACTATTTAAACCTTAAAGTATGCACAGCCTACGGCATGATTTTTTTGTGCATACCTCTGATGATATATGCGTTTACAGGTATGTATTACAGATATGGGGCAGTGATTGAATCCCTTGCCTATTTGTTGATTATGATGTTTAGTCGCTTTTTCTTAGGCGAAAGAATCACACGCCGAAGGATACTCGGTAATTGTATGATTGTGCTGGGTGTGTTTATATTTGCAATCGGTTAGGAGAAGAAAAGATGGAAGATGTATTGTCAATAATCATACCGGCCTGCAACGAAGGCTCGGTTATTTCAAAAACAGCCGGATATATACAAGCTATTATGACGGAAGCAGATATTCGATATGAGATAGTTTTTGTTGACGATGGCTCTTCTGACGACACATGGCAACAAGTGGAGACATTGGCGGAAGATGATACACGCATTATAGGCGTCAAATTTTCTAAAAATTTTGGCAAAGAAAGTGCGATCTTAGCCGGACTAGAACACGCAAGCGGTTCTGCTTGCGCATTAATGGATTGTGATTTGCAACATCCCCCTAAGGTGCTTATTGAAATGTACAGCGTTTGGAAAGAAGGCGATGTAGACGTTGTTGAAGGCATGAAGACTTCAAGGGGGAGGGAAGCCTTTATTTATAAGCATTTTTCTAACCTATTTTACTATCTTATTGAGCGAATGGGTGGTATAAAACTGAAGGCTGCTTCGGATTTCCAATTGCTGGACAGGCGTGTAGTAGACATAATCGTTAGCTTGCCTGAGCGGCAACGATTTTTCCGTGCATTATCCTCATGGGTAGGCTTTAGCAGAAAACAGGTGTTTTTTTGCGTAGAGCAACGAGACTCCGGGGCTTCTAAATTTAATTTTTACAAGTCTGCTAAATATGCGTTGAGCAACATAACATCGTTTTCATCTGCGCCACTACAGCTTGTTACTGTTATCGGCATTTTGTTTTTTGTTATATCTATCCTCTTGGGCATTCATACATTTGTTTCTTGGGCACAGGGCAATTCGATAGAGGGGTTTACAACAGTCATACTGTTGCTACTTATTATCGGTGCGATGCTGATGCTGTCTTTAGGCATCTTGGGGTACTTCATCGGAAAAATATACGAAGAAATTAAATGCAGACCGCCTTACTTGGTACAAAAGACCTTAAACAGAAAGGCAGCATCTTAGTATGAGTTTTGCTAAAGGTATTGTGGAGGCAGTCCGTACAGAGTTTAAGAATAATAAGCTTGATTTCATTCTTAAATATGGGTTTATAATATTCTTTTTGATTCAGGTAATTAACATTGCTTATGTGAATTTAAATAATGATATCGTGCATTTGGGATTTGATGCCGCACCTATATACACAAATGCTATTGAAATATGGGAGCAAAGGACACTTAACCCACAAACAGTACGCAGAAATTTTTCCAACCTGCACCTTGATACGTCAATGCCTTTTGCGGCATTAATGTATGGTATCACGGGTAATATTTTCTTAGCTTATGGGATTGTTAATTTGACTATAGCCATAATGATAGCCGTAATGCTAGTTTTTCTTGTTAAAATGAGCTTGCACGAAATAAGTTCGAAAGAAATGGTATTACCTATTGCTGTGGCACTTGCGATTTTATTTTCACCTTTTATTAATTCGGATTTCAATGTCGCAAATCCTCTCTCTGATTTCTATAGCCTACTTTTTGCTTCTGCGGCTTTTTGGGGTTTTCGTGTTTTGACAGGTCTGCTTTGTATTGCTAGTTTTATATTGTTATACTCAAACCAACGAACAACCGGCTTGAGTATAACTATAGTCGCATCATCTGCGATTATGTTTTTCATATGCTCTGTTTCTACAGGATACTACGCCCTGATTACATTTATCGTTCCGGTTATCATTTTTATGGGGTATAAGCTTTTAATGGGAGATATTTCGATTAGGGAAGTTGTGCGCAATAAAGCTCTTTATCTTGTTTTATTATGGATTGGACTAACCTTTGTGGGACGTCATATAGCTTATGTTGAGTTCGATTTTGAGCCAAGAGACACAGCGACACTTGTAGGTGCAAGTCTTTTCTTTGATAATTTACAAGGAATATATCTGGGGTTATTAATACTACTTGGGGCAATGCAATCCGGACTCACTCCGGCACTTAGCGAAGATGGTATGGTTTTGCTGTCCAACATGTTTATCTCTCACGCACTACTTGCATCGTTCATATTAATGCTATACGCGGCAATTAAGAAAAAGATAATTTTATCAGATACATCCATGATATTCGTATTAATGTTTTTTTCAAATCTTGCAATGTTCGTTTTAACTCACTTGCGCTACGGCTCGCCATTTTTTGAGGCTAGATATCTTATTGTTCTTGTACTTTGTTTAGTTGTGTTATTTCCTGTGTTTATTTCATCGGTTGAATGGGGTCGGTACGTACATTTGCGTAAATTTCTGTTGTTGTGTCTGTTGGCTGCTTTGCTTATTTCCAACAGATTCTCTTTTCGCAAATACTTGGATACGACTATAGCCGACCATATTATGATAGCCCAAGAGTTATCTGCTTTTGAAGCAGGGTTGGTTTATGTAGGCGCGTACGATGATTGGGGTATTTTAACCAGTAACTTACGAGTTATTGATACAAACCGGATATATCACGGAATATCTATTTATGCAGGGCGCGCCATTAAAGTAGGAGGATGGGTTGGAGGTTATTTGCATCTTTTAGAGCGCGGAAGCCATAACGGTGAAACGATATTACTGTTAAGCGAGCAGGAATTTAACAGTTTATCCCCTTTCCTAAGAGATAGATTTGTTATGCAACAAGTAATACCCGATGTTGGATTAAACATATATATGGCTACCAGAAACTATATTCACATGATAGAAGAATATTTTATTCGCACAATTCTGCGTGAAGGCACAGGTGTACTGTTTACAACAGAATACGGAACAGTGTCTTTTTTGGAAGCTGTGCATTCCGTAGGCTTCCAAGGCGATTTCAAGCAAATCCGTACCGGAACTGGAACATTCACAGAAAATGGCTTGCGTTCTGGCGGAGCGGGCGGTACTTTAATGTATGGACCTTATTTGTGGCTTCCTTCCGGGTCGTATAATGCTACAGTTCAACTATCTCTTGATAGCTATACTTCGGATGAATTGGGTGTTCTTGACGTAGTAACGCATTTTGGTGAGGAAGTCTTTTATCGTATTCTCTTTAATACTGTCGATTTTTTGGATGGCGCGGCAACCTTCACTCTACCATTTGTTTTATCTGAAAATGCATACAATGTAGAGGTACGCGTAAAGGTCTCGGAAGGAACAATTGTATACATTAGAGAAGTGAATCTCAGTACCTATGAATAAGAGTGGTTAAATATTCGTGAAGATATTAGGTAAGCAAATATATTATTGGAGGAATAACAGATGAAAAACGCACTAATCACAGGAATCACAGGCCAAGACGGTTCGTATTTGGCGGAGTTGTTGTTGGATAAGGGGTACAATGTTTACGGCATTATGCGGCGTAAGAGTGTTGTGGACTATGGCAACTCGGAGCATTTAAAGGGTCGGGTTAAGTTTTTGTATGCGGATATGACGGATATCGTCTCGCTTGTTTCTGCAATGAAGATTTCTCAGGCAGACGAGGTTTACAATTTGGCGGCACAATCTTTTGTAGGGACAAGCTGGGAGCAGCCTGTGTTAACGGCGGATATTGACGCTGTTGGAGTTACTAACATGCTGGAGGCTATCCGTATTGTAAAGCCGGAGTGCCGCTTTTACCAAGCCTCAACATCCGAAATGTTCGGCCTTGTACAAGAAATGCCGCAAACAGAAGTTACGCCGTTTTATCCTCGTTCGCCTTATGGTGTGGCAAAACTTTATGGTCATTGGATAACAAAAAATTATCGTGAGAGCTTTGATATGTACGCTTGTTCGGGGATTTTATTTAACCATGAAAGTGAGCGGCGGGGCAAAGAGTTTGTTACACGCAAAATTACCGACGCTGTCGCAAGAATTAAGCTCGGTGAACAAGATTACCTAGAGCTTGGTAACATGGACGCAAAGCGGGATTGGGGTCATGCAAAAGACTACGTTAAAGCAATGTGGCTAATGCTTCAACAGAAAAATGCGGACGATTATGTTATTGCAACAAATGAGACAAGAACGGTTAGGGAGTTTGTAGAACTGGCATTTGGTCATGTTGGAATAACCATCGTGTGGAATGGTGAAGGTGTTAACGAAACAGGAACTTGTAAAGAGAGCGGTAAAGTTATCGTTAAAATAAACCCTGTGTTTTTCCGACCTGCGGAAGTTGAAATTTTGCTCGGCAATCCTAAAAAAGCCGAAACAGAATTAAAATGGGAGCGAGAAATCTCTTTTTCTGAATTGGTGGAAAGAATGGTTAAAAATGATTTGGCGTTGGTAGAAAAAGAAATTAAAATTAAGGGTTGATTTTTATGAAGGCTTTAATTATTGGTGCGGCGGGGTTTGTTGGCGGTCATCTTATTAATCATTTGCTTGATTGTGGATGGACGGTTAATGTTACAAAGCTTGCTCAGGAAAATATGGAAGGCGGCAGTTTTGGTGCTTATGATTTAGATATCATGGACAAAGCTGCTGTTGAAAATTTGCTGGGCAAGCTTAACCCGGATTGTATTTTTCACCTTGCGGCGCAAAGTTCTGTCGCGCTTTCGTGGGAAAAACCTGCGTTGACAATGGATATTAATATTAACGGGACATTAAACATTTTAGACGCCATTAGAAGCTTGAAAATAAATCCACGTATTTTGTTAATTGGCTCGGGAGAGGAATACGGGCATGTTTTGCCGGACGAAATCCCATTGAAAGAGGACAACGCCCTTAGACCGGGTAATATTTACGCTGCTTCTAAAGCGTGTCAAGAGATGGTTGGCAAAATATATGCAAACGCTTATGGCTTGGATATTATGATGGTGAGGGCTTTTAACCATATCGGGGCAGGTCAAAGCCCTGCTTTTGTTGTATCCAGCTTTTGTAAGCAAGTTGCAGAAATTGAGATATTAAATAAAGAGCCTGTCGTTAAAGTTGGAAATTTATCAGCTAAGCGTGATTTTACGGATGTTGGAGATGTTGTGCGTGCTTATCGTATTTTGATGGAAAAAGGGCACAAGGCCGAAGTTTACAATGTGGGAAGCGGTGACGCAATTGCCGTTGACGATATTTTAAAAATGATTTTGTCTTTTTCGAGCATACCGATAACTGTGGAAGTAGACGCCGCAAGGGTCAGGCCTGTAGATATCCCTATAATTACAGCGGATATCAGCAAGATAAAAAACCAAACAGGGTGGACGCCTGAGATAGATTTAAAAAAGTCTCTTTTGGCGACACTGGAATTTTGGAGAAATAATTTAAAGGATTGATTTTAGATGATAAACATAGTTTTATGCGGTGGTAGCGGCACACGGCTATGGCCTATTTCGCGGGAATACTACCCTAAGCAGTTTTGTAGTCTGGTCGGTGAAAAGTCGTTATTTCAAGAAACGGTATTGCGTAATAAGAAGCTTTGTGAGAAAACCTTAGTTGTTACAAATTCCGAACAGTTTATCTTGGCTAAAGCGCAATCCGAGCAAATTGGTTTTATGGGTGTTGAGTTTTTGCTTGAGCCTGTGGGACGTAACACTGCGCCTGCAATTGCTCTTGCGTGTTTAGCTCTTGACGAAGAAGATGTTGTTGTAATTTCTTCGTCCGACCATTACATTAAAAATTTAGAAAACTATATGGCAGTGGTTAAAAGAGCGGAAGAGCTTGCAGAAGCCGGAAATTTGGTGACTTTTGGCATTAAACCAACATTCCCGGAGACAGGGTATGGATATATCGAGGCAAGCGGAGAGGATGTGGTTTCGTTCCGCGAAAAGCCTGATTTTAAGACTGCGGAAAAATATGTTTCCGCAGGCAACTATTTTTGGAATAGTGGCATTTTTGTTTTTAAGGTTAAGACATTTTTGCAAGAGTTGAAGGTTTTTTCCAAGGATATTTTCGATTCCTCGGTGTCTGCTTTTGAAAAAAGAGATGTTTCCGGCAATGTTTCAAAAATTTTGCTTGATGATATGAACAAAATCCCAAAAGACAGTATTGACTATGCAGTCATGGAAAAAAGTAAAAAAATTAAAGTGATTGCAGCAGACATTGAGTGGTCAGATTTGGGTAGTTTTGAAGCTCTTTACGAAGTGGCAGACAAAAATACAGAGGGCAATGTTGCTTCATCTAAAAGCATTTTTGTAAACTCAACAAACAATCTCGTTTCATCCGACGAAAAGCCAATTGTGCTTATTGACATTGACAATATAGTGGTTGTAGATACCGGCGATGCAATTTTAATAAGCAAAAAAGGCTCGTCTCATAAAATCAAAGATGTTATTGAAAATTTAGAAGCGAATACCCCCGACATTACGAAATCCCATCAAAAGCAAGTAGTATAGGAAAATATAAGGTGAGTGAAAAATGAAACTTGCAATAGCGCATGATTGGTTAACAAATATAGGCGGTGCAGAAATTGCCATTTCAATTGTTGCAGATATTTATGAAAATGCACCGATATACACTTCTGTATATGACCCTGATAATCTTGGCGATTTGTTAAAAGGTCGGGACATACGGACAAGTTTTATACAGAAATTTAAAAAAGCTAAAAAGAATCATCAAAAATATCTTCCTTTTATGCCAACTGCATGGGAACAGTTCAATTTTAACGAGTTTGATGTCGTTTTTTCAAGCAGTACATCATGTGCAAAAGGTCTTATAACATCACCAAATACAATGCACATATGTTACTGTAATACGCCCATGCGCTACGCTTGGGAGTTTTATTACGAGTATATGGAGGAATGGAATCTAAGTTGGCTAAAAAAGAAGCTTTTGCCTTATGTAATGCATTACATCCGGATGTGGGATGCTATTTCTGCCAATAGGGTTGATTACTTTATCGCAAATTCCAAAAACGTAGCAAAAAGAATCAACAAGCACTATAGACGTGAGGCAGAGGTAATTTACGCGCCTGTACAATCAAAGTTTTATGATAATACGTCTGATATTGACGAAGAGTATTTTTTGATTGTTTCAAGGCTTGTTCCGTATAAAAAAGTTGACTTGGCGGTAGAGGCGTTTAACGAGTTGGGGTTACCTCTGGTAGTAATCGGTGGTGGGCCGCAGCTTGATTATATTAAAAAAATTGCCAAAGACAACGTAAAGGTTATGGGAAGACAACCGGACGAAGTTGTTATGGAGCATTATGCAAAATGCCGTGCGTTTATTTTCCCCGGAGAGGAAGACTTGGGGTTGACGCCGCTGGAAGTACAAGCAAGCGGTCGCCCTGTTATCGCTTTTGGCAAAGGCGGAGCGACTGAAACTGTTTTAGACCAACAAACAGGCCTGTTCTTTAAAGAACAAACCGTTGCCGAGCTAAAAAACAGCGTTAAACAATTTATGAAAATGAGCTTTGATAAGTCTGTTTTGATTAAACACTCCGAGGCGTTTAGTGAAACGATGTTTAAAGAGAAGATTAAAAACTTTGTTGATGAAAAGTATGAGGAGCATAAAACATCAATCTATTGCAGATGATACTGCCTCATTTTTAAGATTAGTTTTCATTTTAAAAATAAATATCACAAGTAACCATGGCAGCATAATAAACCAATAAATAGCATTTATAACGATGTATGCAGTTGATATATCAGTAAGAGGGTAGACTACCAGCAACACAAATAAAATCAATGCACCGGCAACCGGAGATTGGATAACTAAAGGTTGTTCTTTGTGGGCGGCTATATAAGGTAAGGTTAAGCCATATATGACCCACGGGACATGAAGGACGATGATTAATACAAACATATCCAGAGGCAACATGCGGCTCATAAACCAAAGGTCTCTAAATATAATTAGGCATAATACAAGCAAAACAGCCCCGATAAAATATATGGAAATCCCAACAATAAAATTTTTCTTAAAAAGACGCAGTAGTTCTGTTTCTTTTTTTTGTGCGGCTAATATATTATATTGAGGTATTCTTTTGAAAGTAAAAACTTCGGCACTCAGCCTTATTAAGCTTACGATAGCTAAAGTTATACCTAATTGTCCCGCAATAACCTCTCCGCTAACCTGAAAAACAATTGGGACATGGATGTGTAATACAAAATAATTTCCGATTGCAAAGACGGCATATTTCCATTGTAATGAGAACATTTCTTTAAACCATTTGTATTGCGTTGATATTTTATGCGTAAATATTTGAATCCAAAATTTAGCCGAGACTTTATAAATACGAGAAGACATCACTATAGTACCGACCAATACATTAAAAGCTAAGGCGTATACACCAAACCCCAGTGCTAAAAATACCCACGACGTTATACCTTGCGCCAGAACGCCGAAAAAATGGTTTTTAGTTGTTTCTTTAAGCTTATCTACACCTTGTAATATAGTGTGTGACAGCATTGGAATAATAAACAATGCTGAGCCAATTGCATAAAGTACCCATGCAATCAGTATTGTCGAGGAATGGTCGGCAAAAAAAAGCAACCCAACAGTTACTAACACTATTGAGCATATAATTATTATAAATGAGAAATATTTAATACTAAATCGGGCGAGGCTTATTATTTTATCAAGCTTTTCACTAGGACCTTTCAAAATCCCGTCCTCATGTGTTATGCCGGCATAATCAAAATTAAGATATTGCCTGATGACTTGGAAAAAACCTAACTCAAATAACCATAACACGGCCGCTAAACTTGCAAATGAATACCAAACACCCTGTTGTTCTTCTGTTAAAAAAAATACAATAAAAATAGTGGTGATGGGAGCTTTGACTATTGTAAATGCATTCATTAGCAGCATCCAAAAAGCAGCACCGTCTATGTCGAGCTTTTTACGCCACTTTGTTGTAAACTCAATTAATCCGTTCATCTGTTGGCATACATCTTATCGTAGTATTCCATGTATTCACCGTTTCTGATATTTGTCCACCATTCTATGTTGTTTAAATACCAGTCTATTGTGGTTTTTATTCCTGTTTCAAAATTGTATTTTGGCTGCCAGTTTAGCTCGCGGGTTATTTTTGTTGCGTCAATGGCATAGCGGCGGTCGTGGCCGGGGCGGTCTGTTACATATTTGATGAGGGATTCATCTTTGCCGAGTGCTTCTATGATTGTTTTAACGATAAAGATGTTTGGTTTTTCGTTATTGCCGCCTATGTTATATACTTCGCCGTTTTTGCCGTTGTGCATGGCTAAGTCAATGGCGGCGCAGTGGTCTTCTACGTGCAGCCAATCGCGTACGTAAAGCCCGTCTCCGTAAACGGGAAGGGATTTGTTTTCATATGCATTTGCAATCATTAGCGGGATTAGCTTTTCCGGAAATTGATATGGGCCGTAGTTATTGGAGCAACGTGTGATGATAACAGGCATGTCGAATGTTTCGAAGTAAGCGCGTACAAGCATATCCGCGCCTGCTTTGCTGGCAGAGTAGGGGCTGTTAGGGGCAAGAGGTGTTTCTTCGGTAAAGAGACCTGTATCGCCAAGCGTGCCGTATACTTCGTCTGTGGAGACCTGTACAAATTTCTTAACATTATGTTTTTTTGCAACATCAAGCAATACTTGTGTGCCAAGTACGTTTGTAACTACAAAAATTTCCGGATTTGTAACGCTTCTGTCTACGTGGGATTCTGCGGCAAAATTTAGTACATGGGTAATGTCGTTTTGGGTAAAGGTTTCTTCTATCAAAGCACGGTCTGCTATGTCGCCTTTTATGAATTTATAGTTAGGGTTATTTTCTATATCCTTTAGGTTTTCGAGATTTCCTGCGTATGTTAACGCATCGAGGTTAGTTATTTTGTAGCTTGGATATTTGTCCAGTACATATTTAATGTGATTGCTACCTATAAAACCCGCGCCGCCTGTAATTAAAATATTCATTTAAGTGTTTCCTCCATTTCGGCTATCAGCTCGAGATATCGTCCGTATTCTGTTCTGTATTCTGCCGCGATGTTTAGCAGTTGCTCTTTGCTGATAAATCCTCGCCTGTATGCAATTTCTTCTATGCAAGATACGTAGAAGCCTTGCCTTTTTTGTATGGCCGCCACAAAGTTAGAGGCTTCAAGTAGCCCGTCGGGTGTGCCTGTGTCGAGCCATGCCATGCCGCGGCCTAATAATTCTACGCGTAATTTGCCTCGGCTAAGGTATTCTAAATTTATATCGGTTATTTCAATCTCGCCGCGTGGTGAGGGTTTTAGATTTTTTGCAATTTCTATTACGGAGTTGTCATAGAAATATAATCCCGGTACAGCATAGTTTGATTTTGGCTTAGTTGGTTTTTCTTCTATAGAGGTAGCCTTGCCCGAACTATCAAACGCTACAACCCCATATGATGTTGGGTCTTTAACGTAGTAGCCGAAAATAGTTGAGTTTGCTGTATCTTCGGCGGCTCTTTTGAGGATTTCGGAAAAACCCCGTCCGTAAAAGATATTATCGCCCAGCACAAGCGCGACCGAGTCGTTGCCGATAAATTTTTCACCGACAATAAATGCGTCTGCAAGACCGCGGGGGGCGTCTTGTACTGCGTAAGTAATGTTCATGCCTATATGAGTGCCGTCTTGTAGTAGCTGTTTAAATACGGGTACATCGCGCTGTGTTGATATAATCAACACGTCTTTTATCCCCGCTAACATAAGCACTGATAGGGGGTAATAAATCATCGGTTTATCGTATATAGGCAAAACTTGCTTTGAAATTGACTTTGTTAGAGGATATAAACGAGTTGCGGTACCGCCTGCCAGTATTATGCCCTTCATTAGATATCACAGCCTTTTTATGTTTTTATTTCTCATCTTTCCAATAATGCATAAACAAAACAAGGAAAGTCCCGATAAACACCCCAAGCACACCGGATATACCGCCGAACAGTATCACGTTTTGGTTATATGCGCGTATTGGCTCTACGGCTTCGGTTATTATTTTGATGTTTAGGTTACCCATGTTTGTGGCTTCTATCATTAATGCTTGGTTGTGTTGCTCTACATACATGATTAAGGTGGCTTCTGCAATGTCGTGGCGGCGGGTTACATCGTTGTATCGGAACTGCGCTTCGGCTTGAGTGGCGCGAAGGCTTTGCAGATGGTATTCCATGCGCTCCAGATTTTCTTCGATTACATCTTTACGGTGTGTGTTTTCTATCAGGCGAGCAGTTATTTCGGTTAGTCGAAGGGTTAGTGCAAACTGGCTGATGTCGTCGGAGAGGTCTATTGACAGCGTGTACGCTCCTGTGTGAGTGCCGTGGCTGGTAATCGCAGTGGATAGTGAGAGGTCATTAAAGCTTGTGGCGGGTGTGTCGGGGATAAGCTCTTTTATGTCTGCAATGGTGCGGATGTCGGCTGCAATAAATTTGTATAGATGGCTAAGTTCATTTTTTAGGGTTGTTATGTTGTGTGTTAGGGCGGAGATTTCTGCATTTAGCAGGTTAATATCTTCCGAGGCAATTAAAAACTCGCGCAGGCGTGAGGCGGCTGCGTCCAAATCGCTTTCTGCTTCTGTTACTCGCTCTGCTATTACATTTGCGGCGGTGGAGGCTATGGTTTGGTAGATTTCTGTTACGTGGTCTATAAATTGGCGGCTTAGCTCATTTGCTATCAATGCAGCCATTTCCGGGTCGCGGTGGGATACGCTTACGTTTAGTATGTTTGTGCGGGGGGTGCTGTCCAGGTCTACCATGTCTTCTAAGTCGTATGTGGTGAGCGGTTCTCCGCTGTTATCTACAAGGTTAAGTGCCTCAATGGTTTGGCGCATGGTATTAGTGTTTAAAAAAAGCTCCATATACGAGTCCATATCCATCTGTGGAAAAACCAAATCTGCTCCCATGCCGGAAATACCTGCTGAGATGGGATTGGCGAGTATGTTTGTTGTAGCAGAGTATCGGTTTGGGGTAAGCAAAAAGACTGCCGCACCCAGTACCAATGCCGCAAGTGTAATGCCGATTATTATAAACTTGCCACGTAATATTGTTTGTATTAACTCTTTTAAACTGATTTCTTCCATGGCGGCCTCCTAAGTTTTAGTTGTGGGTCAAAGTCGTATACATAGCTAAAAAACGCTTTGACGCGTGGGATTTTTTCTATTGCGAAAAATATAGCGGAAATTATCGCCAGTCCTATTATTGCCCCTAAAGCGTTAATGAAAACATCCTGTACGCTTGCGCCTCGATTTGTGAATATTTGATGGATTTCGTCGGTAATGCCGTAGAGGGTGGCAAGGATTAGTGAGATGATGGCGGTGGGGATTATTTTGCCAAAGTATCCGTAAATGGAGCCAAAATACAGCACGGCAAGTGCGCCGTATATGACAACATGAGCGTATTTTCTTATCATAATGTGCGCTTGAGAAAGAATAACATGTCCATATTCGTTAACCTCGCCGCTGTATTCTACTTGGTCGGAGAGGCCAAACAGTGCCATCACACGTGCGGAGTCTTCCCGCGACTGCTCTATAGGCCGCGAAGACATAAAAAAAAGAAATGCCATACACAGCACGGCAAAAAACCATGCCAGTTTTCTAAAAATCATTTATACTACGCCCGTTCGTTAAATTGACATTTTCCAAAGATTTGTCAACAGCATAATACAGTATTTTTACCAAAAGCGCAACGTTTCGCTTTAGGGCTTTTTTTTTTCTTAATAAAAGGGTATTATATCCACATTAGGACATTTTCCAAGAAATTGTCACAACTCAGGAGGTACAAGCATGGGAACTTTAGGATTAGACATGGAACGCGGATTATTTTTGGGTATTGACTTTGGGACTACCAACTCGGTGGTTAGCATTTATAATTTTACGGAGGGCGAAGCGCAGACTATCCCTATAGACGGGTCAAATATTTTCCCGACGGCTATACAGTTTGAGTCCGACCCGGAGGATGAAAATAAGCTTTCGCGGATTTTTGGGGTGCAGGCTAAGGAGGCAGCGATTATTTATCCGCTTTCTACGATTCTTTCGATTAAGCGGTATTTGGGAAGCGACCAAAAGCTTACGGTTAACGTAGACGACAAGGATTATCAATTTTCTCCGGAGCAAATCGCGGGGGAAATATTGGGATATTTGAAACAAAAGGCTGACGAGTACGCACAGGAAGAAATGGGAATCACGGGCGAATTTAGCGGCTGTGTAATCACCGTACCCGCAAACTCGACGGACAAGCAGAAGAAGATGACAAAGGACGCGGCGATTTTTGCGGGTTTCGACCCGGAGAGTATTTATTTGCGGCTGGAGCCTGCGGCGTCTGCGATTTCTTACGCTGTAAACGAGGAGGCCAATAAAAAGGTACTTGTCTACGACTTCGGCGGCGGAACATTCGACGCCTGCGTATTGGAAATCAAAACGGAAGAAGCGGGCGAGCCGACTATTTCCATCATAAGCACCTACGGTGACAACGACCTTGGCGGAAACGACATCGACAAGGTAATCATAGACATCGTATACGAAGAATTCAAAAAAATAACAGGCGAAGAAATAGACCTCTTTGACGAAGACGCAGACGACGGCGTAAGCAAACGCCAGAAGAAAGTAGCCCTTGTACGCTTGCAACAAGCAGCAAACCAAGCAAAAGAACGACTAAGCCAAACAAAAACCACAAAAGTAACCCTCGCGCCGCTCATCCAAGAGCCGCGTATCGTAAACATCAATATGGAGATAACCCGCGAGCAATTTTTAACGCATAAGCGAGTAAACGCGCTGGGCGACAGCCAAGAAGCATACGAAAAATTCTGCGATAAAAGTGTAAGCGACCTTATCGACGAAACACTTAATTGCGTAAGCCGTTGCCTGGAAGCGGGCGGGCTTGCCGAGGCCGATATCGACGAAATTTTCCTCGTTGGCGGAAGCTCCTCCATTTTATATGTAGGAGAAAAAATCACAGAGCGTTTCGGCAAAGAGCCGTTTAAGTCGAAAATCAGCCCCGCGCTTAGTATTTCGCAGGGGGCGGCGTATTATTGCAATATGATTATGATGCCTACCGTTCGTGGGCCGGTTGTTCAGGAGCGGACGATTCATCCGCTGGGCTTGGAAATCGCGGGGCGTCGGTTTATGGAAATTGTGCCTGCGGGGCTGGATATTCCAAAGGACGGGCTAACCGTGGACGCACCCGAGCCGCTTATGACAAATCACGACAATGTAACGAGCATGGCAATCGTAGCCTACGAAAACACAGTGCCCGGCTTGGATGCAGAGAAAAACATAACCGTAAACCAAGAAGGCATGAAACGCCTAGCCGGTACATCTCTACGCGGAATCCCGCAGGGCGTACGCGGACAGGAGAAGGTAAAAGTGATTTTCCACGTAGGGCAGGATAACATGCTGCGAGTGATGGCAAAGAGCCTTTCCACGGACGGCGTAGTTACAGAGCTTTCGGTGGATGAGCTGTATGTCTAGCGGAGAAGCTTGCCCATTGTGGGCGGCTTGGCAGGAGTATAAAGCCGTTTCCGTCAAAAGTTTAAGCCAAAGCATAAGAGAAAAATTTTCGGCGGTAAACGAAGCCGTGTGCGCACAAGTATCCGCAGACTCGGCTCGTTTTTCGCGCCTTGGCGAAAGCGACGAGACGATATACGCACACCTCGTAGGGCTGATGGGTGTGTACCGCCGCGTGGTAACGCTCGCGGACGAGCAAACCTTTGACAGCCCAACAGTGCGCTCGCTAATCATGGGAATCTGCGAGGTGCTAAACTCGCGCCTGCGGGAATTCGAAGAAGAAACAGGCGATTTTCAAGAAGGCTCAAACCCCATAACGCTGGAAAAGCGAGCAATCGTAGACGACGCGGTAATAAGCGCGATGGAAAACATCGAAAAGCAAGAAAAAGAGTTTGCAACAGGCCTACGCAGCGAAAACGAGGTATGGGACGAATCCTTTGAGATGATTTTACTGGGCAATTTTTACGATTTTTACACCACATACCGCGAGGCATTACGCTTTTGTCAAACCGGCTTTGACGACCTTCACAGCCGAAAAACCGCACGTTTTTACACGGAGCTTATAGAGCGCGAGTGGGAAGAACTCGGCAACATAATAAAGGTACAAGTCCTGGCTCTCGAAGAAGCTGCACCAAAAAACGCTGCGGTAACATGTATTTTGGACGCCTTGCGCGAGGCATACCAGCAAACAGGTCCGATAATCGAGGAACTTAAAAACCTGTTAAACTCGCCGCCGCTAAAGCCCACCGCCGCGTGTCGCCCGTTGGAAGAATTCGAGAGTGAGCTAAATGCCGCATTGGGAGCCGCAACCCCAATACCGCCCGAGCGCAAGGCTTTCACAGACGCGCTGGACACGGAGGCAATGGCATTGCTGGGCAATTTTGGCATGGAGTACAAAAAGGCGACATACACATTGCAGCGTATGATAAGCTCGGATGTTTTACTTGCCGAGGAGATAATTGATGTTTTTGGCGGAAGCTTTGCAGCCCTTGAAAACAGCGGACTACCGGAGGTTTCGTTGGAGCGGGATATAGTATCCGGCATCCGCGAGACCATAGAAATAAAAATAGCTGGCTTACAAGAAAGCACACAGTCATTCACAAGCCAAAGCGGGGATGTGCTAAAGGAATTCTCCATAGAAAAAAGCACGCTAAGCGACGCCGAGCAAGCCCAAGCGATACTGGAAGGCGTACGCAACGCATGGACAGAAAATCCACCAACAGAAGAAAACACCATAGCCGCCTTCTTGGAAGAATGCAAAAACAGCGAAATCTTTGCCCCATGCCGCGAGCGCATGGAAAATCAAATCATAAAATACACAGAAAAGCTGGACAAAGCGTCATTCCGTTTTAAAAAAGAAGTGCTGCTGTACGAGGTATGCACATTTGAGGAAATTCTAACGCACAGTGTTTCGCGGCTGCGAGAATCGCAAAACGAAAGCGTTACTGCGATAGCGCAGGTGTTGGATTCCACCTTCCGCTCCTTGGAGGTTATTCTCAAAAAAAATAATATTACCGTAATCCGCCCGTCGATAAAAGAGCAATTTAACGCCAAAGAACACGAAGTAATCGTCGCAGAAAAGCACGAGAGCTTTGAAAAAGGCGAGATTGTAAAGGTGATGACAGCGGGCTACAGACATAAAGACCAAGTGATTTTGCGTGCAAATGTAATAGCCGCAAGATAGGGGGCACTTGAAATGAACTGGAAAAAATACAAATCCCTTCCCGCCGAAAAAAAGAAGGACGAGGCCTACTATATAATAGGGCTGGACATAGGGAACGATTCATCCGCAATCGCGTTTTACAACTTGGCAGAAAACAGCGCGGAGGCAATAGACCTAAGCGGCGGGTACGGAAAACCGTCTATCCCCACGGTAATGCAGTATATTCCCGAGACCAAGGAATGGGTCTTTGGCGAATACGCTGTGCTTAACGCGGGTGCGGGTACGGTATTTTCGTCGATGCTTGCGCGTATGGGGCGGTTTGATTATCTCGACGTAGGCGGACGGTCGCTAAGTGTGGCGGGGGTTTTTGCACTATTTATCAAGGAAATGCTCGCCAGCGTAAAAAACATCAACCCAAAGGCGGAAATCGTAGGCATAGTGGTCTCCGTTCCCGCATATTTTAGTGCGCAGGCACATGAAGAATTAACCCGCGTTTTTAAACAAGCCGGCTACGAAAAGGAATTAATCGCACTCGTCCCCGACCGCGAATGCGTACTCGCCCACCACTACCAAGCTCCACCAAAAACCCCCGAAAACGCACTACTCCTGGACATAGGAAGCCGAGAATTACGCGGCGGCCTATACAGCGTGGCAGAAAAAGACGGCGGTATAAGCGTGGTGAGCCTAAGCTCCGTTTTTGACAGCGAGATAAGTTTGTCGTTTTTGACAAAGGATATAAACGCGCTGTTTGGCTCGTTTTTATCGGATGACGGCGAGGTGGCGTCTAACTTAAAGGAGCAGCTAAAAGCCTTCACATACCAGCACAAGGATATCTTATTTCAAAAAAACATCCGCACAAAGCCGCAAAAGCTGTACTATAATTTCGTATACCCTCCCGTTCAGCACACACTAACAAACGAGCGCGTGCAGGAGCTAATCGCACCATATAACAAGCGTTTCAACCGCTTCATAGGCGATGTGATGGCGAAAAGCCTTTCGGGAAAGGCTTTTGCGCCTGCACAAATAGACACCGTCCTATGCGTAGGCGGCGGCTTTGATATGCTGTGGGCAAAGGAAGCCGTAGCTTCTATTTTTCCAAAAGAGCGCGTAAAATTTTACAAAAATCCAAAAATGATAACCGCCGAAGGTGCGGCCTGCATAGCCGCCCGCGAACTGGGAATAATAGACACACCCTTAGCAATCGAAGACAAGCACCAGCTAACAAACGACATAGGACTGTCCGACGGCAAAAATTTCCTAACCCTAATAGAACGTAACGGCTTTTGGTGGCAACAGCACCCGAGCAAGCTTTTCTTGGTAAACAGCGCGGTCGAGGGCGAAATCTCATTGGACATAGCAGAGCTATCCCCAACAGGCGACGGCCGCACCGTATCAAAAATGCAACTGGACGGCCTGCCCCCGCGTCCAAAAGGCGTCACCCGCCTGGAAGTAAGCCCCACATTCCACTCCAACACGGAGCTAACCATAAAAATAACCGACATGGGCTTTGGCGACCTGTTCCCAAAATCAAACTATGCCCGCGAATTTTTGGTGAAGATATGAACTGTATGAAATGCAAGCACTATGTAAACACATGGAAGCCAAGCCAGCCGAGAGCCTGTCGGTTTTTTGGCTTTAAATCCAAGCAACTGCCATCCGACGTAGTATACGAAACAACCGGCGAGCGGTGTACCCTCTTTGAGCCGCGCCCAACAAAAAAACAAGCTGCCAAGAAATAGCTTGTTTTTCGTCTAAATATTTTAAATTACCCATTGCATTTCCAACATATTCCGTGTATAATACGGAAAAAGGCGTTAACCGTATAATATGGACTCAGACCCCCCTCTTGGGTTCGTATTATACGCTTAGCGTCTTTTTATTACTCTTTCTTACTGCCAAACCAAACGGCTACGCCGCCGACGATTCCGCCAAATAAAACGCCTGCTACCGGCCATACCACCCAAAAATATGCATTACCGGCAAATAGCTGCCATAATCCAATCGCAGTGGCAACAGGCCAATAAACTACGGCTATCGTGCTGATGATTCTGCCGACTTGTGTATTTGATTTTTTGTTGCGATAATTGCCCTTGCCGAGCAAAACATCGTATGCGGAGAGACTGCTGCTTGATGTGATAAACAAAAATACCGCAATGCCGATGATGTTTAAGAAGATTTCTACGGGGTACTCAATTACGCCAAATGCTCCTACAGACAAAAGTATCAATACCACGCCGCAGCATGTCATCGCGGTATAACGCGGCATAAAATTAGCGCGTCCGCTTTCGATTTTTTCGCGGGCGTCGTGGTTTAGTTGTATTGGTGTTTCTTCCAAGTGGCCGTAGTCGCTGCGCTTTATTCCGCTTATTATAAAGATAATCACGGCTGTCGCTATCGCCAAAAACATCACAAATACGTTGTCGATAAATACAACCGCCGAAATCCCTGCAATTATCAGCCATACACCAAAGCCTATCCATATGCCTGTTTTCTTTAGGGTAGAAATGTAGGTTTGGGCTTCTTCCCATGACAGGTGGATTGCTTTTTCGGCTTCGGGGCTTTTGTTTAGGCCAAGCTCTGTTGTTATTTCTTCGATGCTTCCGAAGTCGGCTATTACTGTGTAGGCGGCCTCGTGTTCGGATTTCCCGCCTTGTCTTAGTGCATTGAATTTTTCTTCCATGTTTGCCAGCATGTCGTGTCGTAGGTTTTGTACCTCGCTTGTTTGTGGGTACGCGCTAAATACATTGTCCAAGTATGTTTTTATTGCTTCCATTTTAATCAGTCCTTTCGGTTTGGATAAATTTTGAGATTAGGTCTTTTGTGGCCACCCACTCGTCGCATTTGTGACGGAAGTGCCGGCGGCCTTCTTCTGCTAAGGCGTAGTACGTTCGCTCGCGGCCGCCTGTTACGGAGCCGGGATAAGAGCGTACATATTTTAATTTCTCCAGGCGTGAAAATGCGGAATATAGTGTGGTTTCCTTCATTACATAGCTGTTTTCCGAGATTTCCGTTATCTTCTTGGAAATCTCGTAGCCGTAGGAATCCCCGTCACACAGCACCCGTAGGATTATCAGGTCGATATATCCTCGCATTACATCACTGCCTATAGTGATGTTTTGCATTAATTTGCCCCTTTCGTTTTTACTACGTCTGACGTTGTAGTTATTGTAACTCAAACTACTACGTCACGTCAAGTAGTTTGTTGGATTTTTTTTTCTACTTCCATCATCTGCGAAAACACGTTATAATTATGGTTGTGATAAGGGAAGGGGAACTTGCAGATGAATACATACAGACTGGGGATAGATATTGGCTCTACGACGATTAAGCTTGTGGTGACAGACGGTGGGTTTACGCCTGTTTTTGAGCGGTATCGCCGCCATCATTCTAATATTAAGGAGACGCTGCTTTCGCTGGCGGCCGAGGCCATGAAGGTGCTTGATAAGTTTTCTTTTAGGGCGATGATTACGGGGTCGGGTGGGCTTTCGTTGGCTAACTGGGTGGGCGTGCCTTTTGTACAGGAAGTCATTGCCGTGTCCGATTCTATCGAAAAATACGCGCCGTCCACCAATGTCGCAATAGAAATCGGCGGCGAGGACGCGAAAATTATCTACTTTACAAACACAATAGAGCAGCGCATGAACGGAATATGCGCAGGTGGGACAGGCTCATTTATAGACCAAATGGCAACATTGCTAGACACAGACGCAGCAGGCCTAAACGAGCTGGCCAAAAGCCACACGGTAATCTATCCAATCGCGGCGCGCTGCGGCGTTTTTGCCAAAAGCGATTTGCAGCCTCTTATTAATGAAGGAACGGCTCGCCCCGACCTTGCTGTCTCGATTTTCCAAGCCATCGTAAGCCAGATAATCAGCGGACTTGCTTGCGGAAAGCCTATCCGTGGTAATATTGCTTTTCTTGGTGGGCCGTTGCATTTTTTGTCGGAGCTAAGGGCGCGGTTTGTGGAGGTGCTTGGGCTTTCGCCGGAGCAGGTGATTACGCCCAAGGACGGCCACCTCTTTGCCGCACTGGGCGCGGCCATCCGCGCAGAAAACGAGGGCGCGGATATGGATATCTCCACGCTAATAGATAACTTGCTGGAGCAACAGGAGCTACCGTTTGAAATCTCGCGGCTTGAGCCGCTGTTTACAAGCCCGGAGGAATTCCATACCTTCCGCGAGCGACATAAAAAGCATATCGTACCGAAAGCCGAACTAGCGACGTACGAAGGCGAGTGCTACTTTGGCCTAGACGCAGGCTCAACCACCACAAAGGCCGTGCTAATCGGCTCGGAAGGCGAGGTGCTGTACACCTTCTACGAAAGCAACGAGGGCAGCCCGCTAAACGTAGCCCGCAAAGCCCTAACCGAAATATATGAATTGTTACCCGCCGCCGCAACTATCCGCTACTCATGCGTAACAGGCTACGGTGAAGGCCTAATGAAATCCGCCTTAGGCGCAGACCTTGGCGAAATCGAAACAGTAGCCCACTATCGCGCCGCAGCGTTTTTCGACCCCGCCGTGGACTTTATCCTGGACATCGGCGGCCAAGACATGAAATGCCTGCGCATAAAAAACGGCATAATCGACACGGTACTACTAAACGAAGCCTGCTCCGCAGGGTGCGGCTCGTTTTTGGAGACCTTCGCACGCTCACTAAACTTACCTATCGAAGTGTTTGCCGAGCAATCACTATTTGCCGAAAACCCCGTAGACCTAGGCTCACGCTGTACCGTCTTTATGAACTCCCGCGTAAAACAAGCCCAAAAAGAGGGCGCGGCCGTGGCAGACATCTCCGCAGGTCTTGCATACTCCGTCATAAAAAACGCGCTGCAAAAGGTAATCAAAATCACCGACCCATCACAAATGGGCAAAAATATAGTTGTACAAGGCGGCACATTCTACAACGAAGCCGTACTCCGCGCCTTCGAAATGGTAAGCGAACGCGAAGCCATCCGCCCCGATATCGCGGGTTTGATGGGTGCATTCGGCGCGGCCTTACTAGCCCGCGAACGCTGCCGCCCACGCCTAGTAACGTCGCTACTTTCCAAGGACGACCTGACGGCTCTAAGGGTGAGTACCTCCCACACACGCTGTAAAGCGTGTGAAAACAACTGCCTACTAACCGTTAACAAGTTTACATCCACAAATGAAGGGGTCAAGGGGGCTGGTCCCCTTGCAGGGGAGTTGGGGACAGCGTCCCCAAGGTCTTTCATTTCAGGTAATAGGTGCGAAAAAGGTATAGGCAAAACAACACAAAATTCGGATTTGCCTAATTTGTATGCACAAAAATATGAGCGTGTTTTTGGATATAACTCGTTGGAAGAGAGTAACGCACCGCGTGGTGTTGTTGGGCTGCCGCGGGTTATGAATATGTATGAAAATTATCCGCTTTGGCATACGTTTTTTACGGAACTGGGTTATAGGGTTGTGCTTTCGCCGAGGTCTTCGCGGGAGTTGTATGAGTTGGGGATTGAGTCGATTCCCAGTGAGTCGGAGTGTTACCCTGCAAAATTGGCGCATGGTCATATTATGGCGTTGGTTAAGCAGGGTGTTAAGTATATTTTTTATCCCTGTATTGCGTTTGAGAAGCAGACGTTGAGTTGTGCCGACCAAAATTATAATTGCCCGATAGTTACGTCTTATCCCGAGAATATTAAGAATAATGTGGAGGAATTGGACGAGCTTGGGGTAAGGTTTGAAAATCCGTTTTTTAATCTTGGCGAGCCTAAGAGTTTGGAGAAGCGGATGGTGGAGGAGTTTTCGGGGATACCAGCGCGGGAGGTTAGGGCGGCTTTGGCTAAGGCTTTGGCGGAGCAGGATAGGTACTATGCGGATGTAAAACGGATGGGCGACGAGGCCGTGGATTATATCGAGAGAAATAATATGATTGCCGTGGTTTTGGCGGGAAGGCCTTATCATATCGACCCTGAGATTAACCATGGGATACCTGAGTTGATAACGTCGTATGGGATTCCTGTGCTTAGTGAGGACGCTGTTGCGCATATGGGCAAGGTGGTTAGGCCGCTTGGGGTGCGTGACCAGTGGGCTTACCATTCGCGGCTTTATGCGGCGGCTCATTGGGTGCGGTCGCGTGTGGATATTGAGATGATACAGTTGAATTCTTTTGGCTGTGGGTTGGACGCTGTTACTGCGGATGAAATACAGGAGATTTTGGAAGCGGCGGGTAAGATTTTTACGCTGCTGAAGATTGATGAAGTTAGTAACCTCGGCTCGGCGCGGATACGGATACGGAGCTTGTTTGCCGCGCTTTCCGAGCGGCGCGAGCGTGGGATTCTAAACCGTAAGCCGACTGCGCGTAAGCCGCGTGTGGTTTTCACGCAGGAAATGCGCGAGAAGCATACGATAATTTGCCCGCAGATGGCTCCTTTCCATTTTGATGTTTTAAAACATGCGTTTCAGTCGGAGGGGTATAACCTTGTTGTTATGCCCTCGATTGATAAGGCGAGTATTGATACGGGCTTAAAATATGTAAATAATGACGCCTGCTATCCCGCGCTTATTGTCGTGGGGCAGGTGCTTAATGCGCTGCAATCGGGCGAGTACGACCTCGAAAATGTTTCTGTGCTTATGTCGCAGACGGGTGGCGGTTGTCGTGCTTCCAATTATATCGGATTTATCCGTAAGGCGTTTGCTAAGGCGGGGTTTTCGCATATTCCCGTTATTTCTTTTTCGGCTCTCGGGCTTGAAAAAAATCCCGGTTTTAAATTTACCGTCGGGCTTATTAACAAGGCCATGCAAGCCCTTGTGTATGGCGACCTTCTTTCTCGCGTGTTGTATCGCACGCGCCCGTACGAGGCCGTCGCGGGCACAGCCAATGCCCTGTACGAGTTTTGGAATGAAAAATGCCAAAAAAGCGTGCGCAACGGCAATCGCCACACCTTCCGACGCCAATGCTACGAAATAGTGGCCGATTTCGATAGTCTGCCCCTTCGCGATATCTCCCTTCCGCGTGTAGGCGTAGTAGGCGAAATCTTGGTCAAATACCACCCCACCGCAAACAACGACATTGTAACCCTGCTCGAAAACGAAGGCGCAGAAGCCGTAGTTCCCGACCTCACCGACTTTGTACTGTACAACGGCTACAACGCAAAGGTTCTCCACCGCTACCTCGGCGGCTCAAAAAAACTCTCCATAGTAGGCGGCGCAGGAATCATATTTGTAGAACTATACCGCCGCCACATGCGCCGCGCCCTGCAAAAAAGCAGTCGCTTTACCGCACCCATCTCCATCCACGAAATGGGCGAACTCGCCAAGCCCATAGTCTCCGTATGCAACATAACAGGCGAAGGCTGGTTTCTCACCGCCGAAATGATTGAACTAATCCACACAGGCGTAAACAACATAGTATGTACCCAGCCCTTCGCCTGCCTACCCAACCACGTAACAGGCAAAGGAATAATAAAAACCCTACACAACAAATACCCCAACTCAAACATAGTAGCCGTAGACTACGACCCGGGCGCAAGCGAAGTCAATCAATTAAACCGAATAAAATTAATGTTATCAGCGGCACGGAGGAATATGGAGAAAGAGCAAGTTCAAGCTCCCGGAGACGCTGTCCCCAATCCCGTGCATCACAAAGAACGCGATGATGTGCAAGCTGTTGAAAAAGTTTGAGCAAATTGACTACAAAAACCCCGACAAATTTGGTATTTATCGGGGTTTTCCTGTTGTATCCGGCGCGAATCGAACGCGCGGCCTTTCGCTCCGGAGGCGAACGCTCTATCCCCTGAGCTACGGATACATTTGGTTAATCGTACCACATGCAGGCTTTCATGTCTACACGACCGTCGGGTAGGAAGGTTATGCTTTCTTCTTCCAAGAGGGTGCGGCGCATTTCGCTGTACGCGCCGCTTGCTATGCTTCCGTCGGCCATTACTACGCGATGCCATGGCAGACCTTCGGGGCAGTTACGCATTGCCCAACCTACCTCACGTGCGCCGCGTGGTTTGCCCAGCATACGAGCTATCTGCCCGTACGAGATAACCTTCCCATGCGGGATACTTTTTACGATTTCGTACACGCCTTCCGAAAATTTATTAGGCATACGCGCCTCCTGTCAGATATAATATAACATAGCTTGGTCAATTTTATAAATTATTTGTGCCGCCGTGTGCGGCGGAATGGAGCTAAAAATGAAAATCCTAATCCAACACAAAGACCCCACGGAGCGCGAAAAACTCTGCGAAATCCTAACCATCCACGGCTACCAAACCACCACAAACGCCCAAGAAGCAACCGACATGATACTACAACACCGCGAGCCATCCCCAAAAAAAACGACCTTCACCCAAGGCGACCTCACGATAAACTTCCAAAGCCGCGAAGTAACAGAAAATGGGCGTGAGGTTCACCTCACACCCATCGAATTTAAAATTTTGTCACTGCTTTCAAAAAATCAAAATACCGTGCTTTCCCACGAGCAAATCATCAGCGAAATCTGGGGGCCGTTCAACAGCGACAATCTGGTTTTGCGCGTAAACATAGCCAACATCCGCCGCAAAATCGAACCCGACCTAAACAATCCCATTTACATCCTCACAGCTATGGGTGTTGGCTATTATATGAAGAAGATATGATTTCCAATGCCTTTTCAATTTTATCGGCATCCATATCCATTTCAATATCCGGCTCTACGCCCACATTATGAATGCATTGTCCCTGCGGCCCAAGCACCCGCAAAACCGTAGCACGTACGGCATATCCGCCCGTAAGCGGCACAGTAACCTGCCCCGTACCTTTGCCAAACGTGGTCTGCCCAACAGTGGTAACATTAGGTACATGCTCGCTTAACGCCATTATAAGGCCTTCTGCCGCGCTGGCTGTGCGTCTGTTTTGCAAAATAACGACGTTATCAAAATCAAAATACGCGTCACCGCTAGAAGTAATCGTCCGCGTAAATAAAGCAAGCCGCGTTTCTTCATGGCTCAAAACCGCTCCGCTTGGCACAAACAAATCAGCAATTCTATGGAAATCCGCGAGCCAGCCGCCATAATTGCCGCGCAAGTCCAACACAAGATTATCGTACTGCGCCAAATAGCTACTATGTCTTTGCACAAATTCCCGCGTAATTCGCGAGATATTTGGGATAAACAGATACACTGTCTCATCGTTAATTTTTTCTATATTGGCCGTACGCGCCACAGCCCTATCGGTTTGACGCACATGCTGGATTTCCTGCGGGGCATAAAGATACGTATGCCTGTCGTTATTTATCTCAGAAAGCTCCGCCGTCACTATCGAAATCACAACCCGGTCGAAATCCCGCCTAAAACCGTTGCGTCTGTTTTCTTCCAAAATATGACGAGAGTAAAGCTCGTCCAACGCGCTTGTAAATACATAATTATTAGCAATCAAAGTCTTAAAGACCCAGTAATCAAAGTTTGCGTACACCGTAAAGCCCATGATACCAAGCATGACAAAAAAACCAATCTGAAAAGCTCGGTATCGCCGTCGCAGTTTATCCGACTCGCCTTCAAATAAATTTCGATTTCTAAACATAATTTACCCTTTCATTACAAATTTGTTACATGTATAATGTAACCTATTAGAAAGCTGGTGTAAATATGGAAAATAAATTAATTTCGCAAAATAAAAAAGCATTTCACGAATATTTTATAGAAGAAACCTTCCAAGCAGGCATAGCCCTCACCGGCACAGAAGTAAAATCCATGCGCTTAGGCCGCTGCAACCTAAAAGAAAGCTACATCCGCATAGAAGGCAACTCCGCCTTTATAGAAGGAATGCACATCTCGCCCTACACCCACGGCAACATCTTTAACCCCGACCCGGTACGCAAACGCCGCCTCCTACTCCACAAAAAAGAAATAAATAAGCTCCGCATGGGCGTAACAAAAGAAGGCTACACTATAGTCCCCATAAAAGCGTACTTTTCTCGCTGTTATGTAAAAATCGACATCGCCCTCGCCAAAGGAAAAAAGCTATATGACAAACGCGAAACCGAAGCAAAAAAATCCGTACAACGCAACATCCAAAGAGAAATGGCAAATCGTGGATAAATCTAATTTTTATTTCACGGATGGAGGGGTAAAATGAGCAGACCGCTAATTGGCGTAATGCCGCTTTGGGACAACGAAAAAAACAGCATATGGATGCTGCCGGGCTACTTGGAAGGGATAATCCAAGCCGGTGGGCTTCCGATGATTTTGCCTTTGGTGGAAGACGGAGTTTTGCTTGAACAGATATGTAAAACCGCCGACGGATTTTTATTTACGGGAGGTCAGGATGTTTTTCCGGGGCGATATGGCGAAGAAAAAATCCCCGCCTGCGAAGAAGTATGCGTTGTCCGTGATGTCATGGAAGATTATATTTTTTCACGCGCCGTGTTGGAAATGAATAAGCCGGCGTTTGGAATTTGCAGAGGGCTTCAATTTTTCAATGTCGCGCTTGGCGGTACGCTCTATCAAGATTTGCCTTCGCAATTTAAATGCTCCTCGCCATCCGTTCATCAGCAGGCGTACTCTTTGCCTGCACATAATATTTTACCCGAAAAAGGAAGCCCGCTCCGCACACTTTTTGAAAAGGATTCTCTTGCGGTAAACAGTGCCCACCATCAAGGAATCCTCCAATTGTCCGACAAACTTGCTTGCATGGCAAAAGCAGACGACGGCTTAATCGAAGCGGTTTACATGCCCGATAAAAAATTCGTGTGGGCGGTGCAATGGCATCCCGAATGTAGCTTGCACGATGAAAACAGCAGAAAATTATTCAATTCTTTCGTAAATGCTTGCATTACTTGATTAATAAGGCCAAATCCACCTATAGAGATGGAGCTAAGCCATGGCTATCAGAAATTTAACTAATTTTAGCGACGCATTGTTTCGCAAAAAAAGTAAGCCCGTCGTAAAGTTTGACGAGCGGCTTTGGACGCTGTTGGATGATATGGCGGATACTTTGCGGCATGTTAAGGGGTATGGTTGTGCGGCGGTGCATGTTGGTGTGCTGCGGCGGGTTTTTGTTGTTGTGGATAAGAGTGGGGTTATTGAGGTTGTTAACCCGAGTATTTTGGAGGAGAGTGCGGAGACGCAGCGTGTGTTGGAGGGGTCTATCGCGCCGGGTGCGTCTCGTGGGCATGTTGTTAGGCCGTTGCGGGTTATGGTTACGGGCGTGGATAGGCATGGAGAGCCGATTAGTGTAAGCGGTGAGGGGTTTCTTGCGGCTACGTTTTGCCATGAGATTGACCATCTGGATGGGGTTTTGTTCACCGATAAACTTGTGGAGTAGGAGATTTGTATGTATCCGATTTTATTTAAACCGATAATCAAAAAGATGATTTGGGGCAGCGAAAGCTGGGAAATAACCTGCCGCCCAAATGAAATGGGCATAATCGAAAACGGCGAATACGCGGGCATGGCATTTGCGGATTTTATCGCAAAGGACCGTGCGGCGGTGCTTGGCACGCACGCGGGAGAAAAATTCCCGCTGTTGGTAAAGGTGATAGACGCCCGCGATGTGCTTTCTGTTCAGGTACACCCTAATGATGAGTATGCGCGGTTAAAGGGCGAGGCCGACACGGGCAAGAGCGAGCTTTGGTATATTCTAACGCCGCCTACGGACGGGTTGCTTGTTGTTGGTTTAAAGGAAGGCGTAACCCGTGAGGTATTGGCCAAAGCATACGAAGACGGAACGGTTGAGCAATGCCTAAACCGCATAAAGGTGAGCAGGGGCGACATTATAAACATCCCCGCAGGGCTGATACACGCGCTTACACCGGGCATAAGAGTGGCGGAAATCCAGCAGAATTCCGATATAACATACCGCTTGTACGACTTTGGGCGGGTTGGCGCGGATGGAATGCCACGTCCGCTGCATGTGAGCGACGCGCTGGCTGTGACTGAGTTTGGTAAAATAAACGAGGCTGCCGAGCATTTTACCGTGGAAAAGCAGACTGTTACGTCGCAAATCACGGCTACATCCAACCCGCAGATATTTTCCGTTTACACATGTGTGGAAGGCTCGGCTGTTTTCGAGGTGAATTCTCATACCGTTACAGTGGAAGAAGCTCGTTCGGTTTTTATCCCCGCTCGCCTTGGTGAATATGTAATCCGCCCGTGTGACAAGGGCGAAAGCGTTGTTTTGCTTAAATCCGACCCAATAGTAAATTTATAGCGTCGGCAAAGATATTTTTTATCGTCGGTCGCAGGTGCGGTAACTGTTCCAAAAGGTGGCGGCATTGTACGCCGGAGTTTATTTCCATGATGGCGAGGTCTCCGCTTGGGGATTCTGCTATGTCGATTGTTGCGAAGGTAATCCCTATGCAATCCGCGGCGCGGGTGGCCAGGGATTTTATTTTTGCTGTTTTTTCTTCGTCAAAAATTTCGAAGGCGGTTGCGCCTTGTGTTAGATTGTGTTGCCATGTATCACCCTTCTCCTTGCCGTACACAAAGCGGCATTCTCCGTTTAGGTAGAATACTCGGTACTCGTTTTGGATTTCTTTGTAGGGGCTGAGTGCCGCGTCAGGGTGGTTTTGGAAGATGGCGTGAGCGGCGGCTTCCAGCTCGGGGATGGATTGGCATAGGTATATGTCCATGCCCTGTGTGCCCTGGTTAGGCTTTAGGACTACTTTTTTGCCGTGCTTTTTGAAGAAGCCCGTGGCAAGCTCCCACGCGCCGTTTTTGCCTGCCCGGCCGATTCTGCGGAGTGGGTTGAATAGGATTTTGTGGGCTATGGCGGGGATTTCGCTTTTGGCGAGAAGGGTGTAGCACGCGGTTTTGTCGCAGGCTATGCGGTCGCTCGCCGCACTGTTTATATCCCAAAACGACCCGAAAATATTTTTAGATACCCCGTCCTTTGTAAGCCGCTGTACATAACCAAAAGAAAGGGATTCCAGAAGAATCCCTTTTTCGGAGCATATTTCATTTATAAATTCATTGCTCATTTGCTTTGTTGTCTTATGCGCCATGCTTGGTAGATTCCGCCTATGTCGCGCCGCGCTTCCGGCATTACTGCTATGATTGCGAGTTCTTCTAATAGGAACAGGAATACATATATTCCAAACAGGCCTACGATTAGATTTTCGTTAAACCCTGTGAGGTGCAGGAAAAGCGGTAGCAAAAACGCAAGCATCGCGCCTGTTTTGGAAGCATAGGTGTGCATCATCATAAGCTGGCCGTAGCGTATGTAGCCAACCAGCACCCCAAAGCCCTTTAGTATGATTATGGTCGCGACAATTATTGTTACAATCATGGGGCTTAGCCCTCTGTAAACAAGCTCCGGCACGATTAAAAAAATTGAGATAGCCGTAAGCATGTAATCTCCGAGGCCGTCGAGGTTTGCGCCGAGAGGGGTAGCCACATTAAATTTGCGTGCAATCGGCCCGTCAATCATATCCGTAATCCCTGCGATTATATAAATAGTAAGGAATAACGGCGACAGAACAAATCCCGCAGGCAAAATAAACCATAGCACAAGCAGCGAAGTAGCGAGGATAATACGAGTGATAGAGAGAGTGTTTGGCACGTACTTAATAATTTTCATCTAAATCAATCCTTTCTTGTGACATTTTCTTGGATAATATCTCATGTTTCGGCACTGTAGTCAATTATAGAATTTTAACACTTTTGCAAAGATTTTGAAGTTTGCATTCTGAGCAAAGTGGGCGTGGTGCTTTGCATATCTGTCTGCCGTGGGTGATTACCTGCTGATTGTAGCGAATCCAGTGGGTTTGCGGCAGTTTTTCCATAAGCTCGTACTCAATTTTTTCGGGGCATTCGTGCTGCGTAAGCCCCAGCCGAAACGACACACGTTTAACGTGCGTATCTACTACTATGCTCGGAATCCCAAAGATATGTCCACGTACGACATTAGCCGTTTTTCGCCCGACGCCGCTAAAGGATGTAAGTGCGGCGATATCGGAAGGGACCTCGCCGCCATGTTGGGAAAGGAGAAGTCGTGCGGTGGTTTGTAAATGGCGGGCTTTGTTTCGGTAGAAGCCGGTTTGTTTAACGGCGGCTTCGAGGTCGGAGATGTTTGCGGTAGCGTAGGCTTCCAGAGTAGGGAAGTCCGCGAATAACTGCGCCGTGACGATGTTTACACGGTCATCGGTACATTGCGCACTAAGTATCGTAGCGAAGAGTAGCTGCCACGGGGTTGAGTAGTTTAGGAAGCATTTACCGTCGAAGGGGTAAAGGTCGTCCAGGGTGGTTAGGAGTTTGTTTATCAATTTGCACCTCCATGATATACGAAAAAAGCGTTACTTTTCCGGTTTTGGCAAAAACATCTAAACCGGAAAAGTAACGTAATTATAGTTCAAAATATGTGCGTAGAGATTTTAGGACTTTTTGTTGCGCTTCCGGGCAACTTAGTCTCCTTGTTGGAGGCTCTAGCCTTGTATGCGAAACTGTGCGGATTTGTTGTACCATTGCTACGGAATCCTTTGGCAATCCTGTTGTATTTGCGTCTAATAAAATTTCTGTTGGGTAAATCATATCGCTGGGTTTAAAAGCAGATAATGGTAAAACTGTCGAAACGGGAAGCGAGTGGTTAACGGCGTTATTAGACACAATAAGTACGGGGCGTGTTCCCCTCTGTTCCGACCCTTGAGTGGGGTCCAGCGTGCAAAAGCAAATATCCCACTTGTTTACCATTCTCCTGCTCCTTCGTTATCTATGATTGTAAAGTCGTTTTGTGCGTCCATTGTTCTGGCTATGAATGCTTTGTCGTTTGCGGCTTCTCGCATTAAAGCGGCATATTCATCTTTTTTTTGAATCGCTACAAATTCTTCTATAGCTAATCTAATGCCTTGGCTCACGGACGGGATTATTTTTTTGTCCGCCAAATTTTTTAATTCGTCTATGCATACTCTCGGCAGGACTGTAGTGTATTTTATTGATGATTCTTTATAAGCTGTCATAGCGTTCACCTCCGTGAGTATTATATGCAATGCCATACATATGTGCAAGCATATTTGTATGGCAATTAAAGTTACAATGTGCCAAAATAATCCGGGTCTTTTTGCAGGATTTCGCTTGTGATGTCTGCCATTTTTACCGCGCCGGTTAGTATGCTGTGAGCGTCGCCTATTTTGCAATAGGTTGCTGCGCCGCGCTCTATAAAAATCGGCTCGGCCTTGATATAGTTATCCGATACATTTCCGCCTGCAAAGTGGTGGCGGTATTGGGGGCAGGGAAGCAGGTCGTCGCCGCGTTTTATGAAAATTTGATGTTGTTTTTCTGTTAGGCGGTTGGGTATGTTGTTCCATTCTTCTACGCCGTGGATGTATGTGTTTTTGGTTAGCGGGCAGCCGAGAAATAAAATTTGTGCGTCGCGGTCGTATAGCTTTCCGTAGCAGCCGTTTCGGGGGCAGGGGGTCTGGGTTAGTTCTTCGCCTGCTACAAAATCGGCGGCGTCTTTGCCCAATGCCGCTACGGAGTGTGTCGGATGAAGCGAGCGTATTACGCCTTCGCGCTTCATAAATACATTGGATAGCGCGCCTACGCATGAGGGCATATTTGCGTGGTCGAAGATGTTTTTGTCGCTTGTGGGTGCGCCGTTTTCGTCAAATTTTTCCCACGTTACGTATTCCCATGTGTGGGTCGGTAAAACCAAAAGGCCGTCGTGCATGTATTCTATCAGCGCGTCGAGGATGGTGTCCGCGCCGTTTTCGCATTGTCCCACGCTTTTTACGGAGGAATGCACAAAGAGTGTGCCTCGGGGGTTTATCCCTGCGGCTTTTAGGTCGTTGAGCAGGGATTCTTTTGTTTTCATTTTCTTTTCCTTCTTTCTTTGAGAATGTAAATGCCGAATAACAGTAAGGAATAACCCAGCGAATACAGGAAAAATACTAACAGGCTATAGCTCGGCATAAGTTTTTGGTCGCTTAAATAATGCATGTCTTCGGCTAAGAAATTAACGGGTGGCAGAAGATAAGACGCTCCGATAATCCACGGGCTTTCAAACATAGCCGCCAGCGGCATTACAGAAAAAAGTATAACCGTCGCGTGTATCAAAAAAGAATCAATGGTAAAGAAAATCCCCACAGCCGTCCCCAGCAGACTAAGCATGAGGTGGATGACAAGGGCAACAAAAATCTCCGTAACAGTGAGGCTTCGTGCAAAAAAGCCGATAGCCACCGGAAATAAAACTACCAAAACACAAGCCACAAGCATAATCAACAGAAGCGAAATAATCTTTGCAAGATGAAACGCCGTATCATTCCTAATATGAAGCCGCGTGATACCTTGCTGCGTGATATCCTCGCAAGTCATAAAGCTTGTGGCAATAAAATTGGCAAACACAAATGTCCCGAGTGCGGCGATAAAATACGTACTCCACACGGGGGAGGTTGTCTGGTAATTTATCGCAATAAAAACAATGTAAAACAGACCGGGGATGATGTATTTAAAGGATTTTTCGTAGTAGTCAAGGTTGTATTTAATCAGTGACAGCATTTTTTTCCTCCAATGTATAAATTGTGTTTGTGAGCTTTTGGGCGAGGGCTTTTTCGTGGCAGGCCAGGAGGATTGCTACGCCTTCGGAGGCTCGTTTTTGCAAAAGCTCCATAAGATTTGCTTCGGAATTTTCGTCCAGTCCCGAAAACGGCTCGTCTAATATTAGCAAATCGGGTGTGGTTAACAGTGTTTGCAGGATATTTATTTTTTGTATTGTGCCTTTTGAGCATTTTGCGATTTTTGTTTTTCTGAAAGCCTGCGGCATTTTTAAGAAGGAAAAATATTTGTCAATGAAGGCGTTTACTTTGCTTGCGGAAAGCCCTTGGATTTTTCCCATATGCATTAGGTAACTCTCCGCAGTAAACGGCAGCCTTGGGAAGTGGTCGGGGGCGTAGGCGATTTTTATGTTTGGGCGGTAGGTTATTTCGCCGTCGTAGGCAATCAGCCCTGCGACGATTCTTAGCAAGGTGCTTTTGCCGCAGCCGTTGTCGCCCATGACTACTACAGGCTCGTATCGGTTTATCTCCATGTTTATGTCTTGGAAAATTACTCTGCCCGAATATGATTTTTTCAGATTTTTTAATGTTGCTATGGTTTTACTCATTTTGTGGTCTCCTTATAGTGTAAGCTGCTCGTTTTTTTCGAAATGCGCCAAGCCGGACGAGTTGAAGGCACGACCTAAGTGCGTGTACGCAAGTCGCGTGGCCGTGCGGCCGCGTGGGGTGCGCTGGATAAAGCCCAGTTGCAGTAAATACGGCTCGGCTACGTCTTCCAGTGTGCCTGCTTCTTCGTCTATGCTTGCGGCCAGTGTGTCCAGTCCTACGGGGCCGCCATCGAATTTTTCTATGATTGCGAGCAGGATTTTTTTATCCACGGTGTCCAGCCCAAGGCGGTCTATTTCTAGCTTGTCAAGGGAGGCGCGGGCTACCTCTTCCGTGATTATGCCGTCGTATTGTACCTGCGCGAAGTCGCGTACGCGCTTTAGCAGACGGTTTACTATGCGCGGTGTGCCGCGTGCGCGGCGTGCGATTTCTTCCGCGCCTTTTGTTTCTATTTCTACGCCAAGCACCGCTGCCGAGCGGATTATTATTTTTTGCAAATCCGCGACGCTGTATGGCTCTAGGTGGTGTACCACGCCAAAGCGGTCGCGTAACGGTGCGGTTAACAGGCCAATCCGTGTGGTCGCGCCGATTAGCGTAAAGCGCGGCAGGTCCAGGCGAATGCTTTTCGCGCCCGGCCCTTTTCCGATTATTATGTCAAAGACAAAGTCTTCCATTGCGGAGTAGAGCATTTCTTCCACTGTGCGTTGCAGTCGGTGGATTTCGTCTATAAACAGGAAGTCGCCTTCGTTCAGGTCGTTTAGTATGGCGGCTATGTCGCCGGGGCGTTCTATGGCGGGGCCTGTGGTTACTTTTAGCTGCGCGCCCATTTCTCCCGCTATTATGGAAGAAAGCGTCGTCTTTCCAAGCCCCGGCTGCCCGTATAACAGAACGTGGTCGAGTGTTTCGCCGCGCCCCAGGGCGGCTTGCACAAACACTTGCATGTTCTCCTTTACCTTGTCTTGCCCGATGTATTGGTCGAAGCTGGACGGGCGGAGTTTTACTTCTATTTCTTCGTCCATTTCAGGGCTATAGCCCGTTGTGTTTAGCCTCATGCTCCACCTGCTCTAACGAGTTTTTTTAATGCGAGTTTTATTATTGCGTCGGCGGGCATTTCGTCATCGGCTACTTCAAGGACTGTCTGCACCGCTTCTGTGCGACCGTAGCCGAGTGCGAGGAGGGCGTCCATGGCGTCCTGCTTTGCGCCTGAGGACGCACCCGCGATGCTTGCGCCGACCGCTAATGCTGATATTCCTGCGTTGTCGGATTCGTCACCCGTTGCCGATTTTATTTTATCCTTTAATTCCAACGTAACTCTTTGCGCTGTTTTTTTTCCGACGCCCGGGGCTTTGCTTAACGCCACTGCGTCTTCTGCCACGATTGCCAAGATAATCTGCTGCGGCGACATAGCCCCCAAAATAGCCGACGCCACCTTTGGCCCAATCCCCGACACAGAAATTAACAACGTAAAAAGCCGCACTTCTTCCTGTGTCAGAAATCCATGCAGTGCCTGTCCGTTTTCTCCCGATTGAAAATAAGTAAAAATTTGCACATCGCTACCCTTGGCGGGCAGACGGCTAACCGTCGCAGGCGAAACATTAACAAGATACCCCACGCCGCTAACATCCACGATAATACTGCGGTCGTACACAAACGCCAACGCGCCTTTTACATAAGCAATCATTTTTTCACGTCCCTATAAAAAGTCCACTTTATTATAGCACAACGTACAAAACTCTGTTAAGATTTACGCGAAGGGAGATGACAAAATGTTAAAATTGGCAATCATCGGAGCCGGAAGCACCTACACCCCGGAGTTAATGGAAGGAATAATAAACCGCAAAGACATAATGCCCGTAAAACAAATTGTGCTGATGGATATTGATTCAAAAAAATTAAACATAGTGGGCAGCTTGATAAAACGCATGGTAAGCCACTCAAAAATGCCCTGCGAAGTGCTTTTTACAGAGGATTACGACACGGCACTTGATGGCGCAAGCTTTGTATTTGTACAAATGAGAATCGGAAAGCTGCCCGCCCGCGTTCTGGACGAAAAAATCCCGCTTAAATATAATTTGATAGGCCAAGAAACCACCGGCATAGGCGGCTTTTTCAAGGCACTGCGCACCATCCCCGTACTTATGGACATCACGCGCCGCATGGAAAAGCTATGCCCCGATGCATGGATGTTAAACTTTACAAACCCGGCAGGCATATGTGCGCAGGCTCTTCTTGACCACACAAATGTGAAGATGATAGGGCTGTGCAACGCGCCTATTCGTATTATCGGCAAGCCCGTGGAGGCGTTTACGGACGGCGAGGCCGAGGTGGATTATCTTGGTCTAAACCACCTGAGCTTTCTAACGAGCATTCGCACAGGCGGAAAAGACCTGTTGCGGGAAGCCGTAAACGGCAACGACGACCTCCTTAAAAAACTGGAAGGCGTAACGGAATTTGAAACGGACGTTATCCGCAAAGCCGGTGGCGTACCGAGCTACTACATGCAATACTTTATGCACAAAAACAAATCCCTGCAAAAATTAAAAGCCGCAGAAAAATCCCGTGGCGAGGAATGCATGGAAATAGAAGAAGAACTGCTAAAGCTGTACCAAAGCGAAGACCTAAACACAAAACCCGAAGCCCTGTCAAAACGCGGCGGCGCAATGTACTCTGAGGCGGCATGTTCCTTGGCCGAATCCATCTATACCGACGACAATAAAATCCACGTGGTAAATGCGTACAACAACGGCGCGATTCCATTTATGGCGGACAAAGACGTAGTAGAAACCCGCGCCCACGTAGGCAAAAACGGCACGAAAATGATAAGCCCCAAAGTCCTCGGCAACGAGTACGTAAAAGGCATAATGCAAACAATAAAAGCCTACGAATACCTAACCGTAACAGCCGCAATAAATGGCGACCGCGACGCCGCCATCACCGCGTTGATGGCAAATCCGCTAATCGGCGACTACGACGTGGCAACAGCCTGCTTTAACGAGATGCTTGAGGCGCATAAAAACTACCTGCCTCAGTTTTTTAAATAGATTCCGCAACCGTGCGCTTAAACAATGCCGTCGGGATTTCTATATCCGCGATTTCCTTTGCCCAAAGCACACCGCCTGCTGCGGAGGTTGTTTTCAGGGGCAGGATTTTGCATTGTTTGCCGCTGAGGTCTTGCACGGTTTTTAGGAAGGCGGCATTCATGCCCGGGTAGGGGATTTTATGCCAAATGCTGCCTACCTGCACTATTGTTATGGGGGCTTCCGATGTGCCTTGGCCTTGGAAGCCAAGTCGCTTGATACAGCCTGCGGCGGACTTTCCTATGCTAATGCCTATGTCGTCGAAGATTTTTTTTGCGATTTTGTCGCCTTCCACGGCGGCTTTTGCACATAGCTTTATCATGTCGCGCATGTGTTTTGTTAACATATCGTAGTCGCATATCACGGAGCGTAAATCGTGCGGCTCTGCGTTAAGCAGCTTCAGCACATCATCAAACATCGAAGAATCCTCACCGCAGCGATAATGGAAATCATACAATGCCGCGATTACCTTGTCTCGGATGTGGCTGCCACCCGCGCTGTCGCCGGACAACTTGCCCACTCCGCCGATTTGTAAAATATCTCCGCCTGTGTTTATTCCTATTACCACCGTGCCTGTGCCGTTTACCGCACAAATACCCGCACCGTTTTCGGACTCGGCTTTTATTCCCAAAATGCCGTCGTTTGCTACGGCGTATTTTTTTAAATCCATTTTTTTTATGCGTTTTTCCAGCTCTTTTATTTGCCACGGAAAATCTGCACCTGCCAGCCCAAAACCTGCGGCCGCTATGTCCGCAGCTTTTATGCCGTTGCGGCTTAGGATTTCGTCCAGTTGTGCGCGCATTGCGTGTTCCATGCCGTCAAAGCCGTCGTCAAATTGCTCGTGACTGCATGTGCCTGTGTGTAACATGTCTACATATTCACCGTCGGTTGTGCATAGTAAGTAATCTGTTTTTGTATTGCCGCCGTCCACACCCAAAAAATATTTTTTCATTTCAACGCTCCTTGTACTTCTTCTATATAAATGTCCATGTTATTATAGCAGTAATTTAAAAAAAAGGAGTTTTTTGTTATGCAAACTTTCCAAAACCCGATTTTGCCGGGATTTTATCCCGACCCCTCGGTTTGTAGAGTGGGGGAGGACTATTATCTTGTTACTTCTACTTTTGCTTATTTTCCGGGTGTGCCTATTTTTCACAGCAAGGATTTGGTGCATTGGAAGCAAATCGGCAATGTATTAACCCGCGACTCGCAGCTTCCGTTGGCCAATACGGAGGGTAGTCAAGGCATTTTTGCGCCTACCATCCGCGAGTATGACGGGATTTTTTATATGATTACAACTAATGTTTCCGGCGGTGGAAATTTTATCGTCACCGCAGAAAACCCCGCAGGCCCATGGTCGGAGCCGTTTTTCCTTAAAGGCGCGAACGGAATAGACCCGTCACTATACTTCGAAGACGGAAAATGCTACTACCACGGCACATGCGAAAAGCCCGACGGAAAATACTATGGCGACAACGACATATACCTGCAAGAACTCGACCTGAAAGAAATGAAGCTCGTAGGCGAACGCCACGTAATCTGGCACAGCGCGCTAAAAAATGCAGTTTGGCCGGAAGGTCCGCACATATACAAAAAAGGCGACTGGTACTACCTGCTAATCTCCGAAGGCGGCACAGGCCACGAACATGCAATCACCGTAGCCCGCAGTAAAACCCTGACAGGCTACTACGAAGGCCACAAATGCAATCCAATCCTAACGCATCGTCATCTCGGCCGCGACTATCCCATAGTAAATGTAGGCCACGCCGACCTCGTAGAAACCCAAAACGGCGAATGGTGGGCAGTAATGCTGGCCTCGCGCCCATACGGCGGCCGCTACCGCAACTTGGGCCGCGAGACCTTTCTTGTACCCGTCACATGGGAATACGAATGGCCTGTAATCAACTACGGCATAGGCCTGGTACGCGAGACGGAGCGATTCCCTGATTTGCCGCCGGTTACATTCCACCAGCGTACCGGCTTCGATTTTACAGGGGCGTCAAAGCTGCCCATAAATTTGTTGTACCTTCGCAATCCCATCCCCGAGGACTACAAGCTCGACGGCGACGGGTTGCACCTTCGCTTAAACAAAAATGCAATCACCGAGAAGGAAAGCGTAAGCTACGTATGTATTAGGCAGCAGCACAAGAGCTTTGAAGTCGTTGCAAAAATGCAATTTTCGTCCGACGCAAACGAGTGCGCGGGGCTGGTGATTTTCCAAAGCAGAAAATATCATTATCAACTTGTGCAAACAAAGGATTGTCTCAAAGTAATAAAATGCGAAAACGAAGCCCTCACCACCCTTGCAGAAAAACCGCTTCCCAACACCGACAAGCCGTTGTATCTGCGGATTTGCGCCAAAGAGCAGGAGCTGGAGTTTACCTATGGCACAGACGCGCTAAATTACACAAATGTCATCGCATCTGCCGACGCAAAAATCTTAAATACAGACGTGGCAGGCGGTTTTGTGGGTAATACTATAGGTATGTACGCCTCCGCAAACGGTGCGGACAGCAGAAAACACGCGATATTTTCTTTCTTTGAATATAAGGAAATCTAGAACAAATTTGTCCCCCTGGGCATAACATAAAATTAGGGGTGATGAAATGAATAAAAAACATTCAATAACGCCGCATGAAGCGCGAAAAATAATGAAAACCAACAAAGGTGTAATCATCCTGGACGTAAGGACGCCCGAAGAGTACGCCACAGGTAAAATTCCCGGAGCGGTGCTGATGCCAAGCTACACAATACGAGAAATGGCAAGCAAAATGCTCCCAAACAAAAACGCATTAATACTGGTCTACTGCCGAAGCGGTATAAGAAGCCGCGACGCCGTTTACGAATTATTTTCCATGGGATATACAAATGTCTACGATTTTGGCGGCATAAATGCCTGGCCATATGAAAAGGAGTAATCTCGTGAAAATAGCAGTATTTGCAGGGCACGGCGGAAGCGACCCCGGCACAACAAATGAAAAAGGACAAAAAGAAAAAGATTTTACACTGGCCATATCAAATGCAGTAACGGAGATTTTGCGGAGCAGGGGATACACGGTAATAAACAACCGCACCACCGACACGGAGCGCAGTATCACCCTAGACGCAAGGCTGGCCAACGAAAACAATGTAGACGCTGTGGTAGAAATACACCTAAACAGCAACGAAGGCACACCCGACACAGGCTCGGAGGCATTCGTAAGTATAAGGGACGCCACGCAGTGGAACGGGCGGGCAAAAGAGCTTGCACAAGCAATCCTAACCCGCCTGTCGTCTCTTGGATTAACAAATCGCGGTGTATTCACCAGTGTAAACGAAAACGGAACAGACACACTGGGAATCCTCCGCCTTACACAAATGCCCACGGTTTTACTGGAAGCAGCATTTTTAAACAATCCGTCGGATATGGAAAAGCTGGACATTAACAAAGCAGCAAACGCCATAGCCGATGGTATACAGGAAGTATTCACAAAGGAGATGATTACATGAAGGCAAAAATGACGGTAAATAAAAATTTTACGATAAGCGAAATTGACCCGCGTGTTTACGGCTCTTTTCTGGAGCATATGGGACGTGCGGTATACTCGGGCATTTACGAGCCGGGGCATAAAACCGCCGATACACAGGGCTTTAGGGACGACGTAAAGGGCCTTGTGCGGGAGCTAAAAGTGCCGATAATCCGTTACCCCGGCGGTAATTTTCTCTCCGGATACAACTGGGAAGACGGAGTAGGGGAAAATCGCCCAAAAAAACTTGACCTTGCATGGAAAACAATCGAAACAAACGAAGTAGGCCTACACGAGTTTTTAACATGGGCTAAGGAAGTAAATGCGGAGACCGTCATGGCTGTAAATTTAGGCACACGAGGCGTAGACGATGCCCGAAACTTAGTAGAATACTGCAATCACCCACACGGCTCGCACTACAGCGATATGCGCCGAAAAAACGGCGCGGAAGCTCCCTTTAAAATAAAAACATGGTGCTTGGGCAACGAGATGGATGGCCCATGGCAAATAGGCATGAAAACCGCAGAAGAATACGGCCGCCTCGCCGCCGAAACCGCAAAAGTAATGAAGCTGGTGGATTCCGATATCGAGCTTGTAGTCTGCGGTAGCTCCTACAGCGGAATGCCAACCTTTGCAGAGTGGGAGGCTACGGTTTTGGAGCATACCTACGAGCATGTGGATTACCTATCCCTGCACAGCTACTACGGCAACCCAAAAAACGACCTGCCCAATTACTTGGCAAAATCCATAGGCATGGACAGATTCATAAAAAGCGTGGTTGCCATCTGTGATTACATCAAAGCCAAAAAGAAAAGCAACAAAACAATGTACTTATCCTTCGACGAGTGGAATATCTGGTATCACTCGCTGGAAAATGACAAGAAAAACGAGCCATGGCAACACGCCCCGCCGATTTTGGAGGATATTTATAACTTCGAAGACGCGCTGGTGCTGGGCTGCCTTCTTATCACGCTGATTAAAAACAGCGACCGCGTAAAAATCGCCTGCTTGGCTCAACTCGTAAACGTAATCGCCCCGATAATGACGGAAAAAGATGGCGCGGCTTGGAGACAAGCGACGTTTTATCCGTTTAAACAGGCGGCGCATTACGGCCATGGTACAGTTCTGCGCCACAATTTGGAAGTCCCCACCTACGACAGTTCGGAGTATAAAGACGTACCCTTCGCAGAATCCGTAGCAATCCACAACGACGACGAAATCGTAATTTTCGCCGTAAACCGCTCCGCGGACGACAGTCTGGATTTCTCCGTAGAATTACAAGGCTTCAGCCCCGTAGAAATCATAGAATTCTCGGAAATAACCGGCCACGACATAAAGCAAACCAACACAAAAGAAGCCTGCCCAATAGCCCCAAAGCCCGCAGACGGCGCGAAAATAAACGGCGACACCCTAACCGCAACCCTAAAACCGCTATCATGGAATATGGCGAGGATAAGCCTATGACAATTTCAAATCAGCAGGCACGTTACTTTCTTCTATTAAAGCACGGGCTTATAGGTGAGCATAAATTCCAAGGCAAGCAAGGTGTGATGGATTACGTTAAGCAAACGGGCTGTATCCAATACGACCCAATAGACATCTGCGGCAGAAACGCGGAGCTAACCCTACACGCCCGCGTAAAAGGCTTTACAAAGCAAACCCTCTACGACTTACTGTACAAAGACCGCCTACTATTGGACTATCCCGACAAAAACACCGCAATAATCCGCACAGAAGACTGGCCGTACTTCGAAAGAAGTCGCACCGCCGCCCGAAACCGAGCCGCAGAGCACCCCGAGCTAAAAGCCCTAATGGAACAAACCATAGCCCAAGCCCGCGAAAAAGGTGCGGTAAGCCCCGACGACATAAAGCTCTACAGCGACTTTGAGTGGCGTGCATATATAGTATGGAGCAGCGGAAAAAACCTATCATCCTCGGTGCTGGAGCAGCTATACGGCACAGGCGACCTAATAATCCACCACAAAAAAGGCACAAGAAAATTCTACGACCTATCCGAAAAGCACATACCCAAAAGCCTGCTAACCGCTCCCGACCCACTCCCCGGCGAGCCGGAATACCTAAAATGGCGAATGCAACGCTTCATAGGAGCGGTAGGCATGTTAAGGCCGCAGCTACCAAATACAATCTGGAATATAAAAGCAGAGCTTCGCAATAAAATATTCGCGGAGCTACTGGAAGAAGGCAAAATCGCCGCCGTAACGGTAGAAGGCATAAAATCCCCCCTATACCTCCTAACCAAAGACCTCCCCATCATGGAAGCCGCCCAAAACCCCAACGCCCACCCCCCACGCTGCGAATTTCTGGCTCCCCTGGACTGCTTTCTATGGGACAGAAAAATAATAAAAGACATATTTAACTTCGACTACACATGGGAAATCTACACCCCCGCAGCAAAAAGAAAATACGGCCACTATGTACTGCCCATACTACTAAACGACCGACTAATAGGCAGAATAGACGCAGCAACAAAAAACATATGGTACGAATCCGAAATAAAACCAACCGCCAAAATAAAAAAAGAAATAGAAAAATGCATAACCCGCCTAAAAAAATTCAACCGACGATAAATCCTCGCCGGTTGAATTTGCTAAGCTATTTCTTTTTTGTAAATAATTTTGCGTATGCTGGCTTCCGAAAGGCAATATATTTCCATTAAATCGTATATTGCCGAGCCATTTTTGTATGCTTCCATTATGTTTTTATTCCGCAAATACGTTTGTGTACGTGCGCCTGTCAGTTGCCCCCAAGCGATTTTTTCTTCATCTTTTTTAGGGACGTATATCAGCGCACCGCATGTGTATTTTTGTACTTGTTCCAATATATCAGGGGGAAGCACTTCCCTCGCATTTACATACTTCAAACTGTAATACCTCCCTGTGGTTGCGTGCTTGTGTTGTGTGCAGGACAAATCGTAATTTTCTATCATTCATAATCAAGCTCCTTTCTTATATTTTTTAATTTTTTTAAGGTGAGGCGAGAAGGCGAGCCTCCTCGCCTCGTACTCTTTTTAGGTTAGAGCAAAACCACCCATATTTTTGTCAACTTTATCAACTCCTTTCTTGGGTTGGAGTAGCTCGGTATTATCCGAACAAACACATATTACCCCTTTTGGAGAAAAACGGCAATGTAAAGTTTGTTTTATAATTATGTATTATTACAAAAAAATAACCCGTGCGGGTTAATCATACGGCACGGGTTACTTTTTTGGAACGTAGGCAACGTGTGCAAACTTTTGCTCTGCGCACATTACCACTCGGCTCCACGATTTGTACTTTTTTGATATTCGAACGCCACATTTTATTGGCGCGGCGGGATACTTGGCTACGGGTAATGCTTATTCTATGCCCCGTTTGAATACCCTTGTCGCAAACTTCACATTTAGCCATTGATAACAACCTCCAAAATTTTCTTGTTTCATTTTCCTCAAGGTATTATAGGCAAAAGAGGGGCTTGTGTCAATATTAAAAAAACTCGTAAAGCAATATAAAATAACGGATTTTTTCTTCATCCGGCTCTATTCCGAGTTCCTTAAACAGTAATGATTTGTATTTTTGGTATTCCTCTTCGCCTTGGTTAGCAAATCTCATATGGCGGCTCCGCAGCGTTCTTACGCAAAGGGCTATATCTTGCCAGCGGTCGGATATACCGCCATTTCCTAAATCAATAAACCCTGTTATGTCACGGCCGGATACAAATATATTAGGTAAATAATAATCGCCGTGAGAAAATACTAAATCCTCACTCGGCCTGTTACTGTTTAGATAGTTATACAAATCAACTACATCCGCAAAGCCCTCGGTCGTAAAAGTTTCTACATCAAAATTATCCATGTCTACAAGGTTGTTTTCTATGTCGTATTTTACTTGAGCAAGCTTGTCAGGTACTGTGCTTGTGCAGGGGCAGTTAACGGTATTTATTTCCCACAACATTTTTAAGCCTTTTGCCAATGCAATAATTGTGTCTTCTATATTGTGTAGGCTGTTGTCAGCACACGCCATTTCGCCGGGCAACCTTGACATCAACAAAAAACTGTAGCCGTCTTGTGTTATGGCTTCGATGATTTTTGGTACAGGTAATTTTCCGTCAAGCCAGCCAAGCAATAGCTTCTCATGCTCCGAAGAACGGCTTGCTTTCTCAATCTTTAATACCATCTCGTCAAATATAAGTATCGTCGAGTCCGACATACCAACATCATCGTGCGTTCGGCTTAACCCTGCTATTTTTTTTGAAATTTTTTCGGGCAATCTATTTAAGTCAAACATTATAAAATCATTCGCTTTCGTTTTTGCTGATTTTAACATGCTTAATTCAAATTAACCACCGGCGTATCCATGTTAAGATATGTCCCCGGTACTGTGCCGCTGATTATCGTATCCACCAGCGAAACCTGTCGTGTAACCTGTATCTCCGAGGACTGCACGGGGTTGATGATACGTACTACCGATTCCACAGTGAGAAAAACTGAAAAATGCGTCTGGTTTATCCCCACGGCGGTAAACGTAGACTCGTGGTTTACCAGCGCGTTACCAACGGGCGCGAGCGTAAAAGTAAATCTTGGCCCCATCTGCGCGAGGGTATCCAGCCCAAGTGCCATGCCAATCGGAACGGAGGCGATTTCCGGCTCTAGGTTGTTTAGCCTTTCCGAGATGGCCTGTGCCGCTGCGTTACATATTTCGTTTACGAGTACGGTGTTTACGCTTAGTACGGGCTTTGCGTTTGCGCCGAGTTCCGAATGTAAAATAAAATCGGCAGCGGTTACTTGGTTTGCTACGATGATATCTTGCACTACGGCGTTTATTACATTGTTAATTTCCGTTTGAATGCGAAGCTCCGCCGCTTCCAGCACCAGCGGCAAAATTTGTCTGTCGAAGCGATAAAATGCATGTATGAATGCAATCACAAACAAAATAAGCATCGTAAACAAAACAAATCCACGTGGGAGCCGAAAGCCCTCGCGTTTAGTGGATTTTCCGCCGCGAGCGGAACGCGAAGACCGCGTAGCGGGCGTGGGTGTATCATCATAAAGCCATCCTTCCAGGCCTTTGCTCCTTGCAGGGTTTTCCGCGCCCGATACCCGTGTCGTTGTTCCGACGCCGCGCCTTCTCCACCATCGCTGGATTCCTCGTAATTTTTTTCCCACTTCGCACCTCGCGCACTATTATGGTATAGTATATGCGCCCTGTCGTGGGGATAAATCTTGTCTGGAGTTGTCGGCAGTGAAAACATTGGTTATTGCAGAAAAACCATCCGTAGGGCGGGATATCGCCCGTGTATTAAAATGCACACGTAAGGGCGACGGCTTTTTGGCCGGCGAAACACACATTATTTCATGGGCGATAGGCCATCTTGTAACTCTAAAAGAGCCGGAGGACTACGACCCAAAGCTAAAAAAATGGCGTAGCTACCATCTACCAATTTTGCCCGCACAAATGGGCATAAAAGCCATGCCAAGCACAGAAAAACAACTAACCATCATAAAAAATCTAATGAGCGACAACGAAGTAGAAGCAATAATCTGCGCCACAGATAGCGGGCGCGAGGGCGAATTAATATTTCGCTACATATATCAGTGGGCGGGCTGCGAAAAACCCGTCAAGCGGTTGTGGATTTCCAGTTTAACGGACGCGGCGATTTCGGACGGCTTGGCTAAGATGAAGGACGGCGCGGAGTACGACAATCTCTACGCGTCGGCACGTTGCCGCGCAGAAGCCGACTGGCTCGTAGGCATGAACGCCACCCGCGCCTACACGCTAAGCAACGACGAGTTACTCCCGATGGGACGCGTGCAAACCCCAACCCTTGCCATGCTTGTAAATCGCCACGCAGAAATCCAAGCCTTCGACGCCCGCGAATACTACGAGGTAAAGACCGAGTTTGCTTTGGAAAACGGCGATACTTATAATGGTACGTGGATAAACAAAGCCAACGAAGAAAACGACGAACGCACTTACGACAAAGCCCAAGCCGAGGCCATCCTAGAAAAAATAAAATCCAAAACAGGCGTAATAGAAAGCGTAGAAACCGAAGAAAAACGCCAACTCCCGCCGCAGCTATTCGACCTTACGGAGCTACAGCGCGAGTGCAACCGAAAGCTGGGCTTTTCGGCAAAAAAAACTCTTGAGGTCGCGCAGTCTCTATACGAAAAGCACAAGCTAATAACCTATCCGCGCACCGACAGCCGTTATCTAAGCGAGGATATAGCCCCAAAGCTAAAAAAAACAATCGAAGCAATAGCAGTAGGCGACTACGAAGAACTCGCCCGTGAGCTTCTAAACCAGCCTACACTTCCCACCACTTCGCGCATAATAAATAATGCCAAGGTAACCGACCACCATGCAATAATCCCGACAGGTGGAAAAAAGCCGATTTCCTCGTTGTCGTCGGATGAGGCCGCCGTCTACGACCGTATTCTGCGAAACTTCCTCGCAGCATTTTATCCCGCGTTTGTTTACGACGTTACGACGGCGATTACAAGTGTCGAGGACGAAAAATTCCGCTCCAAGGGGCGGGTAGAAAAAAACGCGGGCTGGACAACGGTATACGCCCACGAAAAGCAAAAGCCCGCGAAAAAAACCAAAAAATCCGCCGAGGACGTCCAAGACGACAAGCTCCCTGCCATCAAAAAAGACGACCCGGTAACGGTAAAAAACGCGGAAGTCCTAAGCAAAAAAACGCAACCTCCAAAACCACACACCGAGGCCACGCTCCTATCCGCAATGGAAAACGCAGGCCGCCTGATAGAAGACGAAGCCCTAAAAGAAGCTCTGAAATCTTCAGGCTTGGGAACACCCGCCACCCGTGCCGCCATCATAGAAAAGCTAATCAACTCGGGCTACGTGGAGCGTATCAAAAAAAACCTAACGCCCACAGAAAAAGGAATCCGCCTGATAGCCAAAGTCCCGCCGGAAATGCGCCAGCCCGAGACCACAGGCAAATGGGAACGCGCCCTAACAAAAATAGCCCGCGGCGAAATGGACGAGACAAAATTTATGGAAAGTATCAAACGATATGTAATTTACCTTGTACAACAAGCGTCAAAGAGGATATAATGTCGCTTGACAAATTTGAAAGGGATGAAAAACATGAAAAAAATATGTATCTTGCTAACTATCACATTGCTCGCGGCACTAATCCCCGCGACGCCCGCGTATGCGGCGTTTGACGTTTTTACGGCGACGCTTACGGGGCAGATGGACATGAGCGTGAGCCACAGCGTGGACGAGTGGGGGATTGGTTACCGGGAAGACGCGTCGGTTGGGTTTTCCGTTAACCATGAGGCGATAATTTTTATGCTGTTCGATGAGCCGGTAAGGTTTACGGGCAACCGAATTGGAATTAAGACGAATATCCCCGTTATTGGCGATACCGACGCTGCTTCTACGGGCGCGTTTATTCATTCACTTGTCATCGACGGCGTAGAGCTTGGCGCGGTCGAGGTTCCGCTTATTAACCGCGACGGCTATATGTATTTCGATATTGCGCGAGGATACAATGGTGTGCATGATGTCTATGGCTTTGCCGACAAGCGACCATTTTCTCGCATAGAGCTTACATTCGTAGTGCAAAATATGCCCCTGGGCGTAGAAGACCCAGTGGAAGAGCCTGAAGAAGAGCAGGAAGAACCGGAAATAGCCCCCATATCCGAGTCGATTACAGAAGTCGAAATCCAACCCGCCCAGCCCCCCGAAGACGAAGGCCAAGGCACATTCCGCCCATGGGTGGTAATAGTGGGCATTGTAATACTTGCACTAATATTCATAGGGGTAAAACTCTCTAAGAAAAAATAATTTATGACATCAAAAAGGGGCTACTCGTTTAGCCCCTTTTTGATGTCGAATTTTATTTATTCATCGGTTTTGCGGAGATTTCTATGCCCATGTTGCCGATGTTTTCTTTCATCTTTGTGTCGGCCTTGCGGTTTTCGCTGTTTAGGTAGTCGAAGAATCCCATGTTGCCGCTGCGTAGTGCTTCTGATAGGGCTAGGGGTACTTCGGCTTCTGCTGCTACTACTTTTGCTCGCATTTCTTGTACGCGGGCGCGCATTTCTTGTTCTTCGGCTACGGCTAGGGCGCGGCGTTCTTCTGCTTTGGCTTCTGCTATTTTTTTGTCGGCCTCGGCTTGCTCTATTTGGAGGGTCGCGCCTATGTTGCGGCCTACGTCTACGTCGGCTATGTCTATTGATAGGATTTCGTAGGCTGTGCCTGCGTCGAGACCTTTGGCGAGGACTGTTTTTGAGATTTTATCGGGATTTTCCAAAACTTCGCGGTGAGTGGCTGCCGAGCCTACCGTGGTTACTATACCTTCGCCTACGCGGGCTATTATTGTGGCTTCGCCTGCGCCACCTACCAGCCGCTGGATGTTTGTGCGTACGGTTACACGGGCTACGGCCTTGATTTCTATGCCGTTGATGGCCATTGCGGAAATCATTGGCGTTTCGATTACCTTGGGGTTAACGCTCATGCGCACAGCTTCAAATACATCGCGGCCTGCGAGGTCTATGGCGGCGGCGCGTTCGAAGGGGAGTTCGAGGTTTGCGCGGTGCGCGGCAATTAATGAGTTAACCACCGCGTCCACTCGCCCGCCCGCCAAATGGTGGGCTTCGAGTTGCGCTATGGGAATGGGGATGTTTGCCTTGGTTAGCCTTATCAGAGGCAAGACTACGCGTGAAGGCGTAACGCGGCGCAAGCGCATTCCCACAAGTGAAAATATGCTAACCTTGGCTCCGCTCGACCAGGCCGAAATCCAAAGCCCAAGGGGTACGAAGCGGAAAAAAATCATTAAAAATAACAGGATAACCACAATGAGCGAAATTACCATAATGCTAATGTAGTTTCCTCCACCGATATAAAACATATGAAACCTCCTTTTTTCTCACACTCCGCTTTGAGGAGCGTTCGCCTAGCTTTGCTAGTTTCCGTCAACCAATGCGACGACTACTTTATTTGCCTTTGTTTCGATAACTCTTACGTGTGCGCCGCGCTCTATCATGGAGTCGGATGCACAAACCTCTACTTTTACGCCGTTAAAGTCGGCTTCGCCGTAGGGGCGCAGAATTGTTGTGGTTTTGCCTTCTTTGCCTATGAGGCTGCCGAGGTCTATAACGGGCAGGTCTTCGGACAGGTTCTCTGAAAGCATAATCCTGCCGTGGAATTGCTTCCTTTTAATAAACGTAAGAAGGAAGAAAACCGCAAGCCCCAAAACAACGGAGTTTAGCACCACAAAAAACCATCCGCCCGGCACATAAATCACGGCAAGTACCGCAGAAGCCACCAATGCCAAAATGCCGATAATGCCGCTGATAAAGCTATCGAAGCCCGGCATGATAAGCTCCAGCACGATAGCCAGTATGCCCACCACGAGTAAAATGATACAGAGTTCTAACATGATATTACCTCCGTTTCATTTTCAACTGACCGTAATTTATCGTCAGTTGAATTTTGTTTTTCACTTACATATACGCAAAAATTTACGTTGGGTCTGATGATTCTTTTGCTTGTGGCGTCATTTTTGGTGAGCGTACCGCAACTACATCCGCTTTCAGCACAGGAATGCGAATGCCGCGGTTTGTGCCGAATTCAACGATAAAGCAGTCCTCGCCCACGTCGGCCACTTTTCCGAAAAAGCCGCCGCTGGTTACCACATTGTCGTTAACTGTGATTTGTGATTGTAATTCTTTCATTTGTTTTTCGCGTTTGCGCTGCGGGCGTATCATAAAAAACCACATAGCCACAAAAACGCCGCCCCATATCAGCAGCATCGGCCATATGGAAAACGGCTCTGGCTCGGGCTGTGCAGCATAGCCGCCGCCCGTACCCGGGGGAGGGGCTACTGTACCTGCTGTTGTGCCTTCCGTGCCGCCTTCTGTTGCGGGCATTCCCGGTAGGCCTGCGCCAAAAAATATTACCTGTTCAATCATTCTTTTTTCTCCTTTGACAAAGTTTAGGAAGCGAATTAATTCGCTTGTTTTGTCCATTGTATTAGAAAGAACAGGCTTGTGCAAGCCAAGGCTTAATATTTCCTTAATAAAGTTTTCATTAAAATGTAATTTTTCTATTGAAAAAATTATTTCACGTGGTATTATTTACTCGGAAATATTTTAGGGGGTATTCTTTGTGAAAAAAATCATTGCCATACTTATAGTGCTTCTTGTTTTGCCGATTTTGCCTGCTTTTGCGACGCCTGCTACGCGTGAGCGTCACCGCCAGTTGCAGCAGCAGCTTAATCAGGCGACACAGTCTGTGCGCGAGCAGCAAAATCTTTTATCCGGCACACGGCACGAGATGTCGCAACTTATGATGGAAATGCAAGAACTCGACCAGCAAATTATGGACGCCGCCGAGGCCTTGGAAAGCATAGAATTATCCCAACTGGACACAGAAATAAGAATCGCAGACGCCGAGGCGGAACTCGAAGCCGCCCGCGAAGAATACGACCTGCAATTTGAGCTATTGCGCACACGCGTACGCGTAATCCACGAGGAAGGCCAAATCGGCTTTTTGGACGTGCTTTTCCAAGCGGAGAGCATAGTGGATTTCTTTTTGCGCTGGGAATACATCCGAGCAATCGCGGAGTTTGACCACGCCTTACTCGACCGTCTGCAATCGGCAGAGCAGGAAATCACCAATCATATAGAAGACTTGGTGCGTTGGCGCAACATGGTGGAAGACCTGCAATTTCAGTATGACCGCATACTGGACGACCTAGAATTTATGATGTACGAGCGCGAGATATGGTTTGCCAATTTGGCCGAAAATGAAGAAGTGCTGGCCGAACTGGTGGCAATGTACGAGCATGAGCAGCGCATGGCGCAAGCCGCCTTTGGAGAAATACAAGCCCAGCTTCGCCGCGAAGAAAGCGAGATAGTACGTCGCGCCAATGCAGAAGCCCACAGTGCGCGCCTTGCTGCATTGAATAACTTTGAGGGTGAGTTTCAATGGCCGATTCCGACGCATTCGCGGATTTCCAGCCCGTTTGGAATGCGCTTTCACCCGATTTTGCGCCAAAACCGCCACCACAGCGGTATTGACGTGGGCGCACCCACCGGCACACGCCTAATTGCTTCCGCAGATGGCTACGTGCGTTTTGCAGGATGGAGCGGCGGCTACGGAAACACCGTAATCATCGACCACGGCAACGGCTACAGCACCCTCTACGCTCATAACTCACGCAACCGAGTAGTAACGGGTCAGCGCGTATCCCGTGGCGACCACATAGCCGACGTAGGCTCTACAGGCATGTCCACAGGCCCGCACCTCCACTTCGAAATAAGAGTCAACAACCGCGCCGTAAACCCCATGAATTATTTCCCTCGGTAGGCGGTTAACACTTTCGTAATAAATTTTTAAAAAATTCTTGTAATTTTGTTAGCAATATGTTATTATCCTTGGGAAATAAAAAATTAAAAAAGGAGTGCCTTGTATGTTTTGGCGAAAAAATGAGCCTCAGACACGCCCGGCAGTCAAAAAAGTAAGCGAGTTAATTAATTCGAAATCACACAACCAAAAAAAATACATCTCATTAATGCTTGTCCCATCGTACAGTACAGGAAAAACTCGTAGCCTGCGTATTCCGCGGGCTGTTTTGCATGGCTTGGCGATAGGTATGTTTATCGTCTGCTCGGTGATTATGGGCTTCTATTTGCGTAGCCTGTATTTTGAGCGGGTGGCGAGAAATCTTCACAATTCCTTGGAAGAAACACAGGCGACGTTTTACGAATTCCAATATCAGGCGGAGCAAGCCCAAAGCGAGCTAATCGAAAGAACCGCCGAAATGTACGAAAGCCTAAGCGAAGAACAAACCCGTGCGCAACTGGAAATCTACCGCCAAGAACGCCGCCACCAAGACACCCTCGAAGATATCTGGGACATAATCGACGACTTGGAAGACCAAATCCGCGATTTCGAAGAAGTACAGCAGGAAATGCGAAACAACCTAAGCTCACGCCGCGTAATCCCACCGATAGCGGGTCTGCTTTCTCAAATGGAAGAAACACATGACAACCTGCGAGAAAACCTAACGCAAGAGCGCGTTCTCGGCGCGGCCATTACAGAAGGCAAAATGCCGCAAAACGCCGCACTCACAGAATCGGAGCTTGTAGAGCGTCTGGGCTTTCTCGTAAACGAGTTGGAAATCAAACGCCAACTCCACGACAGTCTCGAATACTATCGTCAAAAAATGGAGCCGTACCTTCTAAATTATCCTACACTATGGCCGATTCGCGGACAAATAAGCTCCGGCTTTGGCTGGCGCAGAAATCCCTTCGGGGGTAGGGGAGGCGAGCAGCATAACGGTGTAGACATCCCCGCTCGCACAGGCACGCCGATACGCGCAACAGGCGGCGGAACGGTAATCTTTTCCGGCTGGCGAAACGGCTACGGCAACACTGTGGTAATATGCCACGGCATAGGCCTAACCACAAAATACGCCCACAATACCCGCAACGTGGTAAGCGAAGGCGAAAACGTAACACGCGGCCAAGTTATCGCATATGTTGGAAGCACAGGGCGAAGCACAGGACCCCACATCCACTACGAAGTCCGCAGAAACGGCACGGCAATAAACCCCGTACCGTTCCTTATAGAGCATTATGGCGCGTAAACGTGCGCCGCAATAACTCGCAAGCGCGTTGCAGTTAGGAGAACTTAAAATGGCAAGAAACAATACCCAAGATGAATTTACAAGACCCACAAGCACGGTAATCGGCAAGGGCTTTACGATACACGCCGCCCGCTTTACATGCTCCGAATCGGAATCCATGAGAATAGATGGCACGGTAATAGGCGACATCGACATCGAAGGCCTGATAAATATAAGCGAAACAGGCCGCGTTGATGGAAACATCGCCTCTGGCTCGGCACGGGTAGCAGGCCGAATTTTCGGCAACGTACAATGTAGAAACGCCATGCACTTAGCCGCCACTGCCGACGTAACAGGGGACATTTTAACCTCTACGCTGATAGTAGACGAAGGCGCGATTTTTACAGGCCGCTGCCAAACCCACGTAAGTGCGGACGAATTACCCGCACTCGGCATGGCACATTAACGCCACAAGCAGCCGCGAGCAACCGAAAAAAAGTGCTTGACATTCTCCACGACTTTGTCATATAATAACTCTCGTTGAAATTAAGTACGGCCCGATGGTCAAACGGTTAAGACACGGCCCTTTCACGGCTGAGATCGGGGTTCGATTCCCCGTCGGGTCAGTTCTAGCGAGCAAGCTCGCTGTAGCGGACGGCGGCAATATGTGCGTGTTATGGGACACGCATTTTTGTTATCAGTATAGCTGGCGCCATGGCCAAGTGGTAAGGCAGAGGTTTGCAAAACCTTTATTCCCCGGTTCAAATCCGGGTGGTGCCTGTAGAGGCGACCTTTAGGTCGTCGGTTTTAACCCCGACAATTCCGGTGAATTGCGGGGTTTTTCTGGGGGTTTTATTATGTGGGAGTACATGTCGTTGAGTATTAATACCACAATGCCGTTTGTTTTGTTGGCGTTGCTTGGTATTTTCTTAAAGCGCAGGGGCTTTATCGGGGATAAATTTGTTACGCAGGGTAATAAAATTGTGTTTTATTTTGCGATTCCTACCACTATTTTTAGGAGCATACATAGGGCTGATTTATCTGAGGTTTTGGATTTGCGCTTTTTGGCATTTAATTCTGCTTGGCTTGTTTTTTTCTTTTTGGTGGTTTGGGTGCTGGCTTATAAATTTATGAGCGATAAGGGGTCTGTTTCTTCTTTTGTTAACAGTGCTTACAGGAGTAGCCTTTCTGTGGTTGCGCCGCCTTTGCTTTGGCTTATGTTTTCTGCGGAGCTGCACCTCGGTATTAACCCCGATATTTATGCTAAGGGCATTTTGATGGTGTCGGTTTTACTTATTCTTTCGTATGCTACGGCGGCGGTTTTGTTTGCTGTGCATGATACTAAGGCGACTGGGGGTGAGCTTGTCGTCGGCATTTTGAAGGCGATTGCGAAAAACCCTGTCGTAATCGGCGTAGTGGCAGGTCTCGTGATGAATGTGCTGATGAATACGCTCCACTTTGAGCTGCCCGCGTTTGTTAATAACACCGTTAATCCGCTGGCCAACCTTGTTATGCCGCTTGCCATGATTTGTGTGGGTGCTAACTTGGCCTTCCATGGCTTTGATATTAAATTTAAATATGTTGTGGTTTCTGTGGCGGTTAAATTGCTTGTTATGCCTGTGGCGTCGGTTTTGGTTGCACTGTTATTTGGGTTTACGGGTAGCGATTTGACTATTATTATGATTTTAAACGCGCTGCCTATGGCGGTTGGGGCTTATGTTATGCAGGCCGAGCTTGGTGGGGATTCTTATATCGGGGCTTCGGTTTTAATGCTTACTATGACGCTTTCTTCGATTACGCTTACGCTGTTTATTTTCTTGTTTAGGGTGTTTGGGTTTTTGGTATGATTTTAACTTTTGTGCTTTCGGTCGTTGGGATTTTTGTCGGTGGGGTGGGGGGATGTTTGTTTTTGGCGTTTCGGCCTGCTAAACCGGCCTATGTTTTTAGGGATACTACGCCTAAGAAGTTCCATTTCTTTTTTGTTGCGGTTATTATTTTTATGGCTCTGGGGCAATTGTTCAGAGTTTTTTTTATGCCTCCGATGTTGCAAATTTTATTTATTGTTGTGTTTGTGGTGCTGGCGGGTTTTAGTATTTTTGGTTTGGTTACATATAAAATTTGGGGCGTTTTTTGTGCTGTTATGCTTGTTTGGGTTTATGCGGCGGTCGATTTTGTGCCTGAAGTTATGATGGCTTTTAGCTCATTGACGAGACTGGACATGTATATTGCACCTGGGCAGGTGGGAATTTATGCTTTGGTGGAGTATGTTTTGTTGCGTGTGGTGGTTGCATGTTTTGCTCTTATGGTGGCTACTGTATATGTGTCGGTTTACTATGTTAATCGGCGTTTTTTGTTTTCCGTGGGTGAGTTTCCTGACTTGGTAAAGCGGTGCGAGCATTGCTCTATGCCCGATTTTGGGGCGCATTCGTATTGTCCAAACTGTGGAAGTGGGCTTGCGGGCAGCGAGGGAAGCCCAAAGCCTGTGTTTAAAATTTTGGATAAGCATAATTTTTGCACAGAATGCGGATATGAAAAGCATGGTTATTTTTGTGCGATATGCAATCGTGACAAGTATTTTTCGGAAGTGCTAAAGAAATTCGGCAAAAAGCGGCTTTTGAAGCCGATAAAATTTTTGGCGGCATTTGCGTTTGTTGTGTACATTATGCTCACGCCTGTGTTTAGCCAAAGTGAAATGCATGGGATAATGCAGGGGCGTGTGCCGCCCAACAATACATATGTTGCAAAGCTGCATGAGTTTTTGCGCGACCCTAATGTCGCAGGCTCACAGGAGTGGCTGGACGGATACGTAGCGGCGGGTGATAGGCTAAACGAGTATAATTCGCGTTGGCGATATATAGACGCGAGTGGCTTGTCGCTAAACGACTTGATACTTTTTATCAGAATCTCCGAGGCTATGTATAATCAAGAAGCAGCGATTAGGCTGCTTGGTGCGGCTATTTCCGAAGGGGATGTTGCCCGTGTGCGGCGGTTGCTTTCTGTGTATGACGGCACTATTTCCGCCATGGAATACGCGCTTTCTATTTATTTGCGGTCGAGTATTTTTGACGAGGGGATTATTGGCGGGTTTATGGCTTTGTTTTATCACGGGGTGAGATTTTATACCGAGCAGGTGCATTTTCGGTTTGCGGCTTTTATGCTTGTGATTATTGGGGCTTTTTGCGGGCTTGCGGCGGGTTTGGCTTATCGGCGGAGCAGGTTTACCAAGACGGTCACGCAATCGGATAATCCCGTTTATAAAAAGGAAAAAAGGCGACGCGCACTCGGAAATTTAATCGGCGCGACGGCGGGCTTGGGGATTTTTGCGCTTATCGTGGTAGTGGCGATGTTTTTTATAGATACTGACTACAAGGCGGAGTATATAAGAGCCATGGACAACGCGATTAACGTAAATAGCGGAGAAATTTCCGTGCTTCTATCGGAAAGAAATTTTGAGCCGAAAGAAATCCTGGCACTCGTAGAGCAGCAGCTTGGGTTTGCTGAAGCAATAGTAAATTTCCAAAACGTCCCCGACGAATTTGAAATATTTAACGCAGAAATGCGACGTTTTGCCCAAGACGAAATCGCCGCACTTTTACAAATTAAGCAATATGTACAAGCGGGAGAACGCCCCCCAACGGAGGTTGTGTTAAATTACGCGACCCTTCGCACAGAAAAATACCCATGGCTAATGCAAGAACACATGCGGATTTTATTGGAAAATATGGCTAGTGCCATCAAGGAGATATTCTAGGCGCGGTGGTGATACGAAATCCCTCTTTATCCAAAATCGCGTGCAGCCAATCCATAGTGTCGTCGTGCGGTAAAATCGCCTGTTTTTCGTCGTCGGTTTTGTACTCGCTGTAAAAGCGGTTAAACTCGGCTTCGCGGTGGGTTGGGTGGTTGCTCATGTAGTGGGTGGCGTTGGGTAGGCTATCGCGGATGTGCAATATGCGGATTCCTTCGTCCTGCGGAAGAAATATGTATACCTCGCCGTTAATGGCTTGGTCGCAGTATTTTCTAAACATCAGGTGTTCTGCGGTTTCTATTCTTTTTACTTTGTGAATGCTCCCTGCTTTTTCCGCGCCTTCTTTTGCTAATTCATCGCAAACATAAACGGGCAAAGCGGCTAAAAATAGCCGTGTTTGCCCGTTTTTATTAAATATGCTGCCATCAAATACATGTGTGTTTTCGTTCATTTTTTCGCCTATCGGGAAATGCTGTTTTACCACTTCCCAGTTTATAGCGGTGGCGGTATCGGAAATGCGTACCACTGTTTTGCGTGTGTTGGCGACCACTATCATAGACGTACTTCTTGTCCCTTTGTGATTACTACGGGGTTTTCCAGCGTGCCTATGATACGTGTTCCGTTGTGTAGGATTACGTCTTTGTCCAGGATGGCGTGTTCTATTACGCAGTTGTTGCCTACGTATGTGCCTTCCATTAGGATGGAGCTTGACACGGAGGAATTCTCTCCCGTGTACACCTTGCGGAAAATAACGCTGCGGTTCGCGCTGCCGTTTAGGATTGCGCCGCTGCCCACTATGCAGTTTGCCACATGAGCGTTGCCGTTGTATTTTGCGGGCGGCTCGTCCTTTGGCTTTGTTTTTACATAGGGGTGCTGAACGATAAAGTCGTTGCGCACGTCGCGGCGAAGGAAATCCATATTGCAATCGAAATAATTATGAATATTGCCAAGGTTTTTCCAATATCCGTCGAAGCGGTAGCCGTAAATACGCAGACGCTTGCGGTAGCGAGAAATAAGGTCGCGCACAAGGTCGTAGCGGCCTTCGTTAACGATGGTTTCTATCAGCTCGATTAGCAATGGGCGGGAGATTACATATATACCCAGCGAGGCGAGGTCGGACTGTGGCTCAAGGGGTTTTTCTTCCAGGTCGGTGAGGCGGTTTGCCGCGTCCAGTTCCATTACTCCGTATTGGCGGATATCGTCGTTATCGGGGACTTGGCGATAGGCTACGGTGATATCGGCGTTTTTGCGCTCGTGGTATGCAATCATTTCGTTGTAGTTCATTTTGTACACGCAGTCGCCCGATGAAATAACCACGTATGGCTCATTGCTTCGGCGCAGGTAGGTGAGGTTTTGGTAGATACAGTCGGCTGTACCCCTAAACCACATAGAGTTTTCTCCCGTTTGGTACGGCGAAAATACAAACATGCCGCCCTGCTTGCTTCCCAAATCCCACCATTTTGGGCTGGAAAGATGGTCGTGCAACGAGCGGGAATTATGCTGTGTGATAATCGCAACTTTATTAATGCCGGAGTTTGTCATATTGCTAAGCGGAAAGTCAATCGCACGATAGCACCCGGCTACGGGCAGAGCGGATGTAGCACGATGCTTTGTAAGCTCTCCCATGCGTTCGTTTTTGCCGCCTGCCAAGATTATACCTACTGCTCTCATGCTCTCACTCCATTCGCGTTCATTTTTTTGACAATGCTTTTTCCGCTTTCCAAGCGAAGGTCGGCGTAGTCCTTTGGTTCTGTTTTGCCAAAGATTACGCAGTTTTTGCCTATTTGCACTTTGTCGGGGATGATGGACAGCTCACCGATTACGGTAATACCCGTGTCGTAAATGCCGGGCTTGTAGGAGTTTGGCGTGTTTTCACCGACGCCCATTTGTACTTCGTCACCGATGGTGCAGTCTGTGTCGATGATACAGCGGTCTATTACTGTGTTTTTGCCCACATAGCAGTTTTCCATCAAAATAGAGTCGCGCACAACCGCGCCTTCTTCCACGATTACCTCGGGGCCGAGGACGGAGTTAAATACCTTGCCCAATACCTCACAGCCCTCGGAGATAATGCTGGACTTAACCTCGGAGTTTGGCCCTGTGTAAAGCGGGGGCTGATGGTCGGAGTCTGTATAAATTTTGTCAAAATTTTCGTACAAATTAAAATCGGGAACGGTCTGTATCAAGTCCATATTGGCCGCCCAATATGAATCTACAGTACCAACGTCCTTCCAATATCCGCTGAACGGGTAAGCAAACATGCGCTTGCCCTCGTTTAGCAGCATGGGAAGCACGTGCTTTCCGAAGTCGGAGTCGGGGTGGACTTTTTTGTCGCGTTCCAGCGCGTCGCGCAGCAGGTCCCAGCGGAAGATATATATTCCCATGTTAACAAAGTTACTTTTTGGATTTGGTGGTTTTTCTTCAAATTCGTAAATGCGGTTGTCGTCGTGGATGTTCATAACGCCGAAACGGTTTGCTTCTTCCCAAGGAACGGTAAGTGCGGCTACGCTAACGTCGCATTTGTTTTGCTTATGAAACGCAAGCATACGAGAATAGTCCATCTTATAAATATGGTCGCCGCCAAGGATAAGTACATATTCTGGATTGTACTGGTCGATAAAGTCCAAATTTTGGTAAATAGCGTCGGCAGTACCCATGTACCACGCGCCGTCGTCTGTTTTCATGTGGGGAGCAAGCACGGTAACGCCGCCGTTACGCCTGTCCAAGTCCCAAGGAGTACCAATGCCAAGGTGCTGGTTAAGCTTTAGTGGCTGGTACTGTGTCAAAACCCCAACCGTGTCCACGCCGGAGTTTACACAATTACTCATGGCAAAGTCGATAATGCGGTATTTTCCGCCAAACGGAACCGCAGGCTTTGCCTGACCGGAAGTAAGCACCCCTAAACGGCTGCCTTGCCCCCCTGCCAACAACATCGCAATCATTTCTTTTTTGCGCAAGTATCCCACCTCCATAAATGTTTATTACATTTATATTACACCATTTTCCGGCTACGTCAAGATGTAAGCATACCTAAATTATGATAAATTTTGCGAAAATATGTGATATAATCTTTTTTATTTTGGAGGGGAAGAAAAGTGAAGGAAAAAAACATACATTTCATAGGAATCGGCGGGATAAGCATGAGCGGACTGGCCGAAATTTTAAAGCGAGACGGCTGCAATGTAAGCGGCTCGGACGACGTGGAAACAGAGATAACAAAACGTCTGCAAACGCTGGGAATAAAAGTGTCTATCCCAAACGCGGCAAAAAACATAACACCCGAAATAGAACTGGCGGTATACACCGCCGCAGTAAAGCCCGACAACCCCGAGTTTGTCGCCGCTCAGCAAATGGGAATACCGCTGATAGAGCGCGCACCGTTTATCGGCAAGCTGATACAGGGCTACGACCCTATATGCGTAGCAGGCTCCCACGGAAAAACCACAACGACGTCCATGGTGGCGGAGGTAGCCCTGGCCGCAAACCTCGACCCCACCATCCAAATAGGCGGCCACATGAACAATGGCGGCACAAATTACAGGGTAGGGGAGTCGAAATGTTTTATACTGGAAGCCTGCGAATACAGCAACAGCTTCCACCACTGGCAGCCTAAAATCGGCATAATATTAAATATTGACGCCGACCATCTGGATTTTTTTGGCAACATGAAAAATCTTATTGCGTCCTTTGCCAAATTTGCGTCAAACATCCGCCCCGACGGTGTTTTAGTCATCCGGGAAGGCATACCCGGCTTTGAAGAAGTTGTCAAAAACACGACCTGCAAAATCGTCACATTCGGGCTGACAAAAAATGCAGACTACTACGCCGCAAACATTGATTATCACAGGGGAAAACCCTCATTTGATGTTTTTGCCAAAAGCGGAAAAGTAACGCATATAGACCTACATCTCCCCGGCGAGTACAACATGCTAAACGCCCTTGCCTGCTTTGCCGCAGTCTCAATGCTGGATATCAACCCGCAGGTAATAGCAGACGCCCTAAGCAGCGCGAAGGGAGCAAAGCGCAGATTTGAGCATAAGGGCGAATTTAACGGAATAAAAATAGTGGACGACTACGCCCACCACCCGACAGAAATCACAGCCTGCTTAAAAGCCGCCCGCCAAACCCAAGGCGACGGCAAAATCGTATGCATTTTCCAGCCGCACACATACACCCGCACAAAAAACCATCTCGACGACTTTGCCAAAGCGTTCTCCGACGCTGACCAAACCATTATCATCCCAATCTACGCCGCCCGCGAGCCAAACGACCCCACAATCTCATCGGAAATTCTAACCGAGCGCGTAAAAAACAACGGGGATAACGCCATTTATCTCGAAAACTTTGCCAAAGCGAGCAATTATGTTAAAAAAAACCTAAATAAAGGCGACATGCTGCTAACAATGGGAGCAGGCGATGTATTCAAAATAGGTGATAAATTGTTGTGCAATTGTTAAGTGCCGAGTTATCCACATTATCCACACGTCCTTATGAATAAAGGCTTCGTCCGCATAAAGCATAAATTTTGCCCGTAATTACTGGATTGTATCAATCAGGCCCCGTAATTACGGGCTTTTTTGCAAATTAATAAAATAATTTATTAAGAAAGTATTACAAAAAAACGACAAGCCCCTAAAATTGGGGCTTTGCGAAAACAGCGAGTTATCCACATTTTTATCCACAAAAATAATTTCAATTGTGCATAAAAAAGTATATCAATCCACCAAAATTTAGGTTATCATGTCCAAGTAAACAAGAAACACATAAGGGGCAATCGAAATTATGAGCGAAATAAAAATGAAACTGGGGTACGGACGTTCGTGTTTGGAGCTTCCATTTGCATTTATCGACGATTTTATGGCAAATTGTCTTCCTGTGTATCCGCTAATATACATATACAGCCTGCGCCGCCTGATAAGCGGCGACTCAGTGACCCTTGCGGAAATCAGCGAGCGTTTTCACATCACAGAAGGCGACGTTATAAAAGCCTGGCGTCACTGGGAAAAGGAAAAACTTGTCAGCATTGTATCCGGCAAGCAAGGCATGGAAATCACCTTTTTACCCATCGCCAAGCAACCGACGGACGAGCTTATCCTCGAAGACCCCATACTCCCCACAGAATCGCGGCCACAGTATACTGCGCAAGAGCTCGCATGTTACCGTACCGAAAGCCGCGATATAGAGCGGCTTTTTTCTCGCGCAGAAAAGACCTTGGGCAAGCTGCTTTCCTACAATGATATGAACGTAATTTTCGGCTTCCACGACTGGCTGCGCCTTCCCATAGAAGTAATCGAATACCTGCTGACCTACTGCGCAGAAAACGACCACCGCAGCCTACGCTACATCGAAAAATGCGCCCTCGACTGGGCAGACAACGACATAGCAAGCCTGGAGCAAGCCCTGCTGTACGTGCAAAACTTCGACCGCGACTACCGCCTAATCCTGCAACACATGGGACAAGTAAGCGGCTACCCAACCCCAAGCCACCGCAAATACATGAAAAAATGGTTGCACGAATGGCGTTTCCCCTTGGAGCTAATCACCGAGGCCTGCGACCGCTGCATAGAGCAAATCTCCAAGCCAAACTTTAAATACGTGGACAAAATCCTATCCGAGTGGCACAAGAAGGGAATAACCACCCTCGAAGCGGTAACAGAAGCCGACGCCGCCTTCGCAAAGGAAGCAAAACCGGCACTGCGCCCCCTAACCGCCGCAAAGCCTAAACAGAACAGATTCATCAACTTCAACCAGCGCGAAAACGACTACTCGCATTACGAAAAATTAGAACGTGCATATTTGGAAAAAAAATACAACGCGCAATAGTGTCGTACTCCTCCTGTACTATCGTGCGCGTCCATCACGGGGAAATCCCCCCACTGCTAGAACCTTCGGCCAACCGCCGTGGGGGGAATTCCCCGCGCTGGACTACATGGGGCAGAGGGCGACCCCCAAGGAGGGCAAAACTGCTACAGCGTCCGCTGCTTCGTACTGAAGATAAAAAAGATTCCGACAGTGTTGATGTTTTGGGCGGAAGCTTTCCGGCTCGCGTGGTTGCTGGCGTGGGTAGTGTTTTCCATTTTTTTACTGATGTTTTGGTACAAACCGCTCCAGACCATGTGGTTACTGGCTCGGTGGGTGTTTAGGGTGTGTTGCGTTGACTGCTTGGTAAAAACACATTAAAATACATATTAAAAATCACATGAAAACACGTTGGGAGGTGCAAATATGATTGCAATAAAAACATCAGACTTGACACAGGATTTTAAGAGGTACGCAAACAAAGTTATGCAGGGTGAGACGGTGTTAATATCGCGTCCCAGAAACGAAAATCTGGTTGTTATTTCGGAGCAATTATACAATGAGCTTAGTAGATATAAGAAACCTCGTTACAATGCAGAAACCGAGGCCGCAATTAAAGAAGCTCGTGGCATAATGTCGGGCAAAATCCATGCAAAAGAATATCATACTCTCGGCGAATTTTATTCGGATTTAGACAGCGAGGAAGATGATGACATTTAAAACAACCGCTCAATATCGCAAAGACATAAAGCGGATAATAAAACAGGGTTTTGATTTATCATTGCTCGACGATATAATCTTAGATATTTTAAACGGAAAATCACTCGCGCCAAAACATAACGACCACGCATTAAAAGGTGACTATGCTGGTTATCGTGAATGCCACATAAAGCCCGATTGGCTTTTAATTTACACTATAGATAAAGGAAAACTTATCCTTACCGCCACTCGCACAGGTTCACATTCTGAGTTATTTAAACGATGAAAGACTGTCGGTATTGGCTTGGAGGGTGTTCATGCCCACACCAAGCAAAGAAGAAATCTACAATGACCGTTAAAGATGAATCCCCACGACACTAACCCCATTTCCGTCGGACACGTCACGGGAAGTTTCCACTTCATTTCCTGCGCCTATGCAGCCGTGCGTGGTTATTTTTCCCATCCAGACGCGCGAAGTGCGCGCGTCGTAGGGGGTCGCCCATTAACCCATGTAGTTCGGCGCGGGGGATTCCCCCCATGGCGGTTGGCCGAAGGTTCTAGCAATGGGGGGAATTCCCCGTGGCGGACGAGCAAGACAAAAAAGCGGGCGCACTCCCCAAAAGCCCGTTAAGGGAAAAATAACCACGCACGGCGGGTTTTCCCGCAAGTAAAAAGAGGTGAAACAAAATGAGATACAAAACCGCATACCAACAAGCCCTGCGCGACATAGAATCCAAGCGCATACTAGCGGAATCCAAACAAGAAAAAACCCGCGAGGAAGCCTACAAAAAGACCCCGCGCCTACGCGAGATAGACGCCGCCCTTGGCGAAATCGGCATAAACCTTGCAAAGCTGGCTCTTGCGGGCGACGTTGCCGCGCTTTCTAAAGCGCGAGAGACCTCCGAGGCGTTAAAGGCCGAGCGGCTTTCTTTGCTTCCTAAAAAAAGCTATCTTACGCCGTTGTATTCTTGCAAAAAGTGTAAGGACACGGGTTACATAAGTACCTCGCCGGGGATTCCTGTTACGGCTTGTGTTTGTTTTAGGCAGCGGCTTATCGAGGAGTATTATTCGCTGTCCAATATGCGGGAGGTTTTGCGGGACGAGAATTTCGACACATTTGATATACGCCTGTTTGATAACAAGGTTGCGGATAAGGAAGGCCTTTCGCCGCGAGCAAATATGGAAATTAACCACCGCGTTGCCATAAATTTTGTGCAGACCTTTGACGACGAATTTCAGAATATTCTTATGTACGGCGAGACAGGCTTGGGCAAAACATTTTTGAGCCACTGTATCGCCAAGGATTTGCTGGATGCGGGCAAAACCGTGCTGTATCTCACAGTGCCGCGTCTTTGCAAGGTAATCGAAGACGCACGTTTTAACCGAGACTACCTTACCGAGCCAAACGAAATGCTCGACGCCGTAGACGAGGTAGACCTGCTTGTTCTCGACGACCTGGGCGCGGAGATGTCCACCGTAGTCACATCTGCCGCGCTCTTTGATATCATCAACCAGCGGCTGCTTACGCGCAAATCCACGGTAATTTCCAGCAATCTCACGCCGCCGGGGCTTACGGCGCAGTATTCCGAGCGGATAGTTTCGCGTTTTATTGGCAATTATCAAATGATAAAATTCTTCGGAGAAGACATCCGTGCCAAAAAAAAATACGGCGGGCTGCTCTAAACCATGCCAATATTTTTATAGCGGATTGTTAATAATTCTTATATAATGCATACAAGGAGTGTGGTTGCGCCCATGCTATAATCATCATATCGGCAAACTATTGTACACGAAATGTGGGGAAAGCATGGAAAAGCAAAAACTAATCGACATGATTTTAACAACAGGAACACCATCTCATCGCTACATCATCATGCGTGATGTTTTGGGTTTAGACATTAAATGTTCCGAGATGTTGGCGTTACAGGAACAAATTTTACAGCATAAAGATGTAAAAAAATTGTTGAAAAAGCAGAATGAAGATGGCTGGTTCGGGCTGGGGTTACACGGCGGGGCAAGCATGGACGGCATTGTTATTGCGTTGCGTCGGGCGGGTGTCGAAGCCTATCATCCTTTTATGAAAAATGCGAAGCAAGCTGTGCTGTCGGATAAAATCCCATTTTTGCAAAAAGCTGAAAAGAAAGCCGGGTGGCCACCTGTTGAATCTTATTGTCACCCTCGTGTACTCGTATTGGCGGCACTTTATGACAATGACGAAAATGATACGCTATTGATTAAGTTTCAAGATGAGCTGCTCCAAAAATTCGAGCAGTCTTTGCATATTGAAAGTTTAGACGAAATTTCTCGCGAGCTTACGACCAAACGCTTTACCCAAACAAGCGGATGGAAGTGGCATCCTAATACGGTCGCCCGTGTATATTTCAAAGATAAAGTTGATTCATTCCCGTGGCCATCGGATTTGGAAACGCTTGCTTCCTGTTTGAATTGGAAGAATGAAAGGACAATCGATACCACCACCCAAGCCATGTATCATGTTTCCGGTTTTTCGCCTGTCCCCCTTTTGTTCTTTCCGCCGCAAATTGGCCCTTACGGCTCCTATGAAATGTTGGACTATTCCTTTGATGACCCGCATTTGCGTCGTTTTACCGCGTGGCGATTGTGGAACTATTTGAATCTCTGCAAGGTATGTGATGTGAAAGAAATACCACACTATTATCAAAATGTGATATGGCTCAAAGAGCATCTTGAAAAAGGTACACTGGCAGAGCAGCTCACTACACCTGATATAAACGAAATAGACATATATTTTATGCTACTGTTAATATTGCATTATGCTAACTTATGAATATGCGCTAACCTGTGGCAAGCCAAACTTTAAATACGTGGACAAAATCCTATCCGAGTGGCACAAGAAGGGAATATTTGGAAAAAAATACAACGTGCAATAGTGTCGTGACGGACAGACGCGGACGCTATAGCTGTTTTGCCTTGACGGGTTTTAAGGCTCACACGCCTCCCATGCTATCATGCACGCCCGTCACGGGGAATTCCCCGCGCTGGACTACATGGGGCAGAGGGCGACCCCTAAGGAGGGCAAAACTGCTACAGCGTCCGCTGCTTCGTACCGAAGATAAAAAAGATTCCGACAGTGTTGATGTTTTTGGCGGAAGCTTTCCGGCCTATATAATTACTGGCTCGGGGGGCATTTTGTATTGACGCAGTGTATATATAATGAGCTTAGTAAGCGTAAGCAGCTTCGTTACAATGCAGAAACAGAGGCTGCAATCAAAGAGATGAATCCCTGCGACACTAACCCCATTTACGTCGGACACGTTACGGGAAGTGTCTACTTCGTTTCCTGCGCTTATGCAGCCGTGCGTGGTTATTTTTCCCATCCAGACGCGCGAAGTGCGCGCGTCGTAGGGGGTCGCCCATTAACCCATGTAGTTCGGCGCGGGGAATTCCCCCCATGGCGGTTGGCCGAAGGTTATAGCAATGGGGGGATTTCCCCTTGACGGACGAGCAAGACAAAAAAGCGGGCGCACTCCCAAAAAGCCCGTTAAGGGAAAAATAACCACGCACGGCGGGTTTTCCCGCAAGTAAAAAGAGGTGAAACAAATTGAGATACAAAAGATAAAATTCTTTGGAGAAGACATCCGCGCCAAAAAAAAATACGGCGGGTTAATCTAAACCATATTCCCCAAAAATGTAATTACAAACAAGAAATAAATCAAAATCCCCGCAAGGTCTTTTATAGAAGTAATAATCGGCGCAGACCCGGCGGCTTGGTCAACATTAAGCCTGATAAGCACAAACGGCACAAGAAAACCCAACAAAGAAGCCAGCGTCATGGTCGCCACCAGCGAAAGCCCAACAACAAGTCCAAGCAAAGGGTAGTTGCCCTGCCAAAAGAAAGTAATAATCCCGGCAGCCGTACCGATGAGCACCCCCATACTAAGCCCAATGCCGATTTCTTTCAAAAAATGCCGCAAGAAATTTTTTACATCAATATGCCCAAGCACAACGCCCCGTGCAAAAACTGTAGAAGACTGCGTACCAACATTGCCGCCCATATCCATAATCAGCGGAATAAAAATAGCAACAACAGCGATGGATTCCAGCACTTCTTCAAATCCCTCGATAATCAGCCCAAGCAACAAGCCCGCCGCCAGTGTAATCAGCAAAAACGGCAAGCGTACACTCCATATTTTCCATACGCTGCCCTTTACCAGCACCTCGCTCCTGTGCGTTTCGCTACCCGTGATACCTGCTAAACCCGCCGCGTCGTAGATGTCCTCCGTGGCTTCTTCTTCCAAGATATCTATCGCGTCATCTATCGTTACTATGCCTACCACTCGGCCTTCCTTGTCTACCACGGGGATTGCCAGCAGGTCGAGTTCTTGCAGGGTGCGGGCTACTTCTTCTTGGTCGGTGTCGGTGGTCACGCTTATGGCTTTTTTCGCCATTATGTCCTCGATTTTTGTCGTACCGTCCGAACATACCAGTTCTTTTAGCGAGATTACACCTTCCAGCATTTTCGCGCTGTCCGTTACATACAATGCGTACACCGTTTCCATGCCCTGCGCCTGTTTACGCACTTTTTCCAGAGCTTCTGCCGCTGTCATTTCGCGCCCAAGGCGGATAAACTCCGTCGTCATTATGCGGCCTGCCGTCTCCGCTTTATAGCCCATCAACTCGTTTGTTATTTTTCGCTCTTCGGCAGAAATCGCGGCGATTAGCTTTTTTGCAACGCTCGCGGGCAACTCGTCCAAAAGTCGGACACGGTCGTCGGGCGCGAGTTCGTTTACAAACTCTGTCGCGCTTTCGTCCGTAAACGAACGCAACAAGTTATGTTGCTCGTCCGTGTCCAGCTCTTCAAAAATCCGCAAAGCATGGTCTTTCGCGAGCAGCCTAAATACAATCAACTGTTCCTCAGACGTAAGCCCATGAAATGCGTGCAGGATTTCCACTTCTTCCGCAGTTGTGAGAAGAATTTTCAGGGCTTCCATATCCTTGTTTTTGATATGGGTTAAAATGATTTCTTTCATAATGCACCTCCTTTTTTAATAAAAAAACGACCACATCAAGGGGTCGCTATTGCGATGCCATCAGCTACGTTAAGCAAGCCTTAATCCGACTATGCCTGTTATACCCCGTGGCTGTCTCTCGACATTGCGGGGCAGTAGCCTGTGTTCTTTTAGGAGCCTCACCTAACAAGTAATGTGCGATTATGCACACAAATATGTATACACTCTAATAATTGCAATGTCAACATTTTTATAGCGGATTTCAAATATTTCTTATATAATATGCGCGAAAGGACGTGTTTTTAAAATGGAAGAAAAACTAAGAATACTAAAAATGATTGAAAACGGACAAATCACCGCGACGGAAGCCGCGCAGTTACTGGGTGCGATAGGCGACGGCGGGAGTGGGGGAGGGCATTCTGCGCCACCTCCACCGCCCGCGCCTTCTCACCACGCGCCGCCACCGCCGCCGCCGTCTCGTGCAGCCGACACCCGCTACAGCGGATACAACACAAACGAAGGCGGCACAGCAAGTGGCGGCTCTACGAGTTTTGAAGACCTCGGCCGTAAATTCGAGAGCTTTGCACGTGAGGCCGCGCCAAAGGTAGAAAAATTCGCGGAGTCCTTGGCCAGTACAATCGCAGGAGCGGCAGACCGTTTCTCCGAGGCATTTGTGCAGCACGCAGACGCGGCAGAATCCGCACCCGGTTCCCACGGCCAATCCCACCGCCCTGCGGAAAAACGCCCCTCGGGCGGAGGCGGCGGAAGCACCATAGAAAAACAAGTTGAGGTCGCCGTAGAAACCGGCGGCTACAACGAGCTATCGCTATCCGGCCTTGGCGGCGAAGTCCGCGTAAAGGGCTACAACGGCGACAAAATCACCGCCCGCATAACCTACCGCGCAAAACGCGCCAACGCGCCCATAGAACTCGTAAAGCTGGGCGGCAAATATTTTCTAAAATACGAGCCGGATGACTTTAACATGGTGGCGATAGACGCCTATGTACCCGAGCGAGCATTCAGCGTAATAAAACTTGACGGAATAAACGGCGCGTTAGACGTCTCATCCCTATCCGCAAGCGAAATGCGCTTTTCCAACTCAAACGGAAGCACCTCCTTGGCCAATCTGTCCGCCAACAACCTCACGGCAGAATCCGGCAACGGACGCTTTTTTATTTCAAAAATCATCGCAGAGAGTGCATCCTTCGAAAACCTAAACGGCCCGATGGAAACCGACGAGCTGGACGTGTCAAAGCTAAAGCTGCATAACTACAACAGCCCGCTTTCCATTATAATGTCAAAATTTGACCGTTATTCAGAATATATCTGGAGCGTCGAAACAGGCAACGCCAAGCTAAGCATAAACCTACCATCCGCGCCGGGTCTCGGCTACCACATAAAAGCCCACGCAGCCATGGGAGAAATCCGCCTTGGTCTCACAGGAATGCAACACCTGATAAACGAGCCATCCCTCGTAGAAGCCAGAAGCGTAAGCTTCGACAGCTCCGCAAAAAAAATAAAAATGGCGGTAGAGACATCCAACGCACCACTTTTAATTAATTAAATGCGTTGGCGGTCTACCGAAAACGTGCAAAAAATTCGCTCATAAGTGCCGAGCATTCTTCCTCGCATACTCCACTAATTACCTCGCAGCGATGATTAAACCGCGGCTCGTTAAGAATATCCAAAACAGAGCCCGCACACCCGGCCTTTGGGCTGTTTGCACCAAAAACCACCACAGGAATACGCGCCTGCACAATCGCACCCGCACACATGGGGCATGGCTCCAATGTAATATAAATGCGACAATCCTCCAGCCGCCAGTCGCCAATCACCTCACAGGCCTGATTAATCGCTGTGATTTCCGCATGGTGCAGCACATTTTTACGTGTGGCGCGTTCGTTGGCGGCGCGGCCTATTATTTTGCCGTCGTGTACGATTACACAGCCAATCGGTACTTCGTTTAATTCAAAGCCCCGACGTGCTTCCGTCAGGGCTTCTTTCATATAAAATACGTCGTCCATTAATCTTTTAAATGCACGTCATGCGCGCCGCCCTCGATTATGCTGGACGGAGAAACACGCGTAAGCCGCGCCGTCGCATGGAAATCCGCAATCGTAAGCGCACCGCAGTTGCACATTGTCGCCTTTATTTTACTCAGCGTTATGTTTAAATTATCGCGCAGACTGCCCGCGTACGGTACATACGCATCCACGCCCTCTTCAAAGGTAAGACCGCCGCCGCCTTCGTAGCGTTGCCAGTTGCGGGCGCGTTCCGTGCCTTCGCCCCAGTATTCCTTCATGTAATTGCCGTTTACCGTTACGCGCTTTGTTGGGCTTTCGTCAAAGCGGGCAAAGTAGCGACCTTGCATACAAAAATCCGCGCCCATTGCCAGCGCAATCGTAATGTGATAATCGTGAACAATGCCACCGTCGGAGCAAATAGGTACATACACGCCCGTCTCTTTAAAATATTCGTTGCGTGCGGCGGTTACGTCCATGAGAGCCGTGGCCTGCCCGCGTCCTATTCCCTTTGCCTCACGTGTAATGCAAATCGCACCGCCGCCGATACCTACCTTTACAAAATCAGCACCCGCCTCCGCCAGAAAACGAAAGCCCTCACGACAAACAACATTACCCGCACCTATTTTAACAGAATCCCCGTAAGTATCGCGCACATATCCAAGCACGTGCTTTTGCCACTCGCTAAAGCCCTCCGAAGAATCAATGCAAAGCACATCTGCACCGGCTTCCACCAGCGCAGGTATCCGCTCGGCATAATCGTGGGTATTAACACCCGCACCCACGAGATACCGCTTTTTATCATCGAAAAGCCCCAATAAATTAGCCTTGTGGTTATCATAATCCTTACGGAAAACAAACGACGAAAGCCGCCCCGCGTTATCCAGCACAGGCAGCGCGTTAATTTTGTTATCCCAAATAATGTCGTTACACTGCGGCAGGGTTACACCTTCATGCGCGACAACTAACTTATCCAGCGGAACCATAAACTCATGCACGGGCTTAGTCGTCTCCATCCGCGAAACTCGATAGTCCATGCTTGTGACAAGCCCCACAAATCTACCGTTTGCCGTGCCGTCCTCCGTAACCGCAACGGTTGCAAAGCCTGTTTTTTCCTTCAAATCCAAAATATCCTTTAGCGTCTGGTCCGGTCGCACATTAAGCGCGCTGGGTACAAACCCCGCCTTGGCACTTTTTGCCCGCCTTACCATGGCCGTCTGGCTTTCGATAGACTGCGAAACAAATATAAAAGAAAGTCCGCCCTCCCGCGCCAGCGCAATCGCCATCTTATCATCAGACACCGACTGCATAATCGCAGAAACAAGCGGAACATTTAAGCTTAGCTGTGGTTTTTCACCGTTTTTGTACTTAACCAGCGGTACGGCTAAAGAAACATTAGCCGATATACACTCGGCAGAAGAGTACCCCGGTACCAAAAGATACTCATTAAACGTGCGCGACTCTTGCTCGTAAGTAAAAGCCATCGTAATCGCCTCCTTTTTTAATTTGGCATATTATACATGTAATTTGGGCGGATGACAAATATCTCGGATGATTTTGAAAAAAGCGTTACAGCCCTTTAAAAAAGCGGCGCGGCAGTGATTTTAATATTTGACTTGAAACATGAGTTAGCATATGCTAACATATATCAAGGAAAAGAAAACAAGGGGGCGACTATGATAAACCTATACCAAGCAAAAAAAGGTCAAAATCTGCGTGTGGTCTCCGTTCCCGATATTGGTCTGTTGCAAAATCTTGGTTTGCGTGAGGGTACTTATGTTTCGGTAAAAAATCGCTACGCCTTGGGTGGGCCTGTGCTTTTGCGCGTAGAAAAAGCCTTCTCCGTGGCAGTCGGAAAAGATATTGCAACGCAGATATCCGTTAAGGAGACAGTGTAATGAGCGACAGAATCCTGCTAATGGGCAATCCCAACGTCGGCAAAAGCATATTTTTTACAGAATTGACGGGTATCCACGCCATGAGTTCCAATTATACGGGAACAACCGTCAATTTTATGGAAGGCCGCATAACCATCGGCGGCAAAGAATACACCCTCATAGATGTACCCGGTACATACTCGATGACACCGACATCGGAAGCCGAAGCCGTAGCCCAAAAATTTATGCAGGAAGGGGCAGCGGCGGTTATTTGCGTACTGGACGCGTCTAACTTGGAGCGTAATTTAAAGCTGGCCATGGAGCTTACTCGATACAACATCCCCATGATATTTACGCTAAACATGATGGACGTAGCGGCACGCCACGGCGTACGCATAGACATAAGGCAACTGGAAGAACAGCTAAAAGCCCCCGTAGTAAAATCGGTAGCGGTAAAAGGAAAAGGCCTCAAAGAACTCATAAACCGTCTGGAAATCCTACTAAAGAGCGCGACCTGCGGAAGAAAATGCGAAGGCTGCCCATGGGCGGCGGCAAAAGAAATCTGCGGCCGCGTAAGCACACAAAAATCCACAAGCCCCGGCTTTTTAGACAAGCTCGGTGACGCAATGCTAAATCCGTTCCCGGGGCTGCCGATTGCTATTCTTGTATTGGCGTTGCTTGTGGCTGTGGTGGTATTTGGCGGGCGCGGCTTGCGTGTGCCGCTTATCATGCTTACGGATAATCTGATTATCCCCGCGATTAGGAATGCATTCGAGTTTGTTTTCGCGCTGTTTGCGAGTGAGCCGATTAGCTACAGCTTTCTTTATTATGACAATGGCTTCCAAACAGGCACTCGTTTGTTTTATGGCAACATGTGGCAAACGGTGGGTAATTACGCCGCCGTGGGTGGCATAGCCGACATACTTATTAATATTTTAATAGGCGAATACGGCATTTTTGTAATCAGCTTCCAGTGGATAATCGCGCTTATTTTGCCCTATGTGTTTGCGTTTTACGTAGGCATTACCTTTTTGGAAGACTCGGGATATCTCCCCCGTATCAGCGTGCTTTTCGATAACATAATGAGAAAGCTCGGCGTGCAGGGCGGTAGCCTAATCCATGTATTTTTGGCACTCGGCTGTGCCGTACCCGCCATTTTGGGGAGCCGCACCGCCACCACAAAAAAAGAGCGACTTATGATTGTAACCATCGTCTGCTTTACAATCCCGTGTATTTCGCAGATAGGGGCATTGATTGCGCTTATGTCGGTATTTTCTTGGTGGATGACGCCTGCGATGGTGCTTTTTACTATGTTAATGTTTGCAACGGTCGCGCTTATAGCAAGCAAGTTAATCAAAGGCAGCGTTGACCCCCTGATACTGGAAGTCCCAAATCTCCTATTACCAAACCCAAAAACATATCTAAGAAAGCTCGCCATCCGCATGAAGCACTTTCTAAAAGACGCAGAATTCCCAATGCTAATCGCCGTATTTATAGCCGCGGTTTTGGCAGGGACGGGAATCATATCCGCCATAGCCCAAAACGCGGCTGTACAATCCATAGTAAGCGGCTGGCTGGGAATGCCCGAAGAAGCCGTAGTAGCCCTAATACTGGGCATCGTTCGCAGAGAGATGTCCGTCGCACCGCTTCTTATCCTAAACCTAACATATCTGCAAGCCTTTGTAGCGGGCGTAGTCTCACTTTTATATCTGCCCTGCCTTTCTGTTTTCGGAATCGTCGCCAAGGAATTTAAAATCAAAACGGCAGTCCTCATCTTTGTGGGAACAATCGTCGCCGCAATTTTTATCGGAGGGATGGTGAATCAAATTGCACGGTTATTTATGTAGTATCCTAACAAATGTCACCCGCAAAATCGAAAGCCAAGCGATAAAAACAGGCTTTGTCTACAAACTCGCCTGCAAATACTACCATAGCGTAGTCCGCAAAGAGATTGACCTTGCAAACATCACACAGGACGACCACATCCTTTGCATAGGCGGCGGGGTATGCCCGTTTACCGCGATTTTGTTCCACCAAAAAACGGGAGCGCGAGTTACCGTCATCGACAATAACGAAAAATGCGTACAAAAAGCCCGCAAAATAATCGCCCGCCTGGGTATTGGCGACAAAGTACACGTCCGGCACAAAGAAGGCAGTAGCAAAGATATCATGTTTGCGGATTACACTGTCGTACACTTCGCACTGCAGGTCTTTCCGATGGAAGAAGTATTTACATCCGTAGAAAAACGTGTAGTCCCCGGCACAAGACTACTCGTGCGCCGCCCCAAGGCTTGCTGTTTGCTTCCGTCTTGCCCCTGCGTAATACATAAAGCACGCAACATCGGCAGCACCGCAATAACGGTAGCAGCATGAACAAAAAGCAAATCCTCGCGGCCGTCATAGCCGTGCTTTTGCTTGTCGCGCTGCTGCAAATCGACCACGAAAGCCTGCTGTACAGCATAAGGCAAATCCCACTATGGCTTGTCGCGCTAATGCTTGGCCTGCAAATCGCTACACAGCTTTTGATAAACCTACAATGGTATGTAATCGCACGGTTATCCGGCACAAAAATCACATTTCTCAATATGTTTTTGGCAAATTGCCAAGGCAATATCATAGATTCCATAACCCCCGGCGTAAAATTCGGCGGCGAAGTAACCCGCGCCGTAAAAATCAGCCAAACGATAAACTGCACAGGCGAACAAGCGGCGGCCTTAGTCGCCGTACAAAAAATTTTCAGCCTAAGCGCGATGCTTACTATCATATCCTTCGTAATCGGAATGCCTTTCCTTGCCCTGCTCCTACTTCTTTTTTTTGCACCAATCCGAATAAAACAAAAACCCCCTCGCTTTTCGTGGATGAAAAGGGTGAGGGGATTTTTTATTGAAGTTAAAAATCAAGCGGGAAAAATCCGTAAAAATAAATTGGCGTTGGCTATGGTTTTTTTGCTGTCGCTGTTTATTTGGTTTTTGTACCCCGTAAAAATGTACATCCTTGCGATACAATTTTACCCCGCCGCGGATTTTATAAATATCTCCGTCGTCACTTTTTCCTCTTATATTGTTGCGATGATTCCCATTTTCCCGGGTGGGCTTGGTGGGTTTGAGGGGACTATGTCGGGGTTGCTGGTGGCAATGGGGGTTGTGATTAGCGACGCGGCAGTGATTACGGTGTTTTTCCGCTTTGTTACATTTTGGTTTGTGATGTTGTTTAGTTTAAAATTTAAAGTATGCCACAAGATTTTGCAGAAGCTCCGATTGCGAGGTTAGTTCTTCCGCAGAAGCGGCTGTTTCTTGCGAAGAAGCGGAGTTGGTTTGCACCACTTGCGAAATCTGGTTTATACCGCCGCTGATTTGGCTGATGGCGTCAGCTTGCTCCTTGGACGACGCAGAAATGCTGTTGATGATTTGCAGCACTTCGTTTGCATTTTTTACGATAACGTCGAGTGTGCCGGCGGTGGATTCTGCAATGCCGCTACCTACGTCTACGCGGTTAAGCGAGTCGGTGATTAGGCCTGTTGTTTCTGTGGCGGCGGTTTGGCTGCGGGCGGCCAAGTTGCGTACTTCTTCTGCTACTACCGCAAAACCTTTGCCGTGTTCGCCTGCGCGTGCTGCTTCTACCGCTGCGTTAAGTGCAAGCAGGTTTGTTTGGAAGGCGATATCTTGGATAACCTTGATGATTTTGGAGATATTGTTGCTGGATTCTTTGATTTCCGTCATTGCGTGCAGCATTTTTTTCATTGCGTCGTTACCCTCTTGGGCGTTTTGTGTGGATTTGTTGGAGAGGGTGTTTGCGGTGTCGGCGTTTTCAGCATTTTGCATTGTCTGTTGGTTAATCATGTCAATGCTTGCGTTAAGCTCTTCTACGGAGCTTGCCTGCGTTTGCGCGCCGTTTGCAAGGTCGTTTGCGCTGGAAGTAATCTGGCGTGAGCTTTGCAACACCTTGCCGGACGCACCGGAAATCTCGGACATCGTTTTGCTTAGGCTGGAGTTAATGCGCTGTATAGAATTTTGTATCTGGCTGAAATCACCTGTCATTTGCAGGTTTATTTTAAATGTGAGGTCGCCCGAGGATAGTGCGTTTAAGCACCTGTCAATTTCGTTGATATACGAGCCAAGGCTCTTAATCACGGCGTTAAGGTCATTTTTGATTTCCAAGAAGTCGCCTTGATACGTGCCTTCTACTTTGCCGTCAAACAGGCCTTGGCCTACGCGGTTTAGCACATCGCGGATTTCGTTAAGCGGCTTTTTAACGTCGGAGGTAAAGGCATCGAGACCCTTGAGCATTTCTGCCCAGCCGCCTTTAAAGCGGGAAGCGTCTACGGTAACGTCAAAGTTACCCTTTGCCGCGTTATTGGAAACTTCCATAACAGCGTCGTGTACGGAGTTGATGTTGTTTTCCAAGGCCTGCAAGCTGTCGGAAAGCTGCGCTTTTTTACCGGGTAATTTTGTAATATTAAGGTCGTGGTCACCGTCGGTGATTTTTCCCAAAATATCTACGGTTAATTTTATGTCGCCGGAGATGGAATCTGCGTATTTATTCATGGAGTCGAGCATTTCCTTATACGCGCCGTAGTATCTGTCGGTGTCGAGCCTGTAGTCTAGGTCGCCGTGTATGCTTGCTTCGCGGTTAAAGACCTCCAGGTCGTCAATCATGTGCTTTATCATATTAACCATGCTGTAAATATCACCCTTGAGCAAGCCGATTTCGTCGTTGGAAACCGAGACGGGGCTCATATTAAAGTTAAAGTTACCCATGGTTACGTCTTTTACATTTTCCCCGAGGATTTTTAGCGGTTTAAGCAAGTTTACAACAATCGCAAACAGTAATCCGATGGCAACGATAAGGGATACGGCACTTATCGCAATCAAAACATTACGTAGGCTTGCGGTGGTATCCAGCGCGATTTGGCGGGAGATACCTACAAAGAAAATACCGTTTGGGCTACCATCCGGGCCGGGAAGCGGGAAGTAATATGCCCTGTAAGGCATGATACCCATGATATTCAAGTCCAAAATAATATGCTCACCGCGTCCGATTACGGGGTAGGTAACAAGGTCTCTGTTAGCCGGTGTGCCGTAAAGACGGTCACCTGTAGCGGGGTTAATAAGCGTAGTCATTACAGACATCGCGTCGCCCGTGGCCGGGTCGAGACGAAAAACGGTAACGTCTACGTCAAATGTATTTTTGATATAATCCAAAAACGCGGCACTGCCTATCGTAAAGTTAACAACAACAGCACCGACAAGTGTACCGCCGTCCATTATCGGAGAAGAAGTTGTCATTACCATTTCCGCAGTAGGTGTGCGTACATACATTGTGCGTTGTTCTCCGCGCAGCCCCGCCGCTATCGACGGCACTCCGGAAACATCGTCGCCGTAGCTGTCGCGCATATGCGAGCGTGCGACGGTGATACCATTGGCGTCTGCTATGATAATTTCCGACACACCCATGTGGTTTTTTTGGTCAAATGCGTACTGCCAAACTTGTTCACGCGTGCCTTCGTTTAAACGGCGAATAAGCTCGGAGCTGCTTCCCATAGAGTTTGCAGCCAAAAAAGTCTGCCTTTCGTTAGAGCTTAAATATGCGCGTACAGATGTGGACGCGGCCTCCAGTCTTTCGTTAAAAAGGTCTTCTACAAGACCTGCGGTGGTGCTGGACACATAGATTACGATAATCCCCACCATAAGTAATAAAATCACGATTACCGGTGCGATAATCTTGGCTTTTAAACTGCGAAACATGATTGTCCTCCTTTGTGTCATCCTTTAAAAATTTGTCATAAGCATAACGTAAAGTTTATGTAAATACAAGGGAAACTGAAAATGAATATTAATGCGTATTCGCATGAATAAAAATTCAAAACCCCCTTGCATTTTTTTTTGTGCAATGATAAAATGACAAAGTCCAAGAAAATGTCACAAAGGAGTTTTTTGCAAATGAAGGTTTTTATTGACGGGCAGTTTGGTACTACAGGCTTAAAACTGGAATCAAAGCTAAAGCAACGCAAGGATATAACGCTTTTACAACTTGACTTCGAAGTGCGGGAAGATTTTGCGGCAAAAAAGCCGCTTTTGGAAGAAGCCGACGTGGTTTTTTTATGCCTTCCCGACGACGCAGCGCGGGAATCCGTAGCAGCCACTCCCGCCGACACGCTGATAATCGACGCTTCTACCGCGCACCGTACCGCCGACGGGTGGGCCTACGGCTTGCCGGAACTATCTGCGCAACACCGTGTGGCTATCGCTTCTTCTAAAAGGATTGCGGTTAACGGATGTCATGCCTGCGGGTTTATTTCTATGATTTATCCGCTGGTTAGCGCAGGGGCTTTGGCGGCAAATTCGCAGCTAAGCTGTACCTCGCTTACGGGCTACTCCGGCGGCGGGATTACGCTGATAGACGCACACGAAAAAGGACGCGGCGCAGGCGACAAATACCACTCTCCAAGGCCATACGCCCTTGGGCTTGCACATAAACACCTGCCCGAAATGAAGAAAATGACAGGCCTGGACGCCCCACCGATTTTTTACCCCGTAGTAGGGGATATGTTCCAAGGAATGCTGGTAAGCGTACCGCTGTGGCAACCCGCAGAAAAAATTTGGGCCATTTTGATGAAGCATTACCAAGACAGTCGCTTTATAAAGGTAAAACCTCTCGACTTAGAAGCCGCCACCGACGGCGGGTTTATGGACGTAGAAGCCTGCAACAACACAAATAATCTGGAAATTTTCGTATTCGGACACCAAGAACAAACAATAGTAGCGGCACGCTTGGATAATCTGGGCAAAGGCGCAAGCGGCGCGGCTATACAATGCATGAATATTGCCTGTGGCTTAGACGAAGCCACGGGGTTGGAGTGAGTGATAATATGGAATCATGGAGCGGGTTATCATCCGGCGGAATCACCGCCGTACCGGGCTTTAAAGTATCGGGAGTACACTGCGGAATCCGCAAAAACCGCGACAAGCGCGACCTCGCGTTAATTGTGGCGGACAAAATGTGTGCCGCCGCCGCAGTTTATACAACTAATGAGGTAAAGGGCGCGCCGCTGATTCTCACGATGGAGCATTTAAAAAATGGCAAAGCGCGTGCGATTTTATGCAACTCCGGCAACGCAAACACCGCCGCACCAAACGGTCTTTCTGCGGCGATGGAAATGACCAAAGCCGTCGCTGATGAGTTAAAAATTAAGCCCGAGGATATCATTGTAAATTCTACAGGCGTAATCGGCGTTAAATTGCCCGTAGACGCAATCGTTGCAGGCGTACCAAAGCTGGTAAAATCCCTTTCCCGCGATAACATTCCCGCCGCCGAGGCGATTATGACAACCGACACCTTCCCAAAAAGCTGGGCGGCGCAATTCGAAATCAGCGGTAAAAAAGTAACCATCGGCGGAATCGCCAAGGGAAGCGGCATGATACATCCCAACATGGCAACGATGTTGTCCTTCCTCGCCACCGATTGCGCTATTTCCTCGGAAATGCTGCAAAAGGCATTAAAAGAATCAACGCGGATTTCATACAACCAAGTAAGCGTAGACGGCGACACCTCCACAAACGACATGTGTGCGATTTTGGCGTCGGGTACGGCAAAAAATCCACCGATAAACAGCGAAGGCGAGGACTACGAAAAATTCCTCGAGGCATTAAATCTGATAAATTTAAAACTGGCCAAAGACATAGCCCGCGACGGCGAAGGCGCAACAAAGCTGCTAATTTGCCGAGTAAACGGCGCGAAAACCCAAGAAGACGCCGCACGGCTTTCTAAGGCGGTAATCAGCTCGTCGCTGGTAAAATCCGCAATGTTTGGCTCGGACGCAAACTGGGGGCGCGAACTGTGCGCAATGGGCTACAGCGGCGCAGGCTTCGACCCGTCACGCGTGGATATAGGCTTCTCCTCGTCCATGGGCGACATCCAAGTATGCAAACAAAGCACAGGCCTGGACTTCGACGAAGAAATCGCAAAAGAAGTCCTCAGCGAAAAAGAAATCACCATAGAAGTAGGCCTGTCCGACGGCAAGTACAGCGCAGAAGCCTACGGCTGCGACCTAACCTACGACTACGTACGGATTAACGGGGATTATCGGACATAAAAATATTGAAAGAGGAACTCAAATGCCAATAAAAGATTCACTATCCAAGCTGGAGCAAGCCGTAGTAATCTCCGAGGCTCTGCCATACATCCAACGCTACCACGGAAAAACCATCGTAATAAAATACGGCGGAGCGGCTATGAAATCAGGCACATTATGCCGCCAAGTAATGGGCGACATAGTTTTGCTGTCCCTTGTAGGAATCCGCGTGGTAGTAGTACACGGCGGCGGCCCGGAAATCAACGAAATGCTTGTAAAGATAGGCAAAAAGCCAAAATTTGTAAAAGGCCTGCGCTATACGGACACCGAGACCATGGACGTAGTCCAAATGGTGCTTGCAGGTCGCGTGGGCAAACAAATGGCACAGCTCCTTGGCGAACTCGGCGGCAGAGCAATAAGCCTCTCGGGTATGGACGGCAGAATGCTCGTGGCAAAAAAACACGAAGGCAAGGACGACCTAGGACTCGTCGGTAACATAACTCACGTAGACCCCGAGCCGATTACCCTAGCCCTTAACGGCGGCTACACGCCTGTAATTTCCTCAATAGCCTGCGGCGAAGAGCCGGGCGAAATGTACAATATAAACGCCGACAGCGCGGCGGCACAAATAGCGGCACAAATCGGCGCGGAAAAGCTAATTCTGCTCACCGACGTACGCGGCCTGCTACGTGACCCATCCTACGAAAAATCGCTAATCTCCTCGCTAACCCTCCCCGAAGTTCCGCCGCTCGTAAAAGAAGGCGTAATCTCCGGCGGCATGATACCAAAGGTAGAATGCTGTGTAGAAGCGGTACGACGAGGTGTTCCCCGCGCCCATATTCTGGACGGGCGCATACCGCATTCGCTTCTCGTCGAGCTTCTAAGCGACCAAGGAATCGGCACGATGATACTAAATTAGCAATATATGCCATTTGTTTTTTTGGTCAAAAGCGTTCAACGCCTGTAGTCACATGGCCTTGCGAGCATTTAACAAATAATGGAAGAGGTAATAAAAATGGAAAACTACGATTATATTTTACCCACATACCCACGCTACCCCGTGACTTTTGTAAAGGGAACGGGCTGCAAATTATACGACACCGACGGCAAGGAATACATTGATTTCGCCTCGGGAATCGGCGTAAACTCAGTGGGGCATTCCCACCCAAAATGGGTGGAGGCGGTATGCGCACAAGCGGCGACGCTTTCGCATGTTTCCAATTTGTATTACACGCAGCCCGTCGGAGAACTTGCAAAAAAGCTTTGCGAAATCTCCGGTATGAAGGGCGTTTTTTTTAGCAACTCGGGCGCGGAAGCAGTCGAGGGCGTAATAAAAACCGCACGTAAATACAGCAACGACAAGTACGGCGAAGGCCGCCACACAATCATCACCCTAGAAGGCTCATTCCATGGCCGCACAATGGCGGCATTAACGGCAACAGGCCAGCCGGAAAAATTCCACAAGCACTTCCATCCCTTTGTGCAGGGCTTCCGCTACATTCCCGTAAACGACATAGCCGCACTGGAATCGGAAGCCGAAAAAACCGACATCTGCGCACTAATGCTGGAGCCAATCCAAGGCGAAGGCGGCGTAATGCCCCTTGACGCCGCCTACCTAAAAAAAGCCCAAGAAATCTGCAATAAAAACGACTGGCTGCTAATCACCGACGAAGTACAAACAGGCATAGCTCGCACAGGCGAATGGTTTGCCTACCAAAGCTACGGAATCAAGCCCGACGCAGTCACCTTCGCAAAAGGAATCGCGGGCGGCTTACCCTACGGCGGCTTCCTTCTGGGCGAAAAAGCCCAAGCCACACTGGGCGCAGGCGACCACGGCACAACCTACGGCGGCAACCTGGTATGCGCCGCCGCCGCCCTGTCCGTACTGGAAATCCTAACCCCCATCCTGCCCACAATAAAAGAAAAAGGTGAATACATCCGCAAAAAAGTCCAACAAATGAATCTCCCGCACGTAAAAGAAATCCGTGGCAACGGCCTAATGATAGGCATAAAATTAGAAGGTATCCCCCACACAGAAGTCGTAGCAAACCTGCTAAAAGCAGGCCTCGTAACCCTCCCGGCAGGCTCAGACGTACTACGCTTCCTTCCCCCGCTGGTAATAAGCACAGAAGAAATCGACGCAGGGCTAAAAATATTACACGAGACACTAACATGATAATAAAAGCCACCACACTGGAAGGCGGCGGCGGAAACCCCGGCTTCTCGGAAAGCTTTTTCGAAGAATACAAAAACCTAAACCCCAACACCGCCAAAGACTTCGAATTTTTCAAACACCTCGCAAACCTGCGCTCTGCGCTGGTTGATAAACGTAAAACCGGGGCAACTCGGCAAATCCGACGAATGCTGGCAATGGTTGATAAAACAAGGCGAGGCGATGATTTGTGAAATCTAAAATAATACTGATAAGCGGCTACCCGGCGACAGGAAAATCTACCTTCGCAAAAAAACTATCCGAGCATTTGGGCATTCCATGTTTCAAAAAGGATACAATAAAGGAAGCAATGGCAGATGGCTTTGGCGCGGACAGCGAAGAAATATTTAAAAAAGGAAGTGTGGCGACATTCTCCGTAATGTGCCACATAGCCGAATGCTTTTTGAAAATCGGCACACCCTGCATTCTGGAATCTAACTTCCGCCTATCCGAAGGTGAAGAACTTGAAAAACTGACAAAAAACAGTGGCTGCAAAGTCCTAACATATGTATTCGCAGGCGACCCCGAAACCCTGTACGAAAGGTGCGCAATTCGTGACAATTCAGGAGAACGTCATTGGGTACACATGGCTGCCGGCAAAGACTATTTCAAAAATGCGTTTATTGACGGCTGCATAAAACACAAAATCGGCCAAATCGAAGTAGGAGAAGTAATCAACGTAGATGCGACAGATTTTGGTAAAATCGACTTTGACGAGTTGCTTTCGATAGCAAAAAAATTTATTTACAGAGAGGACTACCAAAAATGAAAAAACACCTATTAAAAATGTTGGACCTAAGCAAAGAGGATATTCTAGAAATCCTAAACCTGGCCGACCAAATGAAATACGACTTAAAAAACGGGATTTCTCACCGTGTGCTGGAGGGCAAAACCCTCGCGATGATTTTCCAAAAGGCGTCTACTCGTACCCGTGTCTCGTTTGAGACGGGGATGTACCAGCTTGGCGGGCAGGCGTTATTCCTTTCCGATAAGGACTTGCAAATCGGGCGCGGCGAGCCTATCGAGGACACGGCGCGTGTGCTTGGGCGTTATGTAAACGGGATTATGATACGCACATTTGCGCAAGAAGAAGTCGAGGCACTTGCAGAATGGTCGGGAATCCCTGTAATAAACGGGCTTACGGATTTTGCGCACCCCTGTCAAGTGCTTGCGGATTTGATGACGATTCGCGAGCAGCATTCGGTGCTGGAAGGTTTAAAAATGGCGTACATCGGTGACGGAAACAACATGGCAAACTCGCTAATCGTAGGCGCGTTAAAATGCGGCATGAAAATGAGCGTAGCCACACCAAAAGGCTACGAGCCACACCCGGACGTCCTCGCTTTCGCAGCAGAATACGGCGACGACTTCGCTCCGGTAAACAACCCCGCCGAAGCCGCCCAAAACGCCGACGTCCTCGTAACCGACGTATGGGCAAGCATGGGACAGGAGGACGAAGCCAAAGAACGCATGAAGGCCTTCACAGGTTTCCAGATAAATGACGGACTTATGAAAAAAGCCAACGAAAAAGCAATCGTCCTGCACTGCCTTCCCGCCCATCGCGGCGAAGAAATCACCACCGAGATATTCGAAAAACACGCAAACGTAATCTTCGACGAAGCCGAAAACCGCCTTCACGCGCAAAAAGCGGTAATGGCATTACTAATGCAATGAAACTCCGGATTTTACTGATTTTTATTTTTCTCACCGCCTGCGGAAATTCCGACGAAGGCGGCAGTAGCACGTCACCCGAAGACTACGAAGGAAGATATGGTTACATCAACGAGCTACGCGCCGAAATCGAATACAACAAAAAACTCGTAGAATCACTTGGCCAAGAACTCACCCGCGTCCAGTTTGAAAACCGACGATTGGAAGCCCGTATAAGCGACTTCCAACGCCCTCGGGCTTTCCCGCATGGGCTTAACGAGGACGAAATACGTGAGAGTTTTTTTGCATATTTCGATTCCGATGAGTTCAACACACATAAACAAGAAAAGCTTGGGCTAAATATCCGCTCCGGAGATTTAAACGAAATCACCTTGAATATCCATTATTTAATCGCACAGGAAAATAGCTGGATGGGGCTGTATTTTTTCTTCGCATACACAGTATGGGAGGGCGAAATCACTTGGCACTGGCTCGGCTACGATGTCCACTGGCTTCCATGGCTGCCTATGCGGTTTACTACCGTTCGCGAGCTTCCCACGCCGCGCCGTCTCACGGGCTTGCCGTATGTGACGGTGCGCTTCCATCACTTTCCCGATTCTCCGCCATACGACGACGTAACCGCCCACTATACCCAAGAAACAATCCGCGGCGCATACCTATGGGCAGAAACAATCCGCCTTGCGCAAGAGCATAACGGCGTTTTGATACGCGACCTATGGTACGAAGGCAGCACGTTATATGTAGACCTAAAGCTTGCCATGCTCTTTGCATTCCGCGTAGGCCTTGGCAGCATAACCGCCGCAGAAGCCATGATAGAAACATTCTACAGTTTCCCCGGCGTTACAAACGTAGTTTTTCTCCTGGACGGCAAAGAAATGCCCGGCATATACAACGACTGGTGTGTAAACACACGCACATTTCCATGGTGGGAAGAGTGGTATTACCGTGAATATTAAATACGAAAACAGCATTACCCCCGAAGAATCCAACGCCCTGCGCGTCTCCGTGGGCTGGGGTGAAATTGAGCCAGCACAAGCCGCCAAAGGCTTCGAAAACACTGCGTTTATGGTATGCGCCCGCGACGATAAAAAAGCAGTAGGTATGGCAAGAGTAATCACCGACTACGGCTACGTGGTGTATATCTCGGACATGATTGTTATGCCCGAGTACCAAGGAAAAGGAATCGGCAAAGAAATAATGTTGCGTGTAATGGCATATATCAACGAAAACATAGAACAAGGACAAGGCAAATATATAGGCCTCCACGCCTCAAAAGGCAAAGAGAAATTCTACGAAAAATTCGGCTTAACAAGCCGCCCAACAGACAGCCTGGGGAGCGGGATGACGATGTGGATAAGCAAAACATAATCCAAAAAGCAAAACAAGGATTTGAAAAAAGCTTTGCAGAAAAAAATTTTTACGACAAGCAAACAAAAGACGACAAGCACTTGGAATCCATCCTAAACACGCTTAAAATTAAAGAGGGAGACAAAATCCTCGACTTAGGGACGGGTAGCGGCTATTTAGCATTCGCTATTGCAAAAAAGTACCCAAAATGCTCTGTCGTTGGGTTGGATATAGTGACAAAAACTCTGGAGCAAAACAAGCTTTCAGCATTGGAGCAAGGCATAAACAACCTAATATTCACGGACTACAACGGAATAAATTTACCCTTCGAGGATAATACCTTCGATTGTGTCGTTACGCGATATGTGCTTCACCACGTCCCCGATATTCAATACACATTTGACGAGATATCAAGGGTATTAAAGCCGAGCGGCTGTTTTTTTCTGTCAGACCCAACCCCAAACAGTCTGGATACGCACAGATTTGTGGATTCATATATGCAGTTGCAAAATGACGGGCATAATAAATTTTACACACTAAACGAGTTCTTGGATTACGCCGATAATTCCGCAATGGAGCGGGAAAACTCTTACTTAACCACCATACGCTTTCCGCGAAAAACAGACGAAACATACATCGCATTAATCAACAAAACGGATAACGCTATCAAACAGGCATATAAAATCGAAATAATTGGCGACGAATGCTTTATCGTTGAAGATGTTTTAAATATGGCTTTTCGAAAAACGTAAAAAAGGCGGTGAAACGATGACACAGCATATCCAAGAATATTTCAAGGCTGTTTGCGAGGCGTATCGTATTGGCAATATAGAAACATCATACAACGCGCCGATAATGACGCTTATGTCATCGTTTGAATGTATCGCTCGTGATTTATCAGGCGGACGCGGCGGCCAAGCGGGAGAAAATCCCGATATAAAAATATGGTGCGGCGGCACAGAAATCACCGAAACAGAGCCGTTTGCCATGATTGAAGTAAAAAAAATAGGTGGCATAGATTCTCGGGCAAAAACGCAAGCAAAAAAAGGAGCTGCGCTTTTTGGCTATGCCATTTTGACAGACAATACCGTATGGGAATTTTGGCGCGCAGGAGAAGACAAAATGTACGGCGGAGTAAAGCTTATGGAGCATGTTGACGGCAATCTTACGTTAAAGAAAGAAAATGTTGAGCTATTTATTAGCTTAATCAATGACTTTTTATTACAAGACCCCGCACAAATCCGCTCGTCCAATAAATTAGCCGAGTACATGGCACTCCATGCAAACACAATCCGTAATGTTATAACAGGGATTTTAAAAGAAAATGAAGACAAGCTACCCTTCGTTGACGAAAGGCAAAAAGGTCTCCCGCTTTTTCCGGAATTGTACGGACTGTTTTGCAGAATAAAAGCAGATTTGCGGCCACTGTTAAACACCCGCAGTTTTGCAGATATGTACGCCCAAACCATTGTCTACGGCCTTTTTATCGCAAGGTATAACGATAAAACTACAGCGGTATTTAACAGATACGAAGCCATCCGTAAATTACAGGAAGAATCAGCGTTGCTAAACAGATTCTTCGAGCATATAACAAATACAGGCACAAAACACCCGACCCTTGACGCTGTAATAGACAAGCTATGCGCGTTATATCAAATTTGCGATATTTCTGCATTGCTAAGTTGCGAAAAACGCGGCGATACTATTGTTCACTTTTACGAGGACTTTTTGACGTACTACGACCCCGTTTTGCGTAAATCTCTTGGAGTATTTTACACACCACATCAAGTAGTGCGATATTTGGTCTTTATGGTAGATAAACTACTGGTTCAAGATTTTGGCATTGTCGGAGGTTTGTCAAATAACGACCAAATACAGGTAACAGTGCCGTGCGAGCGTTACGAATACCAAAAATCTAAACACGCAAAAAAAGAATGGCGTGATACAAAAGAAATAACTGTACCGCGTGTAGCAATCCTAGACCCCGCTACAGGCACGGGTACTTTTCATGCGGAGATTATAAAATATATAAAAGAAACATATTTTTCGGGCGTCCGTGCTGCTTTTTATGACGACTATATTAAGGATGAAAACGGCTTACTATCGCGCATGATTGGCTTTGAAATTATGATGACAAGCTACGCCGTGGCGCACCTTAATATTCGCCGCACAGTTGAAGAAACACTGGGAGAAGTACCCGATATACAGTTGCCGACAAATATTTTTTTAACAAATACCCTCGCGCCGCCAAACTCAAAATTTGAGCGCGGCGAGCAAATGAGCCTGTTTGATTTTTCTGCCGCAATTACAGACGAGGCATACAAGGCCGATACATGGAAGGCGCGGCGGCCTATTAAGGTTATTATTGGGAATCCGCCGTATTTAATGGCATCTACAACACCGTTTAACATTGAAGAATATAAAACTGAAACTGATGGAGTGACAACGCTTAAAGAAAGAAATTCCAAAATGCTTAATGATGATTATGTTAAGTTTTTTCGCTTTGCGGAGAAAATTATTAACGATAATAGCGAGGGTATACTTGCTTTTGTCTCAAATAATGGATTTTTGGAGAATCAGACCTTTCGAGGAATGCGAGCCTGTTTGTTACGGACTTTTGACAAAATATTCATTATCAACTTGCATGGAAGCTCAGACAAAAAAGAGGTTGCGCCTGATGGAAGCAAAGATGAAAATATTTTTGACATAATGCGAGGAATTTCTCTGTTTATTGGCATTAAAAAATCATCAAACCCTGATTGGGCAAAAGTTTATTACGCCGACTTGTGGGGGTTACGTAAAAATAAATTTCAAATACTGCACGATGGAGAGATTATTTATAAAGAGATTTCGCCCGACCCCAAAACGGCATTTTTAATTCCTTATGGCAGCGACGACCAATTGATATATGAAAAGGGAATAAGTATATCGGAGTTGTTTATTCTAAGGTCGGCAGGGGCTTCATCGGGCAATGATAAAGTTGCAATCGCACCAACTAAAGAAGAATTGATGAGGCGAGTAAACGTAGTTAAAAATGCTACAAACGAAAAGCAAATTCTAGAATTATTTGGGAAATTTACAAGAGACCAAAATGCAGAAAAAATTCAAAATGACGTATTAATGAACGACGGTGTTGTTGTACCTGTCACATATCGTCCGTTTGATACTCGCTGGACTTTTTATACCGGCAAATCAGGCGGGTGGATGGATATGCCACGCGAAAAAAGAACGATGGGGCAGTTATTAGCGAAAAAAGACACACCTTTGGGCAAAAATATTGGCTTGGTCTTTGCTAGATGCGATTCACCGATAAATGACTTTTCTATGATATTTGTAAGTGACACTATAATTGATAATCGCTCTACTTCCGCACAATCAGCAAGTGTACCCCAAATTGCACCCTTGTATATACGTGATGAAAAAAGCGGATGGATACCAAATTTTGGCTCAGGTATCGTGGCAAAATTAACGGCACATATGACCACGCCACCCCCGACCATAGAAATTTTCGACTACATCTACGGTATTCTTCACGACCCAATTTATCGTAAACGCTTTGGCGAATACTTAAAGCGCGACTTCCCCCGCGTTCCCATCATCAACGCACCCAAAGAAGGCGACTACGACTTCATCGTCACAGAGGATATGTTCCGCGCATATGTAACCGCCGGCGAACGCCTTCGCAAGCTTCACCTAATGCAAGAAAAAGTCCCTGCTCACATAAAAATTGACCCGCCAACCGCAGTCGACTTGGAAATCGGCGCGATAAAATATAAAGACGGCATACTTCACTTAAACCCAAGCAAGCGCATAACAGGTATATCGGAAGATGTTTGGAATTATCGCATAGGCGGTTATCAGGTTTTAGATAAATGGTTTAAATCTCACAAAGGCAAAACCATGCGTATAGACGACTTCGACCATATTGCAACTGTCGTGGGCTTGCTTGCGGAAACGATAAAAATACAGTCGGAATTAGCGAAGCTTCATGTTTAGGATTTTCTAATATAAAAAAGTAATAAACATAGTAAAGGGGATGATAAATTTGCTGCCAAACGATGAAGTCATGCAAGAGGATTTGCATTATATCGAACTAGCGGAACAAGAATATGCTCGTGGCGAAACAATATCTCACAACGACAGAAATTGGAAATAAAACATACCGGAGGGAAAAAACCATGCCAAAAAGAACGGACATCAAAAAGGTACTAATCATAGGCTCGGGTCCAATAGTAATCGGCCAAGCCTGCGAATTCGACTATTCGGGTACACAAGCCTGCCAGGCTCTAAAAAGCCTGGGCTACACGGTAGTCCTGGTAAACTCAAACCCGGCGACCATAATGACAGACCCGGAAATGGCACACACCACGTACATCGAGCCACTAAACCGCCGCCGCCTTACAGAAATCATCGCAAAGGAACGCCCCTGCGCGCTTCTGCCAAACTGCGGAGGCCAAACCGCACTAAACCTTGCGATGGAGTTGGAAAAAGCGGGCGTATTCGCGCAGTACAAGGTTGAAGTAATCGGGATAAACTTAGGCGCGATAGAGCGCGGCGAGGACAGAATTATTTTCAAGGAAATGATGGCGGAGTTAAACATAGAAATGGCGCGTTCTTCGCCCGCATACAGTGTGGATGAGGCGGTAAATATAGCAAAAGAGCTTGGCTACCCGTGCGTAGTCCGTCCCGCATACACCATGGGCGGCGCAGGCGGCGGCATTTGCTATACGGAAGAAAACCTGCGAGAAATCGCCTCTCGCGGCATAAACGCAAGCATAATAAACCAAGTTCTAATCGAAGAAAGCGTCCTTGGCTGGGAAGAACTCGAAGTCGAAGTAGTCCGCGATTCTTCCGACCACTGTATAGCCATCTGCTGTATAGAAAACGTAGACCCGATGGGCGTACACACAGGCGATTCCATCTGTTGCGCCCCAATGCTAAACGTAAGCGGCGACGTCCGCAAACGTCTGGAAGAATACGCATTTAAAATCGTGCGCAGCGTTGGCGTAATCGGCGGCTGCAACTGCCAGTTTGCATACAATCCAAAAGACGGCCGTATCGTCGTTATCGAAATCAACCCACGCACCTCCCGTTCGTCCGCGTTGGCCTCCAAGGCCACTGGACTGCCAATTGCACGTGTTTCCGCGCTTCTTGCGGCGGGGCTTACACTTAGCGAGCTACCATACTGGCGTCTCGGTACGCTGGACAAATACGAAATGTACGGCGACTACGTAGTGGTAAAATTCCCGCGTTGGGCGTTTGAGAAATTCCCAAAAGCAAGCCCCGTTCTCGGCACGCAAATGAAAGCCGTCGGCGAGGTAATGAGCATAGGCAAAAACTACAAAGAGGCATTGCAAAAAGCCGTCCGCTCGCTGGAAGCGGGACGCAGCGGCCTTGGCTTTGCAAAGGATTATAATTTCAAAACGAAAAACGAGTTGACGGAAATGCTAAAGTTCCCCACGGGCGAGCGCATGTTTATCATCTACGAAGCCCTTCGCAAAGGCATAACCGTGGACGAGTTATTTGCCCTCACAAAAATTAAACCATACTTCCTAAACCACGTAAAAGACCTTGTTGACCTCGAAGAAGAAATTTTAAAATATCGCACAAAGCCCCTGCCAAACGGAAAACCTGTAGAAAATCCCAAAACCTCCCCTGTAGGCAAAGTTTTACCCGACGACCTTCTCGTAAAAGCCAAAAAAGACGGCTTCTCCGACAAATATATCGCGTGGCTGCTGTACATCCCCGAAGGCGATGTTTCAAAACAACGCGAAACGCTGATTACAAAAGGCTTTGAGGCCATACAGGTTTCCGGCGCGGAGGACGAGTATTACTACTTCTCAACCTACCTTGCAGAAACAAAATTGCCCCGCCCCGCCAACGATAACAAGAAAAAAGTAATGATTCTCGGCGGCGGGCCTAACAGAATAGGGCAGGGGATTGAGTTCGATTATTGCTGTGTTCATGCAACATACGCGCTTCGCGACCTTGGCTACGAGACGGTGATGGTTAACTGCAACCCTTCGACCGTAAGCACCGATTACGACACCGCAGACCGTCTCTACTTCGAGCCGCTTACCGTCGAGGATGTGCTGGCGATTGTAAAATACGAAAATCCCATGGGCGTAGTTGTGCAATTTGGCGGGCAAACGCCGCTTAACATCGCGCAGCAGCTTGCCGACCTCGGCGTCCCCATCCTCGGCACACCGCCAAAAGTAATCGCCGCCGCCGAAGACCGCGACATTTTCCGTAACATGATGGACAAGCTAAACATTCCAATGCCCGAAAGCGGCATGGCAAAAACCGTAGAAGAAGCCGTAAGCATAGCAAATAATATCGGCTTCCCTCTAATCGTGCGCCCGTCGTACGTACTCGGCGGCGCAGGAATGGCCATCATCTACAACACAGAAACCCTAAAAGAATATATGGAAAACGCAATAGCCTCCGCCGACCCGGAAGCCGAAATGGCTCCGATTCTAATAGACCGATTCCTCGAGCGCGCCCTAGAATGCGAAGCAGACGCAATCAGCGACGGTACAAATGTATTTGTGCCGGAAATCATCGAGCATATCGAGCATACGGGTATTCACTCGGGCGACAGCGCGTGTACGATACCGCATAATTCGATATCGGATTCCGCCTGCAACACAATCTACGACTACACCAAAAAAATCGCCCAAGAGCTTGGCGTAATAGGCCTAATGAACATCCAATACGCAATCGAAAACAAAAAAGTATATGTAATAGAAGCAAACCCACGCGCCTCACGCACAGTGCCTCTGGTATCAAAGGTATGTAATATCCAGATGGCAAAGCTTGCGACCCGCGTAATGATTCAAGCAAAAACGGGCGAAGGCGACATAGATATCGCCAAGCTAAAGCCCTCAAAAGTAAACTACTACGGCGTAAAAGAATCCGTATTCCCCTTCAATATGTTCCACGAGGTAGACCCAATCCTCGGGCCGGAAATGCGCTCCACAGGCGAAGTCCTTGGCATGGCGCACAGCTTTGAGGCTGCCTTCGCCTTGGCGCAAGAAGGCGCGAAATCACCCATCCCCAGAGTAGGCACGGTACTGATTTCCTTCTCGGAAGCATACATGCGCGACCTCCCCAAAATGGCACGCGACCTGCAAAGTCTGGGCTTTGGCCTAATAGCCACAGAAAACACCCACCGCGTCTTGGAAGAATCCGGCATAGCCGCACGCCCGCTATGCGAGCTGCTCGACATGGAAAACAAACAACCCATAGCCGACCTGATAATGGATGGCACAATCACCATGGTAGTAACCACCCCTGGCGGCTCCGCCCACGACATGACCGCCGAGAGCATGGGGCCAAACATCCGCCGCGCCTCCGTCCGCAAATCCATCCCAATGTACACCACCCCCGAGATGGCAAAATCCGCAATAAAAGCCAACCGCCAACGCGTAAAACAAGCAGTAAAAAGCCTACAAGACTACCATGCAGAGGTAAAGCAGTGAGCATAAAAATCATACCATCGGGTACGCATATCCCGCGCTACCCGATGGTACGTTTTACTACGGCCTGCCGTTTTGCACCTTGGAGCAGGCGCATGATGAAGGAGCGATTGTATGAAAAAGCAACTATCGGAGATGTCCATGGAGGAGTTATGGGAATTATTTCCGATTGTATTAAAAGAGCATAGCACGCAGTATAAAGATTGGTATACGGTTGAGGAAAAAAGCATTTTGAGTAGCATTAAAGATATAATCCGGATTAACCATATAGGCAGCAGTGCGGTAGAAGGGCTTGTTTCTAAGCCTACGGTAGATATATTGTTGGAGATAGACGGTGGCTGCGATGTTGCAAAGTTAACCGAACGCTTGGCCGAAATCGGATGGGGGCTTATGCGCCGTGAGGATAACCCTATTAAACTTACGTTTAACAAAGGGTATACTCCCGATGGTTTTGCGCCAAAGGTTTATCATCTTCATGTCAGATATGCGGGAGACTGGGACGAGCTTTATTTTAGGGACTATCTTATAGCCTATCCCAACGTAGCGGCTGAATACGGCAAACTAAAGCTACATCTTATGACGGAATACGAACATGACAGGGATACATACACATTAGCTAAAACGGATTTTGTATTAAAGTATTCACAAGCCGCAAAACATGAATTCAAAAACAGATACAAACCGAAATAAAAACGTCTGTAAACCCTCAAGTTTACAGGCGTTGCGCGCTTTTTTCAAAATCATCCATCAAAAATCTTCCGCTTTACGCAGCTCCGTAAAATCCACTGGGCCTTTTTTTAGCAGATGGCATGATACCTGTTGGTTTTCCCTTGCTTCGTAAAACGGTGGTAGGGTTTTGTCGCACGCGCTGAAGGCATAGGGACAGCGGGTATGGAAGGGACAACCCGAGGGCGGTGTAATAGGGGAGGGCATATCTCCGTGCAGGATAATGCGCTCCTTTTTCTCGCCGGTGGGTTTGGTGCTTGGGATGGAAGAAAGCAGGGCGTAGGTGTACGGATGTCCCGGTGTTTCAAACAAATCCTTTTTGCCCGATACTTCCATTATTTTGCCCAAGTACATAACGATGATTCTGTCGGAAATATGACGTACAACACCCAAGTCATGGGAGATAAAAAGATATGTTAGCATATATTTGCGCTGGAGCTTTTTAAGCAGGTTAAGTACCTGCGCCTGAATAGATACGTCCAGTGCGGACACGGCCTCGTCACAGATGATAAGCTTTGGGCGTACGCTGAGTGCGCGGGCGATTCCTATGCGCTGCCTTTGCCCGCCGCTAAACTGGTGCGGGTGCAAATCTATCTGGTGTGCGCCAAGCCCTACAGTTTCCATCAAATTTAAAATATCTTGGCGTCTTTCGGATTTATTGCCGACGCCCTGTATATTCATGGCTTCGTTTATGATTTGATAGACGGTTTGGCGCGGATTAAGCGAGGCATATGGGTCTTGGAAAATAATTTGGATATCCTTGCGCTTTTTTCGCATTTGGCGGTTGGATAGGCTCAGTAAATCTTCTCCGTCAAATATAACGGAGCCGCCGTTTGCTTGTTCCAAGCGAATGATTGAGCGTCCGATTGTGGTTTTACCGCTGCCGGATTCTCCTACTATGCTAAGGGTTTCGCCTTCGTGTACCGTAAAGGAAACATCGTCCACGGCTTTTACATGGTTAATTGTGCGCCCTATCAGCCCACCCTTAATGGGAAAATATTGCTTGAGATTTTTAACTTCCAGAAGGACTTTTCCACCTGTCATGTTCAAGCTCCCTCCCTTCCGTTTGTTGCATATGGCAACGTACCAGCCTGTTGCCGTAAAGATTTAATAGCTCCGGTAGAGCGTTTTGACAAATTTCCTTTGCGTAGGGGCAGCGTGGTGCAAACAGGCAGCCATTTGGCAATTCGTACGGCGACGGTACTTGGCCGTCTATTATATACAAATCCTCTTCTGAGTCCGTTTCGTGGCTGGGAATACTGTTTAGCAGACCCATGGTGTACGGGTGCTTTGGGCTTTCGAAAAGCTCGGCTACGCTTGCGTATTCCACTATCTTTCCGCAGTACATGACGGCTACGGCGTCACAGGTTTCTGCGATAACGCCAAGGTCGTGGGTAATCATTACAAGCGCACCGCCGCTGCGCCGCTGAATCTTTTTGATAAGCGATAAAATCTGTGCCTGTATGGTTACGTCAAGTGCCGTCGTTGGCTCATCTGCAATCAAAAGCTCGGGCTGGCAGGATATTGCAATTGCAATCATTACACGCTGGCGCATTCCGCCCGATAGCTGGAACGGATACTGCTTAGCCCGTTTTTCCGGCTCGGGAATCCCCACCCCGGAAAGCATTTTTACTGCGTCTTCCCATGCGGATTTGCGGTCTTTTTTTTGGTGGCCGCGGATTACTTCGGCAATTTGTTCACCGATGGTGATGGTTGGATTTAAAGAAGTCATTGGCTCTTGGAATATCATGGAAATACGATTGCCGCGTATGGATTGCATTTTCTTCTCGGAAAAAGTTGTCAAATCCTCGCCTTTAAACAATATTTTTCCGCCGATTATTTTGCCCGTCGTACCCGTAAGCAGACGCAGAATCGACAAGGAGGTAATGCTCTTGCCCGAGCCGGATTCGCCAACGATTCCCAGCGACTGGCCTTTTTCTATCGAAAAGCTTACGTCGTTAACCGCTTTAAGCTCTCCGTCCTCGGTGAAAAAGGAGGTTTGCAGGTTTTCTACTTGCAGCACAATATCTTTATCTTTTTCCATCTCGCGCCCCCTAGTTTAAGTCTACACGCTTGTTTACAAGCCTGTAGGTAATATCAACTATGGCGTTTACCGCCACAAACAATATCGAAACAACAAGCACAGTCCCCTGTATCATAATTACGTCACGCTGGGTGATGGACTGCATTATGAGACGACCCATACCGTTTATGGCAAAAACGGTTTCCGTAATAATGGCCCCCGTCAGCAAGCCGCCAAATTGAAGCCCTACCACCGTGATAACGGGGATAAGCGCGTTGCGCAGGGCGTGCTTGTAAATAACAATTAGTTCCCCTGCGCCTTTTGCGCGGGCGGTGCGGATGTAATCTTGGCTTAAAACATCCAACAAATTTGCGCGTGTCATACGAGCGATGATGGCCGCGCCGCTTATACCCAGCGTAAGGGTGGGTAAAATCATCTGGTTAAGCTCTCCCCAGCCAACAATGGGCAGCAGCCCTCGGTTAACGGAAAATTCTATAATAAGAAGAATCGCCAGCCAAAAGTTTGGTATAGAAAGCCCAAATAACGCAACAAGCATTAAGAGAACATCCAAAAACGAGTCCTTCATCGTGGCGGAAACAATGCCGATAATCAGCCCCAAAACCACGGCAGTAAGCGTACCCAAAATCGCAAGGTGAAAGGTAATGGCAAAACGGGCCTCAAAAATTTCATCAACAACAGAGCGACCGCTTACCACAGAAGTCCCAAGGTCGCCGGTTAATGCTCTGCTTATAAAACGGAAATATTGCACTAAAACAGGGTCGTTAAGCCCCATTTGTTCCCGCATTATTTCTATTTGTGCCGGGTCTGCGGCTTCGCCTGCCATTGCCCGCGCAGGACAGCCGGGCATCAAGTGAATCATAAGAAACACAACAAGGCTTACCCCCAGCAAAACAGGTATCGTCTGGAGCAATCTTCTAACTATAAAAATAAGCATATGCGCACACCCCCCTATTTAGATTTCTTAGGCTCTAAATGGTCACGCAGACCATCGCCGAAAAGATTAATGCCTACAACCAAAAGGAATATCATAAGACCCGGGAAAAATACAAGGTAAGAATTTTCCATCATAAATTGACGACCTGCGTTTACCATAGAGCCCCACTCGGGCGTCGGGGCTTGTGTGCCTACCCCCAGGAAGGACAAAACGGCGGCGGCAACTATAGCACTGCCTACATTAAGAGTGGCTTGTACAATAATCGGTGACAACACATTAGGAAGGATATGTAAAAATATAATCCTAAAATCACTTGCACCCACCGCACGTATAGCGTCGATATATTCCAATTTTTTTACTGCCAAGGTAGAGCCGCGCACAATCCGCGCAAAGGTAGGCACAGCCCAAACCGCAACTGCTACGATTACAATTTCCGTACCCGAGCCAAGGACTGCCACAATACCAAGCGCAAGCAAAATACCGGGGAAGGCCAAGAGTATGTCCATCACACGCATGATAACAGTGTCAACGGCCTTACCGTAATATCCCGCAATAATACCAAAGAACACGCCGACGATGCCGCCCATAAGCGTAGAGGCCACACCCACAACAAGGGATACACGCGTACCGAATACAATGCGGCTGAAAACGTCACGGCCTAAATTATCCGTACCCATGATATGCTCGGAAGAAGGAGCTTGCAGGCGGCGCGGCATAGACTGCTCCAGAGGGTCAAAGGGTGCGATAAACGGTGCAAAAAAGGCTACAAGAATGAATAATATAACGATTACGCCTCCCAAGGTAAGCTGCCTGTTCTTGAAAATCTTCTTGAGCTTGCGTTTTGTGCCTACACTCATTTGTTTCAGCTCCCGCAATTAAAATATGTAAACCAATCGCCATGATAACAAATAAATAATGAAGAAGCAAATTTGTATATGTTTTGCGCAGTGGCCTTGTTTGGGTAAAATGTATATACTCACAACAAATAAGAGATTTTTCTGGTGATTATTGTGCATATTTGTTCGCAATATCAACCTGGGCGACTTTTGCGAAGGTTAAATTACTAAAAATGCAGCAAAAAATCGCCCTAAATATGTCATATATCTAAAATTTCATTTTTATGGCTTACCCCCTTGACAAATGAAAAATTTGACATTTTTGCTAATTGGCGTATAATCTCGAACCAAAATCTATCGTTAACAAATTAAAAAACAAGGAGGCAATCATGTTTAAACGAAGATTAGCATTGGTAATAACATTACTGGCATTTGTATTGGTAATAACTGCATGTGCGGGTAATAATGACGGCGACGGCGCAGCCGCAGACGGCGGCGGAGTTACACCACCCGCACAAGACGGCGGCGCAGCAGCCACTACACCGGGGACAACAAACGACGCCCCTGCAGTACCCGCAGTAGAAGGCGGCGAGCTGGTATATGCAATGCTGTCACAGCCACCGCACCTCGACCCCATCAGACAAAACGACAGTGCAACAAGTGACGCAACACACCAGCTATTTGAGGGCTTAGCTCGCTTTGAGCCATACCCATCTGTAACGGTTAGCCCGTTGCTTGCAACCGCTTGGCGTCAAAATGACAGCGTTACTTGGGAATTTGACCTTAGGACAGGCGTATATTTCCATGACGGCTCATATTTTAACGCCGACGCAATGCGTATCAGCCTTGAGCGTCTGCTGGACATGAGAGAAGCCGCTCCCGGCCGTTTCATCCTTGAAATGGTTGAAGAAGTTATCACCGTAGACGAATATACACTTCAAATTAGAACAGAGTTCCCGTTTGCACCGCTTATCAACCACCTTACGCACCAGGTAGGCTTTGCTATTTCTCGCCAAGCAATGGCAGAAGAAGTACATTTCCGTCTTGCAGAGGGTTATGGCGAAGACGGCCCTCTTCCACGCGCCGAGCTTAACTCTTGGCAGGAAGAGCTTCTTGCTTATGCAGACGGCCGTGGTCTTACGTTCTCTAACCCGCAGCTTGTAACATTTAATCCGCAGGGCACAGGGCCTTTCCGTTTTGACAGACAGGTTTCCGGCGACTACACACGCTTTGTGCGTAACGAAGACTACTGGGGCGTACGTCCCGCATTGGATTCTATGAGACTTTCGGTTATCCCCGACGCTGTTACACGTTTTCTTATGCTGCAAACAGGTGAAGCTCACGTAATCCAAGCTTCTCCCATTGACGTTTCTGCAATTAACATGGACCCCAACCTTGAGCTTATCAGATTTGAAGGCGTAGGCATTGACTACATCGGCATGACCTCTAAAGAAGGCCCTCTTGCAGATGTACGTGTACGCCGCGCTATCACAAAAGCAATCAACACAGAAAGCATTATCCTCGGCGCGTACGAAGGCCTTGGTGTACCGGCTGTAGGGCCTGTAGGTCCAAACGTAGCGCACAGTGCCTCCGGCGTGCTGCAAGCACTTCCCTTCGACCCCGAAGCCGCCCGCGCTTTGCTTGAAGAAGCAGGCTATGGTGATGGACTTACACTTAATTTCTGGTCTAACGAGGGTAACTCTGCCCGTGCAACCACAGGCGAAATCGTACAAAGCTACCTTGCCGCTATCGGCATAACACTAAACCTGGAGCTTGTTGAATGGAGCGTTTACCTTGACAGAACAGGCGCAGGAGAAGCAGACCTGTTTATGCTTGGCTGGACTACCGTAACAGGCGACGCCGACTATGGTATTTTCCCACTCTTCCACTCTGATAACCATGGTGACCCCGGTAACCGCACATTCTTTACAAACGCACGCGTTGACGAGCTTCTCGTAGAAGGTCGCATGGAAACAGACCTCGCACGCAGAGACGCCATCTACCGCGAAATCACAGAAATCCTCATCGAAGAAGCTCCTTGGGTATTTGTACGCTTCCCTGTTAACATTTGGGGCGTAAACGGCTTAAACAATCTTGGTATTAACTTTAACAACTCACCCTACTTGTACCGTGCTTCACTGGCTAACTAATTTGCAACAATAATAAAAAAATGCGATTCGCAACGGCGAATCGCATTTTTTTTATTGTTTAACTTTTAAGCGGCGGGGGTGGGGGAAGCTGTTTGTGCTGAAAAAGCGTGTTTCGGTGTCTTTTGTTATCGGGTTTACTACGGATAATTTGATAATGCCGCCTTCTTGTACGGCTAGGCTGCCTTTTACTTTTACCTTTTTGGAGGTGGGCTTATCAAATTTTAGCTTTAGGCTCATTATGCGGTCGGTTTGTGAGAGGTAGTTTTGTACTTTGTCGTAGCGTTCTATTACGGAAATTTCCAGTTCGTTTTCTATTTTGGCGTCCAGCGTCCATTCCAGATTTTCTGTGGGGACTTCTTGGCCTTTTTCTACAAGGAAGGTTTCGTTGCCTTGTATGGCGATACCAAACATGCTGGAGGTTACCACTCGCTTGATAGGCGGTAGGCTGTCCGCGTATCTTGCCGCGCCCAGTGCAACCGCTTTTTCGTGCCTGTATAACATAGAGGTTTTGTTTATGACGGTAACGCCCATTTCATTTTCCAAGATGTCCAAAACGCCTTCGCGTACTTGCGGCATTCTGGAGCTGCCGCCGGAAAGCACAACCCTTACCTTTGTACCGCTTTTAAAGCCGCAGCGTGATGATACATGGCGGATACAGTCCATGGTTTCTTTTAAAAGCTCGTTGGTTTTTTCTTCGAAGTGCTTGCGGGTTATTAGTACATTTCTGTTTTGCGGGATGTTGCTGTCGATGTATGTGAACGGCATGTTTATTTCATCATTTTTGCTTAGCCGATGCTTTGTTTCTATTACCCTTTTGTAAAACGGCCTGCCCGGGTCTTGGACGGGAGGGGCTTTGTATTCTTCTTCGCAGCGGTCGAGGATGTACTGCGATAGGATTTCGTCCCATTTTACGCCGCCGATTCTTTTTCCGTCGGAAACTATTACTTCGTAGGTGCTTTCTGACGGGATGTATACACGTGCGCCGTCTCTTAGCTGCACTTCGTGGGTTTTGTTTGGATGATATTTTATGCAGGCTACGTCTACCGTGCCGCCGCCGAGGTCGTATACAATTACAGGCTCCAGGTGGCCTTCTTGGTTAAGGTGGCGGATATAGTCGATGGCAATGGCAATAGGCTCCTCGATTAGCCCTATTACGGTAATGCCTGCGGCCTGTGCCGCCTCGATAATAATAGAACGCTCATGCTCGGTAAAAACTACGGGGACGGAAATCACCGCCTCTATCGGCTCGTCACTGTTTGCAAGAGAATGGTCCTCCGCATGAAGGCCATCCTTTATTAAGCCACTAAAATACGCGAAAAAATCGGTGACGATTTCCTTTGGAGAAATTTCGCCGCCATTCAGCTTAAATTTTTCGAATAATTTTTGCTTTATGTGCCTTACTACATATTTGTCTTCGTTTTCGTTGCCGCGCATATTGTCGGCATGGTCAATAGCGTCGTAGCCGCACAAGTGACGCATTTTTTCCTTTTCTCCATGGAAAAATACGGAGGGGATTTCGTAAGGCATTCTGTCAACAGGATTTATCAATATATGTATCCTCGATGAGCCGTCCTTGTCAAAGCAATATGCTATAAATGAAAAACATGTTCCAAAATCAATGCCTACACGATAACCCATTTGATTACCTCCCTATTTTACGTTTACTACCGCTTTGAGAATCCTGCGCCCGTTACGTTTATATCCGGAATGAACCGTGGAGCAAATTACAAAGTCGAAGCCCGTTTTTTGTGAATCCAAGTGCAAATGCCACGCCGGGTCGAACTCGTCGCCCTCTGTTGGCTCTACTTCGGTTACGCCTATGAGGGACAGCTTGTACAGTATTTCTTCCACCCCTCGGGGGCGGGTAAATATGTTTTTATGCATTTGATTGTAGCGTATTATTGCCTCACGGAAAAGAGTTAGCAAGTCTTCCAGCTTATTGTCGGGTATCTCCCATGTTAGTACGTATAATTCGCGTTTTGTTTTGTCGTCTGTTAGTCTGTCACGTATTTTTTCTATGGCTGCGTAGCAGCTTTTGCGTGTTTGCTCGTAGATGGCGGCTGCTTCTTTTATGCTTTTTTTGGGGGGGATGGGTGGGGTGCTTTCTGCGTCTTTTATTACAAGCTCGTCTATGCTTTGGCTTATCCGCTCGTATAAGTCCTGTTGGTAGGATTTTCCTTCTCGCTCAAGCACTAACGCCGCGTCGCGTAAATGGGATATGTCTTGCATTATATACTGATTGCGTAGGTTTTTTATACCTTCTATAAGCTCCTCGTTTGTTATGTCATGGATATTGTCCGTAATTGTATGTAAGGCATTCAAAGAAAACACCTCCTCGCTTTTATGATTTTACAACATTACTTGCTAAACCGCTAGGGGGTTTTTCAATTCCAATAGTTAGCGGTAGTAACGGCATAGCCATCAAAACTGTGAACACCAAAGTGATAAACAGGCTGCCGATAGTCATAGAAAGCGTTAGTACAAAGACAAAGGGAATAAAAATGATGGTTGTTAAAAACAGGGGAAACGCAATGACAATGGGGAATAGTATTTTGTTTTCGCGAACAGCCTTGACCTCCGACACCAAAAAGAAAACAAAAGAGAAAAACAGCGGTATCAATAATAAGAATGTGGCTTCAACCATAACTAACCCAACGGCAAGCTGCAAAATTGCCAACAATGTCATAGCACCAATGACCATTTCGTTTCGGCTGAACCGTTTCGTCAGTGACTTGTGCAACAGCGCAAACAGCGCGAGCAGGATTATCACGGTTGGCCACATAATGAGCATTTCTGTGTATGGGAGCGGAAAAAAGAATGGATTGAACGGCCTTCCGGTAATTAAAGCGGCAGTAAGCCCGATACCAAACCCCACCACCGCGCTTGCAACCACCACCCCTAACACAAGGAGCATCCACAACGCAACCTTGCCAACCCTTACCCGACGACGCACCGCATATAAAACCAATATCGCCCCTACCGACACCAATATTACAACGCTTAAAATCATAGCTGTAAAATCGGAATAGATAATCATAATGCCAAGGGGCAGAGAGAAGAACACCGCATTGCGGTCTGATTCAAAGACATTTATATCAGAAAATCGCGTGTCTGTAGCAAACAACTCCACCATTTCTCCCACTTGATTAATATAATGCTGCATGGTAGATAAGGATATGTTCTCAAGGCTGTCGTAGGGCGTATGATAATACAGCAGATTGTTTAAGGGCGCGAAATTCATCCCTGCAAAGCCCCGCTTTAAGAAAGGCGTTAGGTCTGAATTATTTGGTATCATGCGGTACACGCCTTGCGCCACAGACCATGAAACCGGGCGGGACACCGCATTTCTAAAGAAACGGATAGTTTCCAAATCGCTGTCCCCCGTTTCAAACATAATAACCGGGCCTTGGCTGCCCCTTCCTTCCAAATTTAATATCATGCTTACGTTGTCAAAATCGAAAACTTTGGAATGTTGTGCGTGTAATGCTCCGATTAAATGCACTTCATGCCAGTCGGTGAAAAAATAGTATATGGTGTTTTCCAAGTCCCTTCCGGCAAAATATCGGGCGATTTCGAGCATAGTTACCAACCCATAGCCCGCATCGGCCGCGCCCGGGGACAGCACCTCCGGCTCCCGACACATCCAATGGCCGCTGGCAGGGGCGGAATCAATATGCGCAATCAGCATAATGGCTGTGTCTGACCTCCCCTGCTGACGGAAAAGCATATTAGCCCCGTAGGTTAAGACAGTATCCGCGCATTCGGCTCGGAATCCGAAATAGCCCTCGAAATAATCCTTGCCCGCTTCAATCATCTCAATCCGGGCATCGCCCTCGAAGGTAATACCCCTGAGTACCTCGACGGAATCAAAATAAATATTTATCGTCACGGGGAAGTATTCGATGACCGGCTCCAGCCCATACCCTGCCATGACACCGATGATATAGTCACGGATGTACAGTTTTCGTTCGCAGTTGTATGTTGACCGTTCCTCCGCCGCGATAATGTTCAGGTGTTCGAGCATTCGGTAGGCGGACAACCCGGCCTCGCTTGACGGCACAGGTGACGGGGTCGCCAAGGTGTGCCGACCGATGATTGTGCCTAAAGATACTGCCACAATCAGGCATACAAGCTTAATTAAATTTTTACGCATGGTTATAACTCCTTTAAATTCTGCATAATGCGGGTTTATAGCGAATTAATTCGAAATCCGTCCCGTCTGTCGCGGCAAAACCGCGAAAAACACGGTTTTTCGCCGCCGCTCCGTCGGGACGGTTTCTCATTGAATTCGCTCTACATATGTTTTTTTAACGCCAAAATTTCGTCGCGGATGGCTGCCGCTTGCTCGAATTGTAGTTCTGCCGCGGCTTGCTTCATTTGCTTTTCGAGCTTTTTTATTGCGGTTATTATTTCGTCGCGGCTCATGGATTCCGGGTCTTTGGCCAGGGTGGCGGAGGTGTTTTCTACGGCTTTTGTTACTTGGATACGCTCATGGATTTTTTTGATTATGGAGCGTGGAGTTATATTGTGCTGTTGGTTGTAGGCTTCTTGGATACCGCGGCGGCGGTTTGTCTCGGCTATGGCGCGGGACATGGAGTCGGTTATTGTGTCGGCGTACATGATTACGCGGCCTTCGACGTTACGCGCGGCGCGGCCTATTGTTTGGATTAGCGAGGTGTTTGAACGCAGAAAGCCTTCTTTGTCGGCGTCGAGAATGGCTACGAGGGCGCACTCGGGGATGTCCAGGCCTTCTCGGAGAAGGTTTATGCCTACGAGTACGTCGAAGACGTTGAGGCGCAGGTCGCGGATGATTTCTATGCGCTCCAGTGTGTCAATGTCGGAGTGCAGGTAGCGTACGCGGATACCGGCCTCGCGGAGATAGGTGGTTAGGTCCTCGGCCATGCGTTTTGTTAGGGTGGTGACAAGGATTTTGCCTTTTTTTTCTACCACGGCGTTGCATTCGCCTATCAGGTCGTCCACTTGGCCTTTTACGGGGCGAACGGAGATTTCCGGGTCGAGCAGGCCTGTGGGACGGATGATTTGCTCCACTTCAAACTGGGAATGCTGCTGCTCGTACTTGGCGGGGGTCGCGGATACGAATAGCATTTGCGGGATTTTTGTCTCAAACTCCTCGAAGGTAAGGGGTCGGTTATCCAGTGCGGAGGGTAGGCGGAAGCCGTATTCTACCAGTGTTTCTTTTCGGGAACGGTCGCCTTTGTACATGCCGCCTACTTGGGGGATGGATACATGGGATTCGTCGGCTATGATTAGAAAATCGTCGGGGAAGTAATCGAGTAGCGTGTGCGGGGTTGAGCCTGCCGCGCGGCCTGCGAGGTGGCGCGAGTAGTTTTCTATTCCGCTGCAAAAGCCCATTTCTGTCATCATCTCTATGTCGTAGCGTGTGCGTTGCAGCAGGCGTTGGGCTTCCAGCAGGCGGTCTTGGGATTTTAGGTAGGCGAGCTGCTCTTCGAGTTCGGTTTCTATTGCGCGGATAGCGGCTTTTAGGCGTTCTTGGCCTGTCACGTAATGCGACGCGGGGTAAATTACTACGTGGTCGCGGGTGTATAGGATTTCGCCCGAGATTGCATGTACCTCGGAGATACGCTCGATTTCGTCTCCGAAGAATTCCACGCGCAGATACATGTCGGGGGGCAGGTTGGCGGGATAGAATTCTAAGACATCACCCCGTGCGCGGAATGTGCCGCGTGTAAAATTCATCTCATTGCGGTTATATTGGATTTCTACGAGCTTGCGCATTACGTCGTCGCGGTCGCGTATCATGCCGACGCGTAGCGATAGCATAAGGTCGCGGTATTCTTGCGGGTCGCCCAAGCCGTAAATGCAGGAGACCGACGCGATGATGATTACGTCGCGCCGCTCGAAAAGAGCCGATGTCGCTGAGTGGCGCAGGCGGTCGATTTCTTCGTTTATTGCCGAGTCTTTTTCTATGAAGGAATCCGTGGACGGCACGTAGGCCTCGGGCTGGTAGTAATCGTAGTAGCTCACGAAATACTCCACGGCGTTATCGGGGAAAAACTCCTTAAACTCGCTGTATAGCTGGGCTGCGAGGGTTTTGTTATGCGCCATGACAAGGGTAGGCTTTTGCAGCTTTTGAATAACATTTGCCATGGTGAAGGTTTTGCCCGAGCCTGTTACGCCAAGCAGGGTTTGGAATTTTCTGCCCTCTGAGAATCCGTGTGCCAAGGCGGCTATCGCTTCCGGTTGGTCGCCCGTGGGCGCGAACTCCGATGTTAACTTAAAATGCATGGGGTATGCTCCTTTAGAGGTTTGACCAAATGGCCTAAATTTTTAGCAGGTCGGGGCGTTTACTTTTTGTGCGTCTTATTGCTTCTTCTTGACGCCATTTTTCTATGTTGCCGTGGTGACCTGATAGCAGGATTTCCGGGACTTCACGGCCTCGGAATATCGGCGGGCGCGTGTAGTGGGGGTGTTCCAGCAGGTTTGACTGGGAGAAGCTTTCGTTTTGATGGGATTCTTCTTTGCCGAGGACGCCCGGGATTAGGCGGGATACGGCGTCTATAAGGACGCAGGCTGCCGGCTCGCCGCCTGTTAGTACATAGTCGCCTATGGAGATTTCTTCGGTTACTATTTCTTCTATTATTCGTTCGTCTAGGCCTTCGTAGTGGCCGCAGATTAGGATTATTTCTTTTTCTTGGGAAAGTTGTTGGGCGCGGGCTTGGGTGAGAACGTGGCCTTGGGGGGATAGGTAGATTACGGGGGTGTTTTGGGTCGTGGAGAGGGAGGAGAAGGCGTCGAAAATCGGTTGCGCCATCATTACCATACCCGCACCGCCGCCGTAGGGTGCGTCGTCTACTTGCCCATGTTTGTTTATCGCGAAATCGCGGATGTTTAGCGGTTTTACTTCGACAAGCCCCGCCTTTGCAGCGCGGCCGAGAATACTATGCGTCGCGAATTCCCGTATCATTTCGGGGAAGAGGGTGAGTACATGGAATGTCATGGCGTGAGGTCTCGCAGGCCTTCGAGCAGGCGTAGGGTGATTTTGCCCTCGGGGATGCTTATGCCGCGTACGACGTCTTTGATGGCGGGCAGCATAAATGGGTCGCCCGTCGTCGGCGTGATTACATAGACGTCGTTTGCGCCTGTGTGCATTACGCGGGTGAGCTTGCCGAGCGGCTCGCCGTCCTCGGTTTCGGCGCGTAGGCCAATGAGGTCGCGGATGTAGAACTCGTCGGATTCCAGCGGCAGGGCTTTTTCTGCGGGGATTGTGATGATGGCGTTTATTAGGGTTTCTGCTGTGTTGCGGTCGTTTACTTCGGCCAGCTTTAGTACGACGATGTTTTTTTGTAGTCGGGCGTTTGTTAGTTTGTGGGGCTTGCCGTTTATTTTTATCTCGCTGCCCACGAGCAGTTCAAAACGCGAGGGGTCGTCTGTGGTGGGTAGCACGCGGAATTCCCCGCGGATGCCTTGCGCTTTTGTAATTATTCCTATTTCGAAGTCGTTCATTTATAACACCGCTTTCAGTGAGTTAATCATGTCCAAAATTACGGGCGACACCTCGGTATTTGGGAGCGTAAGTAATTTATTTATATTCTCCCGGAAATTTTTTGGCAGACGCTTGCACATTTTGCAGGCAAGCTTGTCCAAGAATTTTTCTCCGGGGACATACACCTCGTTTAGCGCGAAAACTATATCGAAGTAGCTGTTTAGGAAGCCGACAATCCTGCGGGTGACGAGGATTAGGTCGTTGCGTTTTATGGCTTTGTCTATTTGCAGACGGAATGATTGTTGGGAAGTCTCCAGCAATGCCCAGTTTTTTTGGATGATATTTTCACGTAAATGAGCAGGGTATGGCATGGAAAACTCCGTTACAATGTCACGATAAAGCCCCTTTGGGTCGTAAATAATTTTTGCGTTAATAACACGAAAGCAGACACATGTGGTAAAACCAAGCGCGGCTGTACCCTCAGTTAGAATACTGTGCATTTGTTTTATTGTGCCGGGAAGGTCGCAATATATCATTTCGAGTTTTTCGCCGTTTTTTAAAATGCAGTTGTCCTCCGGCTCCCAGAATGTATGGTTAATTTCGGTATAAGAACAGGTCTCGGCAAGCAAGGAGGCGCGTGTATCCGGCGAAAGCGGTGCATTAAGATAAACATACACGTCATAGTCGGAATGCTCATCATCATTGCCGACTGCCTTTGAACCCCCCAAGGTTATACAGTCAACTTGTTTTTGTTTAGAAAATAGTGCGATGGTTTTTTCGAAGTCATTCATTATTTGCCTCCAAGAATCCGCGCTGCGTCCTTCATGTTTTTTATCACGGGGACGCCAAACGGGCAGCGTTTTTCGCAGTGGCCGCATTCTATGCAGTCTGCGGAGTTTAACGCCGCGTAGTGCTGGCGGATGGACGGCGGGATATTACCTTCATCCAAATGGCCTATATCCAGATATTTTGTTACCGTTGCTATATCAATGCCCACGGGGCAGGGTTGGCAGTGGCTGCAATATACGCAGTTGCCTGCGAAATCGTTGCGCACGGTGCTTATGGCCTCGGCGTAGTCTTTTTCTGCGTTGCTTGCGGAGAAGTAGCCCATGATTTGCGCCATTTCCTCAATTGTTTGACAGCCCGGCAAAACGCTCGCCACCGCAGGCCGCGAAAGCGCGTAATGCACGCATTGGTATGTGGTAAGCGGTTTTTTGTACGGCGTATGCTCGGGCGAGAGCAATTTTCCCGAGCCGAGGGCTTTCATCACGGTAATCCCTATGTTTTTTTGTGTACATAGCTTGTACAACTCCGCACGTTTTGGGTCGAGGCCGCGCAGTACGTCTGCTTTAAAATTATTATCCAGATGGTCAAATACGCTTTCTTCTACGGGAATCATATCAAATGCGGGGTTTATGCTAAACATCATCATTTCTACCGTGCCTGTTTCGATTACCTTGGTAGCGGTCACGGGGTTGTGCGAACTAAACCCGATATGGTGAATATCACCGTTTTTCTTTAGCCGCTCGGCGTATGTGATAAACTCCGTCTCGAATACATTCTTGTAATCCTCCTCGGAATCAATAAAAAACAACATCCCAAAGTCAATGTACCCGTACAGGCGCAACATCTCCTCGAAATATTTTTTTACCGTGGGCATGTCGCGGCTTATGTCGTACTGCTTGCCGACGTCCGTAGACCCTATGTGGCCTTGGATATACACGTCTTTTCGGCGTGTGCTCAGGGCTTTTTGGATGTTTTCGCGTACCTCCGTGCCGGGCATAAAGATGTCGAGAAGGTTTACGCCATGGCGTAGGGCTTCGTTTAGGGTTTCTTCTACTTGTGCGTAGGGTTTTCTGTCCAAATGCTCCAGCCCAAAGCCTATCTCGCTTACTTTTTTTCCTGTTTTGCCTAGCTCGCGGTAGTTCATATTATTTCCCCATCTCATATATTTTTTGCAGAACAACTAGGTCGTTTTTTTGCTCGTCGGGTGTTTTTTCTTCGCCGCGCCAGTTAAATCCACTCACAAGCCTATGCCCGAAATGCATGATAACCCGCTCGTAAATGTATAGGTTTTCTACCGTTGAATACTCCGAAAAACCCCTGCGGTAAGCAGGTACGCATTTATTAAAATAATCCACCATGTTGTCGGTGTCGTCCACGTCGGCTACCATATTTACAATATCCTCGCCCAGATAACTCCACCCCGCGCTGTCCCAGTCAATCAGAATGATTTTGCCATCTGTGTAAAACATATTCGGTGGGAAAAAGTCTCCGTGCCGCAAAACGATGGGTAGTTTTTCAATCTCGGCCCAAATATTGTCGGAATTATTATCCATATCGGAAAGCATCTTTTGTAAATGCGACGGAACTTTGCAGTCCGCGTTTGCCCTGGAACGGTTGTAGTGGTAAAAATTTTTCATGGAATCCGTATCGGTTAAATTTTCGGTGGTTATCGTAAATTTTTCCGAGTATAACCTGCCGTGGAAATGCCCCAAGCCTTCCGCTATTTTTTCGTACATTTCCATTGTTAAGTCCGCGTCTGATACGCCTTCGATGTATTCCAGCCATAATTTTGTTTCGTTATCGTTAATCTCGGAGTGATAGCACTTTGGCCAACGTAAGTTGCTTGTGAAAATCTCGTCAAAATTTGAGGTGTATAGGTCGTACTCGCGCCGCCATGAGTTTGGGTCGCCGGGGCGTTCCCACTTTTTTTGCGTTTTTATAACTACCTTTAACGGCTTGTTTTTGTAAATGCCTGTCGCAAGCTCTACATGTCCGACAGACCCACCACTCAATTTTGTGATGTTTGTAATCCGAAAATCCATGTGCTTCTCCCTATTCTTGTGTGATAGAATTTTTGTAAATGCTTTTACAAGGCGGTGAATCCGGGATTTCGACGGCAAAAACAGTTTTTTTATAGAAATCTACCGCGTTGCCCGCAGGCCAACCGATAATTGCATAAGCATAGCCGCTTTCTTTCATGGAAGCCAGCGACTTTAGAAGAAGCCCCTTTCCCACACCCTTCCCTCGAAAATCATCACGTACACCCATAGGGCCAAAGAATCCCCTTGCCGTAGCGTCGTAGCACGAAAATCCGATTAATTCCTTGCCCTTAACCGCGATGTGACATGTTATGGGGTTGTTAAACATGGCATATTCGCATTCGTTTGGCCATATCGGCTCGTCACGAAAATTTTCTCGGATAAAATTTAAGATTGTGTCTTTGTCTCCGATGAAAGCTTTTTTTATTGTGATTCCATCTTTCAAAAGCTTAGGCTCTACGTTTTTGAACTCTTGCGCGTACAGTTTTACCAACATGTCAGACATATATTTGTAACACCGCCCTTTCCCATGTATAATACACGAAGGTTTGGACATTTTCTAGGAGTTTGTCATGGAGGGTTTTATGGAATTTGTTTTAGATGTGCATTGTCATACGGTAAACAGCGGCCACGCATACAGCACGGTAACAGAAAACGCGATACATGCTGCGAGTATCGGTTTACAATATATAGGTATATCCGACCATGCTCCCGCTCTGGGTGGCGCGCCGCATATATATAACTTCCAAAATCAGTGGATTTTGCCTGATGTCATAAACGGCGTGCGTGTATTTAAAGGCGTGGAATGCAATATTATGGACGAAAACGGCGTGTTAGACCTCCCCGAAGACCTACTCGCTGAAATGGAATTTGTGATTGCATCCTTCCACCGAGGCACATTTGTACCCGTAGACGCCGCGACCCATACCCGCGCCGCAATTGCCGCGATGGAAAACCGCGACATGCACATATGGGGACATCCTGCCGACGCAAATTTCCCCGTGGATATCCCTGCCGTAGTTGCTGCCGCCGCCCGTACCCACACGATAATAGAAATCAACAATCAAACCCTAAACCCGGACTCATACAGATTTAAAGGTAGCCAAAATCAGATGGAGCTTCTGAAGCACTGCAAAGAGCTTGGTGTCCCTGTGCTTGCCTCATCCGACGCGCATTATTCCACCTATGTAGGCGAAATTTCCCGCGCAAAAGAATTAATCCTTAAATCCGAAATCTCGGAGGAATTAGTCCTAAACACAAGCGCAGAGCGTTTTCTCGCCGCTATCGAAAAGAAACGAGGGCTTTACAAATGAGTTATCTGGAGCAACTAAACCCCACACAGCGCGAAGCGGCACAACATCTCGACGGGCCACTGTTAATTTTTGCGGGTGCGGGGTCGGGCAAGACGCGGGTGCTTACATATCGCGTAGCACATTTGATAGAGCAGGGTGTTGACCCTTACCATATTATTGCCATCACCTTCACAAATAAGGCGGCGCGAGAAATGCGCGAGCGTATCAGCGCGATTACGCCGCTGGGTGAGCAGGTTTGGGTGAGTACATTCCATGCCGCGTGTACGCGGATTTTGCGCCGCGAAATTGAGACACTGGGCTTTGAGAAAGGCTTTTCCATTTATGATACATCCGACACACTGCGGCTTATCAAGGACTGCATTAAAGAGAAGAATTTAAGCGACACGCACTACCCTCCGCGCCATATAGCGCAGGTGATTTCTGCGCAGAAAAATGAATTAATCTCCCCCGAAGAATACGAACGTGGGGTAGCGGGCGATTTCCGAAAAAGCAATATCGCGGAAATTTACGCCTTTTATCAAAAACGGCTGAAAGACAGCAACGCGCTGGATTTTGACGATATTATTTTCAAAACGGTGGAATTACTTTCGCAGCACGAGGATATCCGCCAAAAGTACGAGAGCCGCTTCCGCTACGTGATGGTGGACGAGTATCAGGATACAAACCATGCTCAGTACGAGCTTGTGCGATTGCTTTCGGGGTACGCACAAAACCTATGCGTGGTGGGCGACGACGACCAAAGTATTTACGGCTGGCGCGGCGCGGACATCGAAAACATCCTACGCTTTGAGAAGGACTATCCCGGCGCAAAGGTAGTAAAACTGGAACAAAACTACCGCAGCAGCAAAGTAATCCTGGACGCGGCAAACGCCGTAATTTCCATAAACGAAGAACGCGCAGACAAACAGCTATGGACAGAAAACACCCGCGGTGAGCCGCTGCGTTCGTACTCCGCACGTGACGAGCGCGACGAGGGTGCATTTGTGGCGAGGGCAATCGCGAACGGTGTAAAAGCGGGGGCGCGATATGGCGACTTCGCCGTACTGTATCGCACAAATGCGCAGTCGCGTGGGGTGGAGGACCAGCTTGTTTCGGCGGGGATTCCGTATAGGATTTTCAGTGGTGTGCGCTTCTATGAGCATATGGAGATTAAGGATATTTTGGCGTATCTAAAGGCGATAAATAACCCCGCTGACGACATGGCGCATTTGCGGATTATCAACGTACCTCGGCGCGGAATCGGTGCGGCGTCGTTGGATAAGCTACAGGTGTTTGCGTCGGGGCAGGGGATTTCGTTGGGGTTTGCGATTTCGCGTGCAGGCGAGGTTGAGGGCTTGGGCAAAAAGGCTGCGCCCATGATAAAGTTTTCGGAATTTTTGGAAGACTGCGCCGAGTTTGCAATAGAGCATTCTGTTTGGGAATTAATCGAAAAAATCCTCGACAGCACAGGCTACATGGAAACAATCCAAGACGGCACGCCCGAAGGCGAAGAGCGAGAAGCCAACATAAAAGAGCTAATCGCAAAAGCCCGCACATTCGAAAATGAATCGGACGATACCTCGCTCGCTAAATTCCTCGAAGATGTAGCACTCGTCGCGGACATCGACAACTACAACGAGGACGCAGACGCGGCGGCGTTGATGACCCTGCACAGCGCGAAGGGCTTGGAGTTTAACACCGTATTTATGGTGGGCTTCGAAGAAAATCTATTCCCGTCCTACCGAAGCATAGACAGCGGCAAACGCGAGCAAATGGAAGAAGAACGCCGCCTATGCTACGTAGGCTTTACCCGCGCCAAAAAAACACTATACCTAACCCGAGCATTCAGCAGAATGAACTACGGCGGTATCGTAAGAAACCAACCCAGCCGCTTCCTGTTTGACGTGCCGATGGATTGCATAACGGAAGTAAATATGGCCGGGCTGGAACGCGGTGGCAGGCCATTCCCGTCGGGGCAAGTCCGCCCGCTCATGGGCGCGTCTACAAGCTCCCTCGCGTCTGCAAGCACATCTAACCCCGCAAGAAAGCCCGTCGCAGGGCTTCCGCCCGCACTGGCCGCCATAGCAAAGCCCGCTGAAAAAACCGCTCCGCTCCGCCCAATATCAACAAAAGCCACCCCGCCCCCCTACCAAGCAGGCGACAACGTACGCCAAACAAAGTACGGACTTGGCAAAGTGCTGGAAATCGCCCACGGCGGCGCAGACTACGAAGTCACCGTGCAGTTCCCAAGCTTTGGTATAAAAAAATTTATGGCAAGCTTGGCACGGCTCACTAAGGAGTAAAAATGAAAAACAATACTTGGCAGCCAAAGGCAAAAGATACGCTGGAAAAAATTTTATCTAAATTTTCGGAAATAAAAAAAATCGAAGCAAAAGGCTCGTTGCTCGACGAAAACATGCTTGATTTTTACAGCGATGTGGATTTGGAAATTTACTTATATAGCAACGCGGTTTTCGATTTGAAAAAATTTGTTTCGGAGTTGTCGGAGCAATTTGGCATGGTTTTTGGGTATGAGATTCACAGACATAGAGATAATGATACGTTGAGGATATGTTTGCAAAATGGTTGGCGGTTTGATTTAAGTTTTATTTATCCCGGCGAAAAAGAGGTCTCCCCCGAGGATGATTCATTCGAAAGTAAAATTGACGGGATTGTAAACTCGTTTTGGTTTTTGTCGTCCATGGTGCTTGCGAAGCTTGGGCGTGGCGATTATTTAGTCGCGTCGCACCTCGCGCTGGAGATGTGTCAACTCACTATTATAATGCAAATGCTAATCCGCGACCGCGCTAAAAATACAAGCATTCACAGGTTTGGCGACAGGGAGAATGTGCCTGTTTTGCATTCGCTTGCGCAAATTTTAGGCCAAAATGATGAAGGATTAATACGAGACATGTTGTTACATGCCGCAGAATGCATGGACAATATAGCAAGTGATTTTGGGCACGCGCCACGGGAGAAAATCTTGGCAAAAATGACGGAGAACTTGATTATATGACATCACACAAAAAAGATTTTGTTAAATACGTAAGCCTCGCCGTTTTAGAAATGGTCTGTATTTCTATTTATATAATCGCAGATACTTTTTTTATTGCGCAGGCCTTGGGGGCTTATGGGCTTGCCGCGCTTAATATTTCTATTTCAGCCTTTACCGTGGTGCATAGCGTGGGGTTGATGATTGGCATTGGCGGGGCTACGCTGTTTTCGATTGTGCGTGGTAGGGGCGACGACGCCTCGACGGTTTTTACACATGCGCTGGCTGTGGGGGCGGTGTCGGCGGTGTTTTTTGTCGCGCTCGGTGCGTTTTTTACCGTGCAGATTTCCACCGCGCTTGGTGCAAATGTCGATACGATTTATATGGTGACGGCCTATATCCGTACAACCTTGTTTTTTTCTCCTGTGCTGGTTTTCAGAAACATCCTGCTTTCGTTTATCCGTAACGACGGCAACCCAAAGCTTGCTATGGCGGGGTCTTTTGTGGGTGCGTTTGCCAATATCTTTTTCGATTATATATTTTTGTTTCCGCTTGCTTTGGGGATGTTTGGGGCGGCGTTGGCTACGGGGGTTTCGCTTATTTTAAGCACGGCGGTGCTGATGGCGCATTTTTTCACAAAGAAAAATAACCTGTTTTTGCAGCGGTGTAAATTTAAGCTGCGCAGGGTGGGGGATTTGCTTGCGTTGGGCGCGAGTACGCTGGTTAACGAGATGAGCGTGGCGGTGTCGCTGGTTGCGTTTAATCTTGTGATTTTGGGCGTGGCGGGTAATATCGGCGTGGCGGCTTTTGGGATTGTTATTAACCTTGCGATTATTTCTGTTAGTGTGTTTGGTGGGGTTGCCATAGGAATCCAGCCGCTGGTAAGCCGTGGGCATGGCAGTAGTGACAGTGCGGCGGTGCGCTTTACTATGAAATACGCCGTAGCGACGGTATCTGTGCTGGGCGTGGTTATTTACGCCGTGGTTTTTGCTTTTGCACCGCCGCTTGTTTACATGTTTAACAGCGAGGCAAGCGAAACACTGCAAAAGCTCGCAGAAAGCGGCCTGCGCATATATTTTATTGGCCTAATCTTTGCGGGAATCAACGTAATCGCCTCGGCATTTTTTAGTGCCTGCGACAATCCAAAAATCGCTCTCGTCATCGGTATTTTACGAAGCGCGGTTGTGCTTGTGCCTATGCTGCTTGTACTTAGCACGTTTGGAATGTACGGCGTGTGGTGGTCGTATGTAACCACCGAGGCGGTGGTGTTTATTCTTGCGCTAATCCTACTTCTCCGTGCCATACGAGGGTTGCGTCTGACCTAAGTGCGTCAATTTCTCCGTCGGAAAATCTACTTATTCTTGTATCATGTCGGTGTGGGGAAAGGGGAATTGTCGGGCGTGTTAAGCGGTGCAGATTAGGAAAATAATACACCTCTATCGTCTGCGGACCGAGATAACCGCCATGCATAGCGTGTCCCCACGAGCTGCCATCTGTCATATTCCAATCGCCTACGCCCCGTATCAGACGGTTGACAGGCCGCTCCGTAAAGCTAAAAAACACTACTCGTACCTGCCCACCGTCGCGTATGATATTTCGTCCGTACATATACGTCCCTCTCCGAGAAAACCCTTGCCAGCGCAGTACGAGTTCATGTATCTCTTTTTCGCCGTATTCCAACTCGTCGCCTTCTTCCAGTTCGCGCCAGCGTATGCGGATACTTTCGTACTCATTGACAAAAAGCTCCAGATGGGCTGCTCTGCTGATTTCTACCCACATTTTTTCTTCCGAGAACGGAACGGTAATCTCATAGAAAAATCCAAAAATCAAAAGCGCGACCAAAACAATGGCCGTAACGACGACTGCCCTACTCGCGAATGTCCAGTAGAGCTTATTTTTTAGTTTTACGAGAAAATCAATGTTGATTTCGATGGTTTCCTTTTCCTTTGAGATTTCCGTTGTCATTTTTGTATACACTGCATTACAGTCGGTGCATTCTTCCAAATGGGCTTTAATTTCCGCGCTTGTTTCTTCTCCCGTTAGCCCGTCGATGTAATTTGGCAAAAGGTCTTTGGCAATGTGGCATTTCATTTAAACACCTCCATTTTTTCGATAATTTTTAGCTTTGCGCGGTAGAAGGTCGTGCGCGACCAGTTTTCTGTTTTGCCCATGATGTCACCGATTTCTGCAAATGAGAATTCTCCCGTGAGCCTAAGATGTACCAGCTCGCGCATTGGCTCGGGCAACGCGGAGATGACTTTGTACAACGCGGTTTTTTCCGAGTGAAAGACATCCTCATGTGGTATGTCGGGCGATAACTCCGTTTGCTTTCGCCGCGATTGTTTGTCCAACCACTGATACCACATATGCTTGGCAATCTGACACAGCCAAACAGAAAGCTTACAGCTCCCGTCGTAGCGGTTTATCGTCCGCATTGCACGGAAAAATGTCTCCTGCGTAAGCTCCTCCGCTAAATCCTCATCGTGCGAAAGACTTAGCAAATAGCGGTATACGTCCTTTGCGTGTAAGTTGTAGGCTTTTTCTATCTCGTCCACGGGTTAATTCTCACCCCCTACCGTTTTCGCTTTATATATCCTGAAATGTAGGGTTTCGTTACAATGAAAATTATTAAACCAATCAACACGATTGCTAAAATTATAAAAAGTGCATAATTTGGTCGCGGTTGGTCGATATCTTCGGTTGGCTCGTAGGGGGTTTCGGGTGGTGCTGCTTCGGCTTCTTCTGTTGTTTCGATTATTTCTATTTCTTCGATTTCGGGTACATAGGGTGTGTAGAATTCTTCTCCTACAGCCATTGTAAATTCCATTGTCCCTGCGCCCAGGGCGTTTCTTGCTTCTACTGTAAATGTGAATGCGCCTTCCTGCTCGGGTGTGCCGAGTATTACGCCTGTGGCGGGGATAATCCTAAGCCCCGGGGGTAGATTTCCGTAAACAACATCCCAAAGAATAGGTGCATGGTTTGTCTGCTGTGCAGAAAGCTTGACGGAAAAATTTTCGCCCTCTTTCGCAAGCGGAATATGCCGTGCCATTACCTGTGGCACGGAGATATTTGCAGGTGCGGCGTCTTGTGCGGCACGCAGAACGGAATAAAATGCAGGCTTGTTTTGACGGTCAAGGTCAAACAGCGACGGAAGCTGCGAATAAGGCCATCTGCGCCACGCACCCTGTTCCGCAGGCAAGTCCACCCATATAAAGAAGGTAACTCTCGGCATATAATTCGAAAATTCCAACACCATGCTTAAAATGTTATACAGTCGAATGGACTGCCTTTCAAACAACGCGGGTAAAGCGTCTTCGTCCGTTGGGTCGATTCCCGAGCCTGTTATATACATGTTTAGCTCTGTAAAGCTGACTTGCGCGCCGGTTTGGATATACCGCTCTATTGCATTGCGCAGAATATTGTTATTTGGTGCGCCAAGCTCATAATGGCCTTGCATTCCTATTCGCTCTATCAGTAAACGTCCGTCGTATAGCTCGTGATTGCGCCAACGCTCATTAATTTCTTCTACCATTTGGGCAATGGCGTCGCGCTTGGTTGCCCATGTGGTTCCGTAGTCGTTGTAATACAAAATTGCATGAGGGTCGTACATACGCGCAAACTTAAATGCATAAAAAACATAGTCCGACCCACACTCGTCACCTACTGCTCCGTTGGCAAAGGCAGCATACCAGCGGGACGCGCCCGTTTGCTCAGCGGCTATGCCATATCCTGCTTGGCGCATATGATGCCTCCAGTTGGGATTATTCGACCAAGAGCCTCTCGGAACAATTGCCTCGTTTACCACGTCCCATGAGTACATTCTGCCGGAGTATCTTGCCGCGACGGTGCTTATATATTTGTGCATATTAGCCATGGCCTCGGCACGGGTTAGCGGCTCAAGTGTCCCCGGTGTATTTGTAAGCCATGCTTGGCTTTGGGTATGCCACACCAAAGTATGCCCCGTAAGAGCAAGGCGATTTTCTTCTGCCCAATCGACGATGGCGTCTGCCAGTACAAAATCAAAGTCCCACGCATTAGGCGTCGAGCCAAGCAAAAACGATACCTTATGATGATTAGAGGCAGTGACGGCATTATAATGATGAAGAAACATATCATAGGTGGCATGGTCGCTCATCTGCCCACGATTGCTCCAGATATTGCCCATAAGAAAATACTCACTAAATGCCTCCGCAAGCGAAGGCGAGGCCAAATCCCAGTTTGGCACATCGGCAAAATACCGCCCTGCGATAATTTCAAATACATCCAAATAAAAGGCCTCCAAACCCGTGGTATTTACACGGAATCCGTTAAGCCCCTCTATATCCTGCTCAGTTAATTGATAGACGGCCTCGAATGTGCCGTCGTCTTGGATATCAAACTCCGCAAGGTTTACCGCTCCGTTTAGGTTGGAAAGCCTTAGGCGGCTGTCTGCCTGCGGCTCCTCCACGCGCCCCGCAACAAAAACATAGTTACCCTCCAGCACAATGCCGGAATGCATAATGGGCGAGCCAAACCGCAGGTCTACACCCTGTATGTCCGAAGTTCTGTTTGACATACGAACACTTCGGATACCATCCGATTCTATCACCGTGATTGTTCCCGCAGGCACACCGGAAGACGGGTAGTTTGCGCCGAGTGTGTACCACGTAAGATACCTGTTTAAGCTCCAAACCGCGTCCGCATCCGGGCGTTGCGCCAATGCTTTCATCGGCAACGCCGCGATAATAAGCACAAGGCAAGCTAAAATAATTTTTTTCATTGAGTATCCTCCCGCTTTCTTAAATGATTTAATAACAAGCATACTACATTAAAAACGTATTAAAATCCACTTAAAACCGCTTACTACCCAAACACGCAAAACAGCGAATTGAAATAGAAGCAAATCAGTGCTAAACTTGTTTTTTCAAAATATGGGGTCGAATATGAAAAACTTAACCGAACTACAAAAAATAGAACGCAGTACCCACAAAAAATTCCGCAGAGAGATATGGCGGCCTTTTGTTGCGGGTATTAAGCGATACGAATTAATAAAGCCCGGCGACAGAATCGCGGTATGTATTTCCGGCGGAAAGGATTCCATGCTGATGGCAAAGCTTATGCAGCAGTTGCACCGCCATAGCGACGTGCCATTTGAGGCGGTTTACATGGTAATGAATCCGGGCTACAACGAGATTAATTTCCAAAAGGTAGTCGCAAACGCGGCGTATTTGGATATCCCGATACAGGTATTTGATTCGGATATATTCGAGATTGTGTCAAAAACCGACCGTTCGCCATGCTATCTCTGCGCCAGAATGCGCCGCGGCTTTCTATACGCCACGGCACAAAAGCTCGGCTGCAACAAAATCGCCCTGGGCCACCACAAAAGCGACGTAGTAGAAACCACCCTAATGGGAATGCTCTACGGTGCGCAGTATCAGGTAATGATGCCCAAGTTAAAAAGCCAAAATTTCGAAGGCATGGAGTTAATCCGCCCTATGTACTGCGTCCCCGAGGATGCAATCCTCGCCTGGAAACGCTACAACAACCTATCCTTCATCCAGTGCGCCTGCCCGCTTTCGGAAAACTGCAATATTTTCGACGCAAGCGGCGGCACATCCACGCGCCAAACGGTAAAGGCACTGCTTTCGCAGCTAAAAAAGGACAACAAAGACGTAGAAAAAAGTGTCTTCCAAAGCCTGCAAATGCTAAACCTCGACACCGCCATAAGTTACAAATTAAACGGAATCGAGCATAGCTTTCTCGACGATTATTGACATCTGCAAATTCGCAGGCCAAATACGCGGCCTCACGGAGCTATAATTCGCTATACAAGTCCCCATAAACTAATTACTTCCTGCTGCAATATTTCCAAATCAATCGCCAGATTTGTGAAAAAAACAAGCTCCGTTCTACCTCGGCGTAGGATTAGTTGCATTTCTTGCCCCGAGTAAATGACAAAGCCTTCGTCGGCGTCCCACGCTGCGGAGGCTTCGCTATTTAGCCTTCTATGGCTAAACTCGCGCCCAATTCTTTCGTCCCAATACATGCGGTCTTCGATTGTGTGATTAAAAAAACTCCGTGCGATTATCGGATGCGCAGTTTGGCGCACTCGCGTAGTGATACCCGTTGACGCAAATGCTTCGCGGTAAACATAATTTACAGGCACAGCTATGCTTGTTCTGGCTTCAAACAGGCTTGGCTTCATCAGTGGCAGTCCCAGCGCGTATGCGGTAATCGCGGGGCGGTCGTCCACGGCAACATAGCGGCCATGTATGGGCGGCATTGGCAAACGCCCCACCACGATACCCATAACCACCGAGACAAGCACCCCTATCCCTATCATTGTCCCGATAAATTTTGCGATATTTGTGCTGCGCTCGCTCTCCACGGTATTTACCCGATTACGAAGCCAAAGCCCAACGCCCCATCCGATTGCCAAAAAAGAAAACGCAAAAACAACAATAGCAAGAGGAACTCCACCCCGTACCTCAAAAAAAATGCCGACGCCAACAAACACAGGAAACATCAACGCCGAAAACGAAAACACAGCATTTATAACACGATAAGTAAACGAAGAAACAAAAACAGGCGGCAAACCCCGCCTATACGCGCCCCACGTCCGCAAGCACCAAACAAAACCGACCACCACAAACAAAAACAAGGCAAAAAAAACACCAACCACACCAAGCAGCAAAAACACCATCATATCAGAAAGCAAAATCTCAGGCCCTATCCGAGAAAACATAAAAAACATAATAACCATACATATAAAAGAAAGAACAACCGACATACACTCAAATTTAAGATATGTCCGCATATAAATTTTATTTTGCAGGCAATGGTCGGTGTGGACGGGTGATGTTTCGCTGTCTGCGTCTGCGCTAAATACCCGCCAGTATTTTTCCGAGGTTACATATTCCCAGCCTTTTTCTTCGCAAAAGGCGCGGTGCGTCATAGCGTCGTCATTATGCGGATAATCGAACGTACCGATTTCCGGCAGCACATCCACGAAAAATTTCTTTTTGCACGGCTCGGCCTTTTTGTACCGCAAAAAGAACACGCCCAAGCTATCTATCATCCAGCCTTTTTCGGCCATTTGGGCAAAACGTTCTTCCAGATATTTTATTCCACCTGTTAGGCCAAGGTAGAATTCTCGCTTCATATTACCACCTCGGGTACACTATAGCTGTCACTGTGATAAAGTCAAGGGGAACATACATTTCATTGCTGATTACCCCGCGCTCTGTTAAAATCAGACCGACATTTTTGAAGGAGTGTACAGAATGAAAACAGACATAGAAATCGCCCAAGCGGCGCAAATCAAACCGATTTCCGAGATAGCGGCTAACGCGGGGATATCGGATTTTTCGCCATACGGCAATTACAAGGCAAAAATTACTTACGACTACACAACAGGAAAAACAGGCAAGGTTATACTTGTCACGGCGATTAGCCCAACCCCCGCAGGCGAAGGGAAAACGACGACGACGATAGGCCTTGGTGACGCACTGAAACGCCTCGGCAAAAACGCGGTTATCTGCGTGCGTGAGCCGTCGCTCGGCCCCGTGTTCGGTATGAAGGGCGGCGCGACAGGCGGCGGGTACGCGCAGGTTGTTCCGATGGAGGACATTAACCTGCATTTTACGGGCGACCTTCATGCAATCACTTCGGCGCATAATTTGCTTGCGGCTATGCTGGACAACCATATTCAGCAGGGCAACACGCTAAACATAGACCCACGCCAAATAACATACAAACGCGCTCTGGACATGAACGACCGCCAATTACGCAGCATAGCCACAGGCTTTGGCGGAAGGCTAAACGGCACACCACGTGAGGACGGATTCGACATTACGGCGGCGTCGGAGGTAATGGCGGTTTTCTGCCTGTCCACGGATATTGCTTCGCTTAAAAATAATCTTTCCAATATCGTAGTGGCGTACACATACGACGGAAAACCCGTGACAGCGGGCGACCTGCAAGCCCACGGCGCAATGGCCGCATTATTAAAGGAAGCATTTAATCCAAATCTCGTGCAAACTTTGGAAGGCACTCCCGCGATTATCCATGGCGGGCCTTTTGCAAACATTGCGCATGGCTGTAACACTGTCGCCGCGACACGTTTGTCCATGCAGCTTGGCGACATCGTTGTCACCGAGGCAGGCTTTGGCGCAGACCTTGGCGCGGAAAAATTCATAAACATAAAATGCCGTCGTATGGGAATCGCCCCGTCCGCCGTCGTACTCGTAGCCACCGTCCGCGCCCTAAAATACCACGGAGACAACAAACTCGAAAACGGAATCCCCAACCTAAAACGCCACATAGAAAACATGCAAAAATTCGGGATACCCTGCGTGGTTGCGATTAACAGCTTCCCAACGGACACCCCCGACGAAATCGAATTAATCCGCAAAACAGTATCCGACCTTGGCGCAGAATGCACCCTGTCCGAAGTCTTCGCAAAAGGCGGCGAAGGCGGCGAAGCTTTAGCAAAATCAGTTCTCGCCGCAATGGAAAAGCCCTCCTCTCTCAAATTTACCTACGAGATAAACCAGCCGATAAAAGAAAAAATCGCCGCGATAGCAAAAACCGTCTACCGCGCCGACAATGTTTCATTCTCCGCAGAAGCATCTAGCCAAATCCGCAAGCTGGAAAAACTCGGCTACGACAACCTTCCTGTATGTATGGCAAAAACACAATACTCATTCTCGGACAATCCTAAAAAACTGGGTGCTCCCAGCGGCTTTGATATCACGATACGTGGTGTGCGCCTCTCCGCAGGCGCGGGCTTTGTTGTCGCGCTCTCGGGCGATATTATGACAATGCCCGGCTTACCAAAAACCCCCGCCGCCGTTAATATTAATGTTAGCGACGACGGGGTTATCAGCGGGGTGTTTTAATCTCTAGACGACCTCCGACGATTTTTAGGTGCAAAGTTCTGCTCAACTAGGGTTTTCGGAGGTCGTCTCTAATAAACGGGTCTTTCCGTTGGCGTGTGAGGTCGGCTATGTCCTGGATGTTTAACATTTCTTTGTCCAGCTTAGCGATACCTTCGGAGCATTCTCGTAGGCTGCGGATGATTGCGTTGGGCATTTCGTCGTTAAATCGGTAACGCACCTTATGCTCCAGCGACGCCCAAAAATCCATCGCCTGCGTGCGTATTTGCACTTCCACGGGCAAACGCTTAACAGCGTCGGTAAGGTAAATCGGGACTTCCAATATTATGTGGTAGCTCCTGTACCCCGACGCCTTGGGCGTGTTTACATAATCACGCTGCTTTAAAATTTTCATATCGGGCTGACGGCTTAATACGTTGGCAATCGTAAGAATATCCCGCGCATAAGAGCATATCACACGTATGCCCGCGATATCCGAAAGCCTTGTGCGGGCGTTTTCCGCTGTGAGTGTGCAGCCGCGTTTGTGCAGCTTTTCCGCGATTCTTTCGGGGGATTTCAGTCGTTTTTTTACATGCTCTATTGGGTTGCTTTCGTGCAGATTTGAAAATTCTTCTACCAAGGTTTGCACTCGCGTATCCATGTTATTTAACGCGCATTTGTACAAAACCAAGTCAGCCTTCAGCTTTTTAAACTCTTCTCCGGAAAATAATACTGCCATCGTTTCATATCACCCCTGACAACGCGCATTTTTTGCGCATTAATTAATTTTTGTGCGACACTTGGTCTACCTACATGGAATTGTCATGGATAAAACCGCACCAATTATGCCGTTTTCTGCTGTTACGTTGCCATTATGCTGCTCTGCTATGGATTTTACCGTGGCCAATCCTATGCCTGTTAGCCCGTTTCTTCCTTTAAAAAATCTTTCGAATACATGGGGAAGCTCGGCCGGGTCGAAGCCCGAGCCGTCGTCTATTACGCGTACCTTTGCCACGTCCGAAGTGGCATAGCATTCTATCGTTACTTTGCTCTTTGCATAACGTATCGCATTGCTTATCAAATTGTCTGCGGCACGCTCAATAAACTGCGGCACGCACTTTACTATAATCGGCTCGCCGTCGCTTTTATATTCTAAGGATATATGGGCATTTTCTGCCAGCGGGCGGTGATTATCCACACGTGCGGCCACCAAAGCGCACATATTTGATTTTTCCGTTGGCGGCATTGCGATACTCTCCATTCGGGAGGTATACAGGATGTCATCTACCAAATTTGCAAGCTGATTTGTCGATTCCATTATCGTAACCGACGCCTCATATGGGTCCATAATGCCCAGATTAATGCCCTCCGCGTAGCTTTTTACAATCATAAGAGGCGTGCGCAGCTCATGGGATACATTTTGGAAAAACACATTTTGCGCATTGTCATGCTCAGCGAGTTGACGCACTGCGTTGTTAAGGCTCTCGTTAAGCTCGCCAAAATCTTCATTATAAAAGGTGTGCGTATTTGGCGTAAAATCGCCACGCCCTATTTGCATAACAAAATCGCGCAAAAGCCGCAGCGGTTTCATAGTAAAATCCGCCATTTTGCTGGCGATTATCATAGAAACAAGCCAAATAACCGCCACAGAAATCACAAGCAACCGATTAACAACCGCCGTAAACGACAATATATCCGACGCGTCAAAATAAAATATCAAAGCACCGGTATCCTGCGGCACTATAGAAATAAAGAAAACTTCGTCATCCAAACGTACCCGCTTTCCTTCGTTAATCATCATGGGGACGGGGTTTTCCGCCAACTGCGCGGAGATTTCTACAGCCGCAGCCGTAATCAAAATATCCCTTGGCATAAAGTTGGCGTCCACGGCAAAAACGCGCACATGCGCGTACATAAAGCGATGATTGCCGCGCAAAACACGCATAAAAAATCCCGCATTATCATGCGCGGAAATCTGCTCATATCTTATCCTTGCTTCTTTAAGCGCGTCTTCCGCGCCTTCCCTTATGTAGCTATGCACCGCAACATTAAAAATAATGCCCACCATCGCAAAGGAGGCAAAGAGCAACACCCAAAAAACCGTAACAATATGCGGTTGAATAAAGCCTATTACTTTCCTGTATATGTTCATGTTTTATTTTCGTTGGCGATACGTTCAAATTCTATTCGCCTAAAAATGGCCTTTACGCGAGATACTACGCTCATAAGGCTCACGGGCTTTGTAAAAAAGTCGTCACTTCCCAAATCCATTGCGGTTTGGTAGTCCAAGTCGCTGTCCCGCGCAGTGAGCATAATAATGGGGACATGACTAAACCGCCGTATTTCTTTACAAATCGTAAACCCACTGGAGCCGGGCATCATAACATCCAATATCACCAAATGAGAAGGTTTATTTTCAAAAGCCGTAAGCAACAAGTCGCCGGTCTCAAAAATTAAAACATCGTACCCCGAGTTTTCCAGAAAAGTTTTAAGAGCTTCCCGTATGCTGTAGTCGTCGTCCGCTATATAGATAAGTTTTTTTTCGTTTTCGATTGGTTTTTCGTTCATTGCCATCCCTTTTTCCACTGTACTCTAAGATTGTGTACATTATAACATAAAACAATGGAAAAAGGGTAGGCTTTTTTGTAAATATTTTACTAAGATTTTACAATTGTCACGGATATTGTCCCATTTTCTGCCTTTGAGTGAATAATTATGTCATGTTGTTTTTCGTTTTTAAACTTAAAGTCGAGTTTTCCGTTTTGAGAAGTAGCGGCTTCCTTGCCCGATTCTGCATAGTTTACGGGGAGAGAATGGTCGTGCCGTTCCACTATTGTCATGCCCGCACTCATCGCCGCATTGCACAGCGTAGTAGAAACCTGACATACACCACCGCCGAAGTTTTCCGCTTTTTCTCCGCCACGGAAGATTACCGCTTTTTTATAACCGCGTTCTTCCGTGGTAGAGCCTATCGTCTCGTTAAACGAGAATGTTTCGCCGGGCTTTATCACCGCGCCGTTGATTGCGCCGGCGGCAAGCGTAATGTTTGTTTCTCGCCCCTTATCCGCCGTGTCGAAGGTCGTTTGATGGTGCGCAAGGTGGGACGAAAACTCAATTGACGCCTCGCTCGATATCCCGTACGAAGACGTATTAGGCACGTTTTGCGAAGACCTGCGCGGACGACGATTTCGGTCGAATGGTACATCGAGTTTATTTTCTGCAATCTCCACGGGAACCTCCGCAGGTACATGAATACGCGAACGTGTAGGCATGTATTCGTCCCGTGTTATTTCTTCCGTACGCATGTCGGAACATCCCGCAAACAGCGCGATGAATAATACCGTTGGTAAAATAAATTTCTTCATTAAAAAATCACCCTTATATCCGCACACTTTTTGCACGGAAGTTTCTTTTTATTATGGGTGATTGAGGTTTAAAATATGCAAGTTATTAAAAATTGCAGACAATAATGGTATAATATAATCACTTAATTTGGAAACAGTCCATTATGGTATCATTGAAATTCGAGAATACACAGCACTTGGCGGCAACAATATTCGTTCGACTAAACTTCCTGCCGCTGATATTCGTGGATACAGGTTTGCCTCGCAAAGAATACGCATATTCTCTGTGCAAAAATTCGTCAATCCCACACTCATCCACGAAATAAAGCTTGTACTGTGGATAACTTTCAATGGTTTCGGCAAATTCAGCTCGTTTTGCCGAACACTTTTCCACATAACTAAGCGTTTTTTTTACGCGTAATCTTCAAACGCTTCAATGCATAGAAAATTGCTTGCTCTGTGCAATTAAACTCTTTGGCGGTTTCACGCAAATAGCTGTCGGGATTTTCATCCATGTAGGCTTTCAAATTTACAGGGCAAACCTTCTTATGCTCTCGTTCAAGCGGTCGCTTTTCCAGTGTTCCCTGCTCGTTTAATAACTTCTTCCACTCCTTAATGGTTGTCGTGCCTACTTTGAAAACTTCGTGCGCTTCTTTTACTGTGTGTCCTTCGCCTATGAAGTCCATTGTT